>Ga0222658_1001510_pt1 | contig 10151 bp, 8 predicted proteins | sample AntAcemetagen476_FD_179830 | JGI IMG/M metagenome (GOLD analysis project Ga0222658, IMG submission 179830) | Saline water microbial communities from Ace Lake, Antarctica - #476 | ecosystem: Environmental > Aquatic > Non-marine Saline and Alkaline > Saline | place: Antarctica: Ace Lake | collected... | reverse complement strand
TAGATCTTATATTAAATGCCTGCATTGAACTAACCGCATATTCATTATTAAAGTAATCAATACTTTTTTGGGTATTTTCCCAAGCAGCTTGAACAGTCAAATACTCTCCACCACCCCTTGCACCCTGACCCAAAGCTAATTCAAACATTTTTGGAATTAAAACATCCATTAATGGAACAGCCTGTTTCCAAAAAAATTCACATAAATAAATACTCTTAACTTCATCACAAATACCAATATTTCTACCAGTTTCTAAACTTTCATTCAAACACTCAACAGTTGAATTCAAAATACTCACATAACTTTCAATACCTGCATGAACCCCAGTTAAACAAATAGGTACCATTATTCCCTCTTGAATATTCGGCAAACACAACAACAAGCTTCCAACTATACCTGACTGAACCACATTAGCTACTCTATACTGTCCACCAAAATTACATCTTGAAGCAGGACAAAGTACAGGGTCACAAACATTAAACAATAACCAACATTCTTTAGGGCTCATAAAATCACTGCACTGCCCTGCAGTTGAATCCTCCGCAATTCCTGTGTTAAAATTTCTTCCAGCAATAGTTACAGAACCAACTCCTTGCCTATATTGATTAGAAGCCTCCAATAAAGCAGATTCAGCTCTTCTAACTATTTCTGCTGATTGATCATCAGTTAATCCAGGAAAGTTAATTGCCTGACCAGTTCCACGATTATAATACCTACAATCATCTCCTTGTTTGAAATCAATCAACCCATTTTGCCCAACATTACAAATCCAAAAATTAACCGCTCTTCCAGAATCTTCAAACGGAACCCCAATACCTGTAACAATATAATCCGTAGCAACATACCACCCCTCTTTCATATCAAAAGGAACTAATTGAGGCAACCCAACATAAGGTGCAGTCTGATGATATCTAACAATCCCTTCTTCAAGTATTTGATTTTTATATAAATTAGAACTTGTTTTTGTAAAAACAACATTGCTTCCATAATAAGTTTGCATTTCAGTAGTTACATTTGTTAAAGAAATTACATTATTATCTCCCACAACGTAGGCTTCTTTCAAATCATAATTTCCATCAGTTCTTGTTCCAGCTCCTACAATAATATTTTTTCCAGCAATCGGAGAAACAGTATCAACTCCTGTAACAGTATTCCTAACCCTATATGTAGAAGGAACCTGAACAACAAATGCCTGATTAGAATTACTCAACCTCTTTGCAGGCTCCCCAGTTAAACTACCCATAGGCACATTTACTTCTTTACTATTTGTATAAGAAACAGGCAATCCCAAAGCTCCCCCCACATTATTCAAGTTAGTTAATTCTCTAGTTCTAACCAAAGTCTGATCCACACTATACAATCTATCTCCCAAATCAGCACCAGTCATACTTTTTAATACTGAATCCGAAGAAGCTACATTATTAATATTTGCAGAAGTCATAATTGATTTCATATCCTCAATACTCAATTGCTTAATATCATTTTCATTCTTTACTATATCTCCTAGATTAACTTTATCTCCATCTCTTAAAGTAATCTCTAAACTTTCCTTATTTTGATTCCAAAAATTAGTAAACTCAGTCCTGTATTCAGCTTCGACTTTATTAATATCATAACCACTACTAAAAATTCCATCATCAGTTGTCCCAACTCTCCCCTGTATCTTCTGAATAAGCTCATTTTGTTTTTCAATCTCTGTTTGATAAGAAGAAACATCTGTATTAACCAAATCGTTATTATCCAACAAACAACTTTGAATACTTTTATAAGCTCCTTGTGCGACTAACCCTTTACACTTATCATTCCAACCACCAGAAGAAGTCATTACTTCATTCCTAGCCATTGAACCCCCACTTAATCCACTAAAAAAATTCTTAACAGTTAACATAGCAGAAGTAGCAAAACAAGCACCTTTCAAACCCTTAACAACCTTGCCCAATTTACCATTAATCTCTCCCCATTTTTCAATCTGAAAATTTAAATTCTCAATCATTTTCAAAGTTCTTTCAGGACTCAATTCAATTGCTCTTTTTTCAATTCCAACCCCAAAACTAAAATTAACTTCGGTCCTTGTTCCTTGATTAAAAGATTTAAGTTTTACCGTAGCTTCTCTATTAAAATTAATATTTCTAACAATAATTAATTTATCATTAACCTTACTACTCTTCCCCTTAGCAATAGTCACTTTTTCTGTTTTTTGATTTGTAGAACCTTTAGACATTGAAGTTGAAGCATAAACCTCTAATTCAATTTCATTTTCCCTGACACCAATTAACTTAGTTTTATTTTGAGAATCTATTTCATTTAATTCTAATTTTTCATTTGTTCCATCAATACTAATTTCTACACCTAATTCTTCAAAACCTGGAGTCTTGACTCTAACCAAAGAAATAAAAGAAGCAAAATTATCGACATAAACTACAGCAGAAGATTCAGTTGAAACTTGTCCTGCCCTTAAATTTTCTAAATCTAATTCAGCTCTTCTTGAAATCCCCAAGGTAGGATAATTTTGAATCAATCTATTTAAATATTCTTCTTGTTCCCCCGTTAATCCGATTAAGCCCGCTAATTCAGCTTCTCTTTTTAATGCCAAAGCACCATAGGGCTCTAATAAATCTAAATTCTTAGGACTTTCGTCTCTATAAAAATCAAAAACATCATCGTAATTTAAAGTTGCATTTTGATAATAAACATTTAATTGAGGATTACTCTTCAAAACATTTTCACCAGTAATAGAGGCGACAACCAAAATATTGTTCCAAACATTATCTTCGAATTTAAGAACTTTCGCATTACTAACTCCAAAATCAGATTTAAGTTTCTCAATTAAAATACTAGAGCCAATATTATCTGGGATAAAAGAAATAATTCCAGATTCAATAAAATCATTTTCATCTAATGAACTATTAACTAAAACAACAAAATCCTTATCATTTTCATTATATCCCGCATAACCCAAATAAATATTCCCACTAACTTTTTTACCAACTTCATAACTACCAACAACCCCACTAACATTCAAACTAGCTTTTTTTATACCCAATCTTAAATCAAAATTACCAGCATCAGAACAATAAATTGAAACCTTGCTATCTCCTGCTTTAGATTCAACAATATCTTTAATAGTGCATTTATCATCTAAAAATTTACTCCCCTTTGAAACCCAAAATTCTTCGTCATCGACAATTAATAATGCCTTATCTACAGGATAGTTAATATTTGTTAATTCAATATTCATTCCAGCAGCACAATAATAACCCCCCAGATAAATTCCATCAGAAGTTTCTCCTTTTTTCAAAGTTACTGTCTGAACTTTATTATACTGATTTTGATAAATAGAAACTCTTGCAGAATCTTCTTGAACATCTTCCACTCTAACATAACCTTTACCATTCCAAAAACCATAATCCAAATATTCTCTTTCCCATTCAACATTATCCAAGGGTCTTGAATAAAACGCGTGTTGCCCAATTCCAAAAGCATTATCTACATCATATTCAATGACTGCCTTCAATGTTCCATTAAGAAAATCAGGCATATCCTCTTCAACAGGATTTTTCTTTAATACAATCACCAAATAACCAATATTATCTAAAATAGGACTTCCTTCTAATCCTCTCTCTCTTTGAAGATAAGCTCTCGCAGGATAATATCTTGTACTTAAAACTCCTTCAGGCTTTGCACCACTAAAACTAATACCTCTTATTCGTGAAACATCAATCAAAGGATTTACTTGAATGGCAGACAATTTACAAAATACAGGAACATTTTGTTCTTCTAATAAATCACTCCTCACCACAGTAGGAGTACATCCTCCCGGAGGAATCATAACAACAAAATCCTTTCTATCCTGACAGGTTTCTTGTCCAAATTCATCCCAAGAATCTCCAGGATTAATACCCCAATCAGAAGAAAAACTCGGAGCACTAGTTTGAACTCTTGCATTCATAGAACCAATAGTCTGGTAAGCACTAACTAAACCAACTAATCCAAAGATTAATATCATAATTGTTAGGATATTTTTTATTCTCATTTTGTTTTTGGTCAAGCTTTTCTAAAGCTTAATTTTTTGGTATACCTTTTTATCAAAAAAGATACTTTTTACATCAACGCTTTATATCAAAAGGGTTGTCTTATTCAAAATAAACCTCGACATCGCTTATTTCAATAAGATTATAATTTTCTTGTAATTCTTCAACTGTTGTTGGCTTACCAAAATTAGGAACCTCTACAATTAATTTTTCAGATTCGCCTAATTCAAATTCAGTAATATATGCTTCTTCAATTCCTCCACCAGAAACAGCTGAACTTACTACTTGATCTGGAATCTCCATGTCAAAACATTTTTCATCTGTTCCACCAAATAATCCAAAAATACCTGATTCGGGAACTTCAACGCATTTTTGAGTTAAACTTCCTTTCAAGTTAATACTTGAATTAGCATACGAATAAACCTTAATTTCATATTGCCCTTCAGTTAATTCAATTTCGGTTTGTTCTGGATAAGCAACAGTTATAGACCTATTACCTTTAACAAAATTCAAAACAGCTTGTTCACTTATTTTTCCATCAGAAGTTTTAACCTCTAAATCTATTTTATATTTTTTATTAAGGATTATGAAAGCTTCATCTTCACTAGTTGTTGAAATAAGATATTTTGCTTGCTCATAACCTTCTGCGCTAGCTAAAATAAATCCATTAACACATTGTGGAAATTTTGCGATTAAAACAGCATCACTACCATCACTTTTTGTTTCACCAATTGAACAAACAGTATCAAAACACTTATACTTTATTCTAGCTTCAACCGGATTTAATTGACTGTCAATAGTATCTACACGAACAACCGCATTTTTATTTTCACATAATTCTGGAACAACATCTGCATAGCCTATTGCCTCGCCAGCTTCTCTAGGTTTATTTTTATCAATAGAAACTACTACTGGAAACTGAAACATTTCACTTCCAGAATACATCTGAATCATAACGGGATATGCAAAATCATAAACAAAATGATATGAAGTATAACAAAAGCCTAACATACCCATCCCTTCTTGTAATCCTACAGGCTCTGCAATTAACAATCCATCTTCTTCAGGCCAAACTTCAAACTTCATTGGCCAATCACGAGAATACATAAAATTAATATCCATATCCGCATTAACACCGATATCCCTTACAAAATAATCATGCCCTTCATTAAGATCATAATAATCACCTTTAATTTTTGTAAAAGGAATATTTGCTTCAACACCCGCAGTCAAATTTTCTTGAATATCACTAACCTTCCAAATTTGAGGGCTACATCCAATTTCACTCCCATCCACAGGAGCATATAATCTCAAAATATCTACTGCATAATTTTCTAAAAACAAACTTTCTTGTTCATCTTCATAAATTTCTAAGGCAGTATCATAAAACTTACCCAACTGAGAATTAATCTCAGAAACATGTCTTATCTGCCTAAAACTTACCTCTCCTGCATTAATTTCCAAATCCTGATCAATATTTAATTCAATTTTATTATCTCGAATAACACTCCTCACCCCAATCTCCCCCAATTCTACTTCAATTCCTTCTGATTCAAAAATAGAAAAATCACAAAGATAAATATTCTCTTCAATATACCTATCTAATTCTGTTTGCATTTTTGCCTTACTTGGAACTTGTTCATTTTCAATACCATTACCAGAAACATAATACCAATAAGGGACTCCTAACCCCAAAAAATCTAATTGAGATGAAAACGGCATATATTCACTTCCAGATACAAATTCAGGAATTTCAATATATCCTCCTTGCTCACCCAAAATTAAAGTACCTCCTTCTGCAATTTCCCCGATACAACTAAGATAATAAGAATAAACATGTTCAATCTCTTTAGGAACCCTATCTTTAGAAACAATTGAACTTACAATTAAATAAATCAAAAGAACAGCAACAATTACAATTGCGATTATAATAAAAATAGTTACTTGCGAGGTTTTTGGTTTTGAAAGAATTGCATTCTTCAACCTACTAAAATCAAAAGCCGAGTTTTTTTTACTTTTCAGATTCATTTTTTGCCATCTTCAAATTCAGAAGATTTTGAACCTCCTGTTTTTTTTATTTTCTTTTCAATAAGGCTCATAATCTCTGTATTAAGATCTCTATCTATCACTTTTTTAAAATTCTCCCACATTTTTTCATCCTCAACTAAAAGTAAGTACTTTTTCATGTATTATAGCCTCTTTTCTACTGCATCATATATGATAAATCATATATAAATCTTTCTTATTAACTAAGTAACTTACTAAGTAACTTACTAAGTAAATATAAAACTAAAATATTAGTAAATCAAATAACAACCACAAGTCTTTTAAACCCATTTTATCATCTATTTTTATAACATAACAAATTGCTCGTAAGAGATCGTATGTTATTCTCATACTAAGTCTAAATTTCATAATTTAGATTTTCATATAAAAATGAAAGTTCCTAAAAAAACTAAAAGATTTTGCCCAAGTTGCAAAAAAAGAACAGAACAAAAGATAGACTTAGTTAAAACCGGAATTAAAAGAGGAAGTTTAAAGAGAGGTTCTATCCAAAGAGCAAAGTTAAGAGGAAAATCTGCAACTGGAATGGGTAACAAACCAAAGGGTGGAAGTAAACCTGCAATTAAAAACTGGAAAAGAAAAACAAAAACAACTACCCGAAAAGTTCTAATATACAAATGTCTAGAATGTAAAAAATCAAGACATGCTAAAAAATCAAGGAGGGTTTCTAAATTATTAATAGAATAATTCTAAAATGGCTGAAAAAAAAGCAAAAGTAATGACACGAAGAAGAAAATTTATGGGAGTAGAAGTTCCATTTGCAAAAACAAAAATAGATTTAGTAGCAAATTCTATAGAGGAATTAGATGGTAAAACAATTCAATTAGATTTAACAAGACAATTAAGAGGAAAAAGCTTAGAAGCAACATTTAAAATTAAAGTTGAAAACGATAAAGCAACAAGCTATCCAGTTAAACTAAAACTTCTTCCATATTTTATCCGAAGAATGATTAGAAAAAGAATAAGTTATGTTGAAGACTCTTTTGAAACCCCAAGTCAAGAAAGTATGATTAGAGTTAAACCATTTATAATCACAAGAAAAAAAGTTTCAAGAGTTGTTAGAAAAACAATAAGAAATCAAGCAAGAAATTGGTTAGAAGATTACATTGCTACAAAAAAAGATAATGAATTATTTTCAGAAATTCTTGCAAATAAAATGCAAAAACCATTATCATTAAGATTAAAAAAAACATATCCATTATCACTTTGTGAAATTAGAATTATTGAAATTAAAAGGGCATTAGAGCCTAATGAAATTCCAAAAATTGAAAAAAAGATTAAAGACGAAGAAGAAAAAACACAAATTGAAGATATAGAAGAAGAAATAAAAAAACAAGAAGTAGAGGAAGCTGAAATAGAAATAAAAGAAACTCAAAAAAAAGCCAGCAAGATCGAAGATAAAGAAGGAGCAGAGCCCCTTACGGAAGATAAAGAAAAAACAAAACCTATAGAAGAAGAAAAGACAACAAAAAAAACTACTAAGAAGACCACTAAAAAAACGGAAAAAAAGAAAGAGGAAAAAGAAGAATGATTGAAAATTGTTTAATTCTAATTAAACCTGATGCACTTCAAAAAGGATTAACCGGAGATATAATTTCGATGCTATCTCAGGCAAATCTTAAAATTATTGGAATGAAGATAACAGAAGTTTCAAATAAGCTTGCAGAAACACATTATGAACATCTTAAAGACAAACCATTTTTTAGAGAATTAGTAGATTTTATAACTGGAAAAACTCATGCAGACCGAGTTATTGCAATTGTTTACAGAGGAGAAGATGCAATAAACAAAATAAGAACTCTTGCCGGAGCAACACATCCCGAAAAATCAGAATCAAATACAATAAGGGCAAAATATGGAAGAATTCATTCAGAAACAAAACAAATGGAAAATGCAGTTCATGCATCTGACTCACCCGAATCAGCTGAGAAAGAAATCAAACTTTGGTTTAAACCCCAAGAAATAACCGAAGAAATTTATTCTGATTGGTAATAATCAAAATCAAAATACTTTTAAACACACAAAAACTAACAATTTTATGCCTCCATAGCTCAGTTGGTAGAGCGGCGGTTTTGTAAACCGTAGGTCGTCGGTTCGAATCCGGCTGGAGGCTTTTTCTAACAAAAACTAATCTTCCTCTATCGAATCTGCTTTTTTATCATTAATTAAGATATTAGCAATTTCCTGAGGAATATTTGCTACATCACCCTTTTTGAAAGGCCCAATAGAATTCCCCTCTAAATCTAAAAATTCATCGGTATCTTCAATAAAAACAATCATCTTATTTGATGCAGATTTATCATCATCTTCTGCACCTTTTAAAAACTCATTTATTTTTTTATCACTTTTTTCCAAAGATCTCATAACCCCATCAAAAGCTTCTTTTTCAACAGACAACATATTTTCAAAATCCCTCTTACTTATCCCTGTTTCCGCTGCGACAAAAGCTAATTCTAATATTTTCTTTTTTCTTCTTAACATTAATTCTTTAAATATAGAAACAGAATTTTCAAATTGTTTTTTTGTTTTTAATATAGTCTCAGAAAATTCATCATTTTCTTTATTCGCGATGTCTTTTTTATCCTTCAAATAAGCAGAAACCTCTATAATAAACTTCTTAGGAATAGGTTGCAATTGTTCTGAATATCTCTCTTTTCTTAATGCCTCATAAAGCTCATTATAGGTTATCATAATCCCTAAAACAAGAATTTCTTTATAACCTTTATTATGCAGAAAAACTACCTATTTAACTCTGTTTTTTTAAAAAAATCATTTCCATAAATTTTACCCAAACTGCCTTTTTTTGATTGTTTTTCAGAAAACTTATCTGTTTCATCATTTTCTTTAGCATTATAAACTAAAACCGGAACCGAATCCGCACTATGCATCTTAAGTTTACACGGAGTTGAATGGTCACAAGTTACAACCACCTTAATATTTTTATGGTCTATAAACTTCCTCAAAAAACCAAAGAATTTTTTATCAATTATTTCTAACATTTTCTTTTTATCTAAGGGTTTATTATCATGGCCTGGAACATCAGTTTCTTTAAGTTGAATATAACACCCCAAATAATATTTATGTTGTTTTTTAATTGTCTTAATAGCAAATTTAATACTTTTCTCTAAACCCTGATAAAGATTTTTATATACATCGATACCCTTTAGGAGAGGATAATTAAAAGAAAATACTTTCATACCAGATATCTCAGAAATACCAATCTCCAAGGGCATAGGATTAATCGACATCCAACTATTATATTTTTTAATTTTGGGCATTTCATTACCTGCACCTCGAGTAAAGACCATATTCGCAGGCATAAGTCCTTTCTTTCTTCTTTCCTTATTAACTGGATGATTCTCTAAAATAAAAAATGCTTGTTCAATAAATTCATTCAAAACATTTACAGTATGTTTTGAATTTTCATCATCATCTAAAGGTTCTGAAAATTTAAAAACATTAGTTTTCCCAGGACTCCATTCAGGATCAATATTTGAGATATTATCTGAAAATCCGCCTCTTAAAACTAATGCCCCCCTATGTTGAACACCCGATCTAATTTCAAATTTACAAGGTAATTTTATTTTATCATTCAAAGATTTAACTAATAGTGCAGATTCTTTACTACTCAAAGTTCTTCCCGCCCTTCTATCAATAACCTTTTTAGACTTTAAATTTTCAATAGTTCCAAAATTAACTCTTAAGGCCAAATCCCCTCGTTTTATTTTGAATCCAAGACCTACTGCCTCATAAATCCCCCTATGACATTCTTTGGGATTATTACCAAAAATAGAAATAATTGCATTATCTGAACCCGGAGCAGTTTTTTCATCTATAGGATACATATAACCCAATTTTCCATTCTTAGTTAACCAATCAAGATTAGGTGTTTCAGCGGATTCAAAGGCAGTTTTTTCACCTAAAAGCTTATGAGGCAAACCTGCTGCACCATCCAATATCACCAATATCTTTTTCATAAAATACTAATGTAACTTAAACTTATAAACCTTTTATTCTTATCAAAATTATGTTCGGAAAACTAAAGGATAAGCTAAA
>Ga0222658_1001505_pt1 | contig 10176 bp, 1 predicted proteins | sample AntAcemetagen476_FD_179830 | JGI IMG/M metagenome (GOLD analysis project Ga0222658, IMG submission 179830) | Saline water microbial communities from Ace Lake, Antarctica - #476 | ecosystem: Environmental > Aquatic > Non-marine Saline and Alkaline > Saline | place: Antarctica: Ace Lake | collected... | reverse complement strand
CGGATGCGGGCGGACCGGGCGCTGGAGAAGCCACGGCCGGTGGCGCCACAGACCCTGCGCGAAGCGGCGCGGGCGCTGACGGTGCCGACGTACCTGATGGAGCGGATTCTGTAGAGGACATTCAGATTCCGTATGCCCCACAAAGCGCGGGTGGCACCCTGGGCACAGTGGTTCCGAAGTACATGGGGGAGAACTTCACTTCCGCGTTGCAACGGCTGGAAGGGGAAGTGGGGAATCTTGACGACTTTGTAATGCGTGAACTGGGGTATGCGGACCGGGCCGCGCTGCATGATGCGATGGCGGGCGAGCAGGTGGACGCGGTTGCGCTGGCGCTGGCGCAGGTGAAGCGGGGCCGTGGGCTTATCGTGGGTGACCAGACGGGAATCGGGAAGGGGCGGGTTGCGGCCGCACTTATCCGTTATGCGCAGAAGAACGGGATTGTGCCCGTATTCTTGACGGCGAGCGATTCATTACTCACGGATATGTGGCGTGACCTCAATGCGACCGATACAGAGTCGCGGCCTTTCATCATCAGCGCGCACCCTAATATCACGGACCAGGCGACCGGCAAGGTTCTATATCGCGGGTTGAGCACGGCGGGCCAGAAGGCGGCGATGCGCCAGATGATGAAGACGGGGTTCGACCCCGCCTACACGGCGGTCTTCATCCCTTACAGCCAACTAAGCGTACAGAACCACCAGCAGGAATTCTTGGAGTGGCTTGGGGATACGGGTGTGATTCTGCCTATCTTGGACGAGAGCCACAGGGCCGCGGGCGAGAATAATACGACCAATGGTTTCTTTGCGGGTGGCGAAGTGGTGAAGGGCACCGGCGCCAAGCGGACCCGCACGGTATTCCGGGGGCTCCTGAAGGCACGCGGCGTGCGTGGTGGGCTGTACCTGAGCGCGACCTATGCCAAAGAGCCGCGCAATATGCGGCTTTACCTCCTGACGGACCTTAGCAACGCGCTGGAGTACGAATCGACCTTGCCCGAAATACTGCGGCGTGGCGGCGCGGCCCTCCAGCAGGTGTTGAGCGCGGCCCTGGCGCGTGCAGGCCAGTATGTGCGGCGTGAACGCAGTTTCAAGGGGATTCCCTTCCGCTTGCTGTCCGTGTTGCCGGGTGTGCCCGACCCCGCGGCCGACCCCGCCGGTGCCGCGGCGGCCAAAGCGAAGCTGGTTGCGCAGGCGGACCACGTCACGACCGTGTTGCAGTCCATGGTCGATTTCAGTGACGCCTTTGCGGAAATGGTGTCTTCTATCCGGGACACCAACGCGACCCACAATCAACGCCAGATGATCTCTTACACGCAATTCAGTTCGACGGTGCATCAGAAGGTGCGCCAGATGCTGTATGGGCTGAAGGCGGAGGTTGCCGCGGAGCAGGCTATCGCGGCGTGGAAGCAGGGAGAAAAGCCCGTTATTACGGTCATGGACACCATGGGGTCATTCCTCAAAGATGAAATGAAGGACGCGGGGATGAAGCCCGGGGATGCGTTCCATGCGGATTACCGGGACGTGCTGAAGGCGAGCCTTCGCCGTCTTACGCGCATTACCCGCGTCCTTCCCAATGGAGACAAGGTAACCGAAGCCATTCCCTGGGGCCAGAGGCCCCCTGCGCTTCAGGCGCAGTATGGGGCGATCGAGGCCGCTATTGACGAGCTTGGATCGGCGATTACGATTAGCCCGATTGACACCATGATGCACCGTATGCGCGAGGCCGGCATGAGCGTCGACGAGCTTACGGGCCGTGTGTACCGACTGGAGTACGGGAAGGGGCAACCGATTATCCATGCCCGCAAAGACCGGCGCCCGAAAGATGTTATCAGCCGGTTCAATGACGGGCGTCTCGACGCGGTAATTCTGAATGCAAGCGCGGCCGAGGGCGTGAGTCTTCATGCGCACAAAGACTTCGCGGACACGCGCAAGCGGCACATGCTTGTGGTGCAGTCCGCGTTGGATATCAACGTCTTCGTGCAGATTCTTGGGCGCATCTTCCGCAGTGGCGGTTTGCCGGGCACGGTCGAGTACTCCTTGCTTTCCTTGCCGCTGGCGGCCGAAATGCGCCCGAACCTCGTATTGATGCGCAAGATGAAGAGCCTGAACGCGAATACCACGGCCAACACCGAGGGCGGCGTGAACCTGGACGTGGAGGACATTTTCAACCACTATGGGAGGGACGCGGTTCATGCGCTTCTGACCAACGATGAGGAACTTGCCCAGAAACTGGGCTATAACGATGCGGAAATGGAGCAGTTTCTTGGGCATATCTCGCTTTTGCCCAACGCGACCCAGGAACAGATTCTTGCCGAGATTCAGCGTCTTTACAAAGGCATTGTGGAATATCACAAGGCTGCTGGAGATTATGACCTTGACATGCAGGAGCATGACGACTGGGATGCGCGCATCGTTGAAGAGACGATTATGCAGCCGGTGGAAGAGGATGAGTTGTTCCAGCTTGGGCTCCAGGTGCGCAAGTACGACATTAAGGACGAGCGCCGCTTCCCCACCGTGGACTACGTTGAGAACGCGTTGAAGCAGGGCCGGTCCGAAGCGGCCATGCGCGAAGCGTTGAAGCAGGCATGGCGTAAGGCGACGGCGGTGATTAAGACCTACAAGGAAAAGGTTGCGGTGGCCGCCCAAACCCGTGCGCGCGTTACCGACTTCCAGTTGGAAAAGCTTCTGCTGAACTATGGCCGCGCGGTCGAGCTTCAGCTTGGTAATTCGGTGAAGTTTGTGGCGACCTTGCAGGACATTCATGTGGGCGCCAGCAAGGGGAATCCGTATGCCGCGAGCAATATCACGGCCTACTTCCATGTAGCAGATTCCATGCGGACCATCGGGATTCCGCTTAGTCAGCTTACTGGTGATGCCCCGGTGCATGTGGTGGACAAGGGCGCCCTGCGGGACCATTGGCCGGAGCAGTCCCCCAATGCGCGCCGCGAGGTATACGTTGTCACGGGTAACATTCTGCGCGGCCTTGAACGGACGGGCACGGGGCAGATCATCGCCTTTGCAGACTCGGACGGAGGCCGTCACTTTGGGTTGCTGATGCCTACCGGCTGGCTACCCAGTGAAATGCGTGACCCGCGGCTGGAACTGCGTACCCCTGGGGCGGCGCTTGCGTATCTGCGGGAGCATCCCACAGGCACGTATCTTGCCAACCAGAGCAACGATATACGGGTGAGTCCCATGCGGGGTGGGTTTGTGCTGGCCACGTGGCGCAGGAAGTCTCGTGGTGGGCGGTACTTCCTCAATGAGGAGCTTGTGGCTGTGGCGGGCGACTTCCATAGCAGTGGCGAGAACATGCTTACAGAGCCCATTCCGCTGGATAGTCCCTCGCTTCGTAGCGCGCTGGGTATCATCATGGCCGAGCAGCCCTTGCAGGCGATGGGCCGCAGTGGGCGCGTCATGGACATTGAGGGGGTGAAGGAGGCGAATGCGGAAGGCGGGGGGAAGCGGAAGGCGGAAAGGGGAGAAGAGGAACCATTGTTTTCGGGGGGGGCAAAGGCCACTGCAAACGTCGACCGGATGACTGTGCGGGCAGAGCAAGAACGCGTAGAGGCCATGACGGGCGCTGGCACGGTGCCGGTGTTCTTGAATACCCGGAATCCTCTACGGCATGAATTTTCAGGGGGAGATTACCGGGAGCAGTCGTTTTCTGCGTTGTTATCCGATGCTGTTGAGGAACAGGCGGACCAAGACGAGCTTCGGTTCTCTGGGGCGGAGGAGTACTCAGGGAAATCGGATGAAGTGAAGGGGGCTTTGGACCGGGCGATGGACTTTGTGCAGAAGGCGTTGGGGAAGAAGGGGAAGAAGGGGAAGACGGCCTCGAACCTGGTGGGGAATCTGCGGCGGAAGGATGGGAATGCGAAGGATGACCTTTCGTGGGCAGACCGAATGCTGCGCACGCGCTTGCATTATAAGGACAAGGTGCCCGCGATTGCGCGGATGTTCGCGCATGCAATGGGTTGGGACACGAATAAGGAGGTCATTAGCGCCCAGTTATTCACGGCGGCCGATGGCACGAATCAGTTGGGGACCATCCTCGATTTTGCCCTTTCGGAGGGGCGGCGCAAGGATGCACGGGCGAATCGTGTGGATGATATCCAGGCGGCCGGCTGGACTGTGCGCCAGGCGAAGGACGGGGCCTGGGAGGCGGTTGACCCCTCGGGCGTTGTGGCGGCGCGCAAGGTCTTCGGTGGGGAGGCGGGGGCATGGAATGCGGGCGCGGCGGCGGAGTATGAGCGGTGGGGCACCTATATGGTGGAGACTGACCGGGACCGCACGGGTTACCGGGTGGTGCAGACCGGTCATGGATTGTTTGAGATTATCAGTCCTGCGGGTAGGGTGGTGGGCAATGCCCAGACGGAAGACGCGGCGTGGTCTCATGCCTTCCGTATGGAGGCCAGGGACCTGGAGCGCCAGGGGTTCAGCAAGGGCGCCGGGGAAGCGGCGGTGGCTTGGCGTGAAATCATGGCCCGGGACCATGCGGAATTGCGCGGTGAAATACAGCGGATGTTTTCCTCGATGGGTGAGGATGTGGCGACGACACAGAATGAGGACCTGCGCACGATTTGGGATGACCTGAAGGCTATGGGGGATCAGCGTGGCTGGTATTTCCCCCGTATGCACGGCAGTGGGCGCTATCAGCTCTTCGCGCATAAGGATGGCGAGCAGTCGCGGTTGACTTCGTTCGACACGAAAGAGGCCCGGGCTGTGATGGCTACCCGGTGGCAGGATGAGGGCTACACGGTGTCCTACCGGGTGAATGATCGTCCGGATGAAGAGGTGTTGACTGAGACCGGGCTTATTGCGGCGGTGGGCGATTTACTCAACAACGCGTTGAACCGCCTCGGCGATGCGGACCGGGACGCCCTGAAATGGAAAGACTTCGAGATTGAGGCCACGTACACCGACTATACGCGTCGCGCGGAGCCATTGACGGCGCCGGAGAAAGCGTTGGAAGATGCGCGCGATGCGGTCTTCACGGGGAAGGCCGCGGGCAAGGTACGCGATGCCGCGTTCCAGGGGGCCCGGGAGGTGGAGGGCTTTGCAGATGCGCTGGTAAACATCTTCGGGATTCGGAAGCCCGAGGCGCGTAAATTGGCGGGCACGGTTGTGCCGGTGGACGGTGCGTTGCGTCCGGAGGATGTGATGGCCGCGGTAAGCGCGGTGGCCTCTGATGACTGGCTGGCCATGATGCCCGTGGCGCGGTTGCGCCGGTTGCTTGATGAAGCGGGCGCGCCTGTGGAAGGCCAGGCGACACCCGAGGACCTGGTGACCCTGGCGCAGGCCCAGCCCGAGGCGGACATGCGCGCGGCCATGCTGGCGATTGGCCGGCCCGGTGCGTATACGCTGGAGCAGCGCCGCGCTTCCGGCACGACGGAGCAGCATTTGACGCTGACGGCGCCGAGGAACGCGAAATACACGCGGATTTTCCGTCAATTGGGTGGCCGGTGGTTCGATGAGGATGGCCGGTGGCATTTTGTGAAGCCCGCGGAAAGCCTGGAGGCGTCGCTGTTACACGCGGTTGCCGATGAACGGTTGGGCAGTGGTCACATCAAGAACGAACTCTTCAAGCAGGTGTCGGAGCAGGTTTCCAACATCGTGAAGAGCCGGGGCAGCCGTTCTCGCAAAATTGGCCGTAGCGAGGCCGTAGGGATGGACGTCTTCGCAGGGTACGAGACCGACCCTGTGCGCGTGCTGGTGCGCGCGGTGCGCTCCACGGCGGGCGGATCAGCGAAGCGCGACATGATGAAGAACATGTTGCTGGCGTTCACCGGGCGCGATGTGGAATGGGAAGACTTCCTGTCGTCGCGGTTCCCGAAGAAAGAACGCAATACAATGGGGATGGCGGCCCGCGCGGAGCGGCTGCGCGAGTTGTATGCGGAGTGGAAGGATGAAATTCAGGAGCGGCGCGTGGATAGCGCGTTGCAGCCCAATGCCTACGCGGATGGCACGGCGCTTATGCACGAGCTTGCGCGCAATGACCAGGGTGTTGAACGCCTTGCGGGGACGGTGCGGGGCATGGCCTCCTTGTGGATGTTGTCGGGCATTTCGTCGGGCGCGGTGAATGCGACGGCTATGATTACCTCAGCCCCGGCGGCCGTAGCGGAGGTGACGGGTGCGAGTCTGGTCAAGGCGCAGAAATGGCTTGTGGTGGGATCGAGAAAATACACGCGACACGCCTTACAGAAAGGTGTGCTCGCCCGTGAAGACCGCTGGCTTTTCGAAGAAATTACGAAGCGCGGCTGGGATAAGCCGCAGCTCAACATGGAGGCCATGGGCGCCCTGCAATCGAAGTTGGGGCAGACGGCGCGCAAGTTGTCAATGACGGCTATGTGGGTGTTCGAGCATGTGGAGATGGTCAACCGGGGCGGTACGATTGCGGGCGCCTACTACGCTATTCGTGAACGGCATGAGGGGAAATGGGACCAGGCGGCCATGGATGCCGCGTTAGAGGAGGCCAAGCGGGCGTCTGACTTGGGGCACAGCGTCTACAACAAGGCCAATCGGCCCTCCTGGACGTATGGCGGCGCGGTTGGGGCCGAGACGGCCCGCGCGTTCTACATGTTTAAGAGCTATACCCATAATTACGCGCAGTTGATGGAGCGGGCGGCGAAGCAGGGCCGCATTGACACGCTGGCGTTCCTTGCGGTGGGCCCGTCGCTTTTGGCGGGCACGGCGGGTATCGCGGGCTTCACGGGAGCAACCCAGTTGGCGGCCGCCATGTTTGCCGCGTTGGGCGGCAATCCGCCGGATGACCCCGAAGAAGCCTTTGCCGATTGGATGGGAGCGAAGTTTGGGCGCGCGGGCCGCGCGTTGGCACGCGGTGGACTCCCGGCACTCCTGGGCGTGGATATCAGTGCGAGCTTGGCCAACCTTGACTCGCCCGACCCGGGCCGTGGCTGGCTGCCTACGACCGAGGAGCTTCTTGGGGCTCCAGTGTCCTTCCTCGCCTCGCTGGGCACTGGCGCCCGGGACATTCTCATGGAGGGAGAATACCTGCGTGGGCTTGAGAAACTGTCTCCACGGGCCGTGCGGGGTATCCCGCGGGCCGCGCGCGACCTGCGTGGCGCCGACACCAACGCCGGGCGGCCTATTTATTACGGGAATGAGCGGTTGCGGGCCAATTGGTACGAAGCGGTCCTCCGCGTGGCCACATTCACGCCGGCGCGCCTGTCCTTCGCGCGCAAGGAGCAGTGGGCCGAATACACGACGAAGAAACGCTATGACGATGCCCGGAGCAATATCTACGACGATGTGCGGAATTGGGCCTTGCACGATGGCGGCCCGAAGGAGTGGGAGCGTCTGGCGGTGGATATCCTGGCCTACAACGAGCAGGCCCAACACCGTGGGCGGCGAATTGACCCGTCGGTCAGTATGATTACCGAGTCGGGCTTGCGGCGCGTGGTGCGGCTGGCGCTTGCAGTTCCCAAAAGTGAACGGCTACGTGGAACGATGGGTGACGCCTCGGACGTCGGCGACATCGCCGGCGTAGGTCGTGGCGGGCCGTCCACCATGCTGGCATCGCAGAGCGCCGGTAACGGCCGTGGGGGGCGTCCACGGCGGTAGGTTGCGGGCGGTGCGCTGTGCGGGCTATTATTCGGCTTGCTTTGGGCGGTCATGGCGGGGTTTGGCTTACCGGATTCTTACCCGCCGTGCGGCTCTGTGAACTCTCGCAGACCAAGGCCGGTTATCAACTCAACAAGTATTACCAGGTAGAGTACAACTCCGACCCGGCCTTGAGTGAAGAAGCCCGCAAGCAGGCGCGCCTCAAGGCGATTGAGGCGGTGCTCAAGGCCTCCAAGACCCGCACTAAGCGCACCATCTTCGCCGTGCCCGGGCAATCGGTTTTCACGCGCAGCCGCGCGCTGCCCCGGTGCCGGAGTTCAAGGTCACCCAGATCGTCCGCTACGAAATTCAGCAGCAGATTCCCTTCTCCCTCGACCAGATCGCGATGGACTACCAAATCCTCGAACGTAGCGAGGGCGGCGGTTACGACGTGATGATGGCGGCGATCAAGGTCGATGTGGTAGAGAAGCAACTCGAAGTGTTGCGCGCGGCGAAGCGCAGCATAGACATTGTCGATGTGTGCCCCTTCGCGGCCTACAACTGGCTCAAGCACTCGGGCGAGTTTGGCGACCCGGGCGAGTGCGTGGCACTCATTGACATAGGCGCCATCACCACCGACATTGTCATCGAGCGCGAAAACAAGTTTCGATTCACCCGCCCCCTCAACGTGGGCGGCAACGATGTGACCCTGGCCCTGGGCGCGGCCTTTGGGCTGAACTTCGTTGACGCTGAGCGCGTGAAACGCCAGCGCGGCTTCGCCCCCACGGGTGATGCCAAGGTGGACGGCAAGGGCGGCGAGGTGATTGGGGGCGTGCTGCAACGCCTCGTGATGGAAATCAACCGATCCTTTACCTACTTCCGTTCGCTGCCCGGCGGCGGCACGGTCAACCGGGTTATTCTCTGTGGCGGCGGTGCGTGTTTGCGCAACATGGTGCCCTACATGCAGAAGCAGCTGGGCATCGAAGTGCGCATCGCCCAGCCCCTTTCGGGCATAGCGGTCACCCCCGGCGCCCAGGCGGCCAACGAAGCCCCAGAGCAGTCTTGTGTGGCCCTGGGGCTGGCACTGCGTTGCAACCAGCCTGCGGCCATCGAGATCAATCTTATCCCGCCGCGCGTGCTTGAAGCGGCGCGGCGCCGCGAACAGGCGTTCTACTGGATGCTCATTTTCGCGACCTTTGCGCTCATTCTGGCTTCAATCATCCCCATCAGCGCCAAGCGCAACGAGGCGACCTTGCGCAAGATTGAGAGCCTGCGCCTCGTACTTGAGCAATACGATCCGACTTTCCGCGACAACATCGGCCGCACCTTCAGCATGTCCGAGGTGGTGCGCGACCTGCAATCCTCGCGCAATATCGTCAAGGACCCGCAGGACGAGCAGGGCAAGCTCGGCGCGCTCTACCGCCGGCGCCAGGTCTGGCTCGATGCGCTCAAGCTGGTCAGTGAGCAGCGTCCCCTCCCCATCAAGGTGTGGATCACCCAATTTGAAACCATCGTCAGTGCGTCGGGCGCGCCACAGAGTGCTGCCCAAGGTGGGCAAGCTGGCGCTGGTCGTGGCGGCTTGGGCGGCTTGGGCGGCCTGGGTGGCGGTGGCGGCCGTGCACGTGTCGGCGCGACAGCCGTGAACGGTTTCCCCGGTATCGAAGCCCCCGCGACCGTGGGGCGGGGGACCGGTGGCCGTGGTCTGGGCAACCAGCCGCAACGTCAACGCCAACAGGAGGGCGTTGACCCGGTCATCGATTACACCATTCCCAAGCCCGCAGGCTATGCGGCGGATGCGGGCCCTCCCCATGCCAAAATAATGCCAATTTCAGGGCACTCTAACCTACACAGGTAGATTCCGTCAATGCACCATTTTTTATGTATTTTCTTGACACAATGGCTTAACATATGCTATGCTATACTATGTCATTCCCCAGAATTCTTCCGCAATGGTGGAGTGGCCATCATCGCGAGAAGATATGTATTTTTCTTTTATTTTTTGCTTAAAGTATTATTTTTCCACTGATAAATAATACTTTAAAAAAACATACCAAATGGGTTGACACGGCGGTCACGATATGGTAACATAATGATGAGAGATAGAGCGCACAGGGCGCTCGACAACAGCCCGGCGGGAGCCGGGCAAGGAGAGAAAGATGGAGAGCAAATCAGCACGAATCACGGACATGGCCGCAAGAATGGGGTCGACGGGCACGACAGTTGAGGGCCTGCGCCGCTACGCGGCCACACACCGCTTCGCGCAGGGGGGCGGTGTGGGGCGCGGCGTACCGTGCATCACGCGCTACACTCACGTGATACCATCGTGGGCGGCGGCCCTCGGGCTCAGCCGCCCGGCGGGAGCCGGCCGCGTGGCCGCGTATCCGCTGCACGATGCGGCGATGGCGGCCGTGGCCTACGCGGCCGTGGACGTGTGCGGCAGGTCGCGCGTGTCCACTGAGCCCTTGGTCGGCGCAGGAAGCGCGGGCGTAACCGAGCGTAAGATAGACGTCTCGGGGGATATGCCGGGCGGCTACCGGTATCGCGCGTACGAGTACGTGGGCTTCTACGTTTCTTACGTCGCCGTCGCCCGGTCGGGCGCGGTCGCGTGGGCGGTCCGCGG
>Ga0222658_1001502_pt1 | contig 10196 bp, 8 predicted proteins | sample AntAcemetagen476_FD_179830 | JGI IMG/M metagenome (GOLD analysis project Ga0222658, IMG submission 179830) | Saline water microbial communities from Ace Lake, Antarctica - #476 | ecosystem: Environmental > Aquatic > Non-marine Saline and Alkaline > Saline | place: Antarctica: Ace Lake | collected... | reverse complement strand
AGTCTCCCCTTCTCCTAAATTAGTAACAGCAGTAGCAGATGCACAGATAGATACTGCTCAAAAAGTATTCGGCACAGGTTCAGCTCTATTCGATGGAACTGGAGATTATTTATCTATCCCTGATAGTGATGATTGGAATTTCGGTAATGGAAATTTTACGATAGATTGTTGGGTGAGATTTGCTGATGTTACAACTTCTTCTATGGGAATTTGTGGTCAATATGTAGATAGCAACAATTATTGGAAAATATTTTATTATAAAGATATTACAAAACTTTATTTTGAGTGTAAGAGTGCTTCATCATATATCCCTTCCTATGGTGTAACTTGGTCGCCTTCTGTTGATACATGGTATCACATAGCGTGTGTTTCAGATGGAACTAATGTTCATTTCTATGTAGATGGGGTAGAAGTTGGTTCAGGAACTGCTATAGGAACTATACCTGAATTGGCATCTGTGTTGGAAATAGGTTATGCAAGTAATGAAGTAAGGTCAATTCATTTCTATATGAATGGTTGGATAGACGAATTTAGAATAAGCAAAGGTATAGCAAGGTGGCCAAGTGATTTTGATGTAAGTGTTTCGGATAATATGACTTTAGTATCTAATTCTACAGAAGCAGAGGCTAATCCTGATAATGTAAGATTAGTAGCTTTTTCAGAAGACGTTGACGCTATTACATTAGATACTGATTTAAAATTTTACGCTTCAAGAGATAATGGTGCTAATTGGGTGCAAGGCACTCTTTCTGACGAAGGAGATTATAATTCTGGAAAACGAATCTTAACGGGAGAAGCAGATGTAAGTGGTCAAGCAAGTGATAAAACAATGAAATGGAAAATTGAAACTTTAAATAATAAGGATTGTAAGATTAGAGGTTTAGGACTTTTGTGGGATTAATTTTTAGGAGAATATAATGCGTAGACGTATAATAAGCGAAAAACAAAAACAAACATTACAAGAATTAACTATACTTAAACAGTTAATTTCTGTGCTTGTTAAAAAAGGTATTATTACTAAAGACGAATTGGAGAAATAATATGCCAACACCTAATCCTAATGAAACAAAACCTAATTTTATATCACGTTGTATAGGTGTAGTAACAGGAGAAGGAAGAACACCAGAAAAAGCTGCAGCTATTTGCCATTCTATTTGGGAAAGTAAAAAGAGTGGAGAAGATTCCAAAGATACAGAATGTAAAGGTTGTGGCTATCGTTTTGATTCTTCTATGTATCCAGAAGTATCGATGGGAGCAGTTAAATGTCCCAATTGTGGTTCTGTAATAGACCAGAAAGGTAATGTTGTGAAAAATAAATCAATAGTTATAAAAGTTTTAAATCATAAGATACACAAATCAGAACCGTCTTTAATGGTAAACAATTCTATTTTAATAAATACTCCAGACTTAAATAAAGGAATAGAGGTAGATTCAGTTTTATTATCTCATACACATAAGGATAATTTAAGTGGGTTTGGTAAAATTAAAACTATAAATTTAATAAAGGTATATTCCTTAAAACAACACGAACACTTCTTAGAGCATCACGTTAAAAATATAGAAGAGATTAGTGATATGAAATATATAGAACCATATAAAGATATAACTATAGAGGGAGTTTTAGTAACACCTATTTTAACCAAACACGAGGTTCAGAAGATTTATGGAGACGATTGTTTAGGATTTATTTTAGATAAGAAGGTTGGTATTTGTATTCCATGTAATTCTATTTTACAGAAATCTTTAGAAGCATTAAAGAATGTAGATGTGCTAATTATAGATGGTGGTTATCGAACAAAAGAGATGTATAAAAATCATAAATCTATATTAAAAACATTACGGGAATTTAAAGATTCGAAAGTAAAATATATCTATTTTTTAGGAACACATCAGGACTATAAAATAAGAGGAATTTTAAAAGGGACAAGTATCAAAATTGATACTTTATTTGCTGGAGATTTACTAAAAATAAACGTATAGAATAGTTTCTTTAATAGTGGAGGATATTATGGCTAAGTTTTTTGAACCTATTGAGTTTAGATTCTTTACAAAGAATGTTGAATATTGTGAGAAGTCTGTCAAAGGTAAGGAAAAAGGTTTTTACGTAAGAGGTTATGCTTCTACTTCTGATATAGATAGACAGGATGAAGTAGTAACTCGCGAAGCTTTGAAAAAGGCAGAAAAAGATTTGATGAAAAGCACTACCGTCTTTTTTGAGCATAATTATAGTAAGCCAATAGGAAAAATTACAAACGCATATTTGGATGAAAAAGGATTATTTATAGAAGCTTATATTTCTAAAACACTTCCAAATATTAGAACGTTAATCGAGGAAGGCATTTTAAATAAATTTTCTATAGGTGGTCGAGTAACTGAAACAGAACCTATATTCGATGGTAATTTAGGAAAAGAAGTTGTAAAAATTTTAGGGATAGAGTTATTTGAAGTATCCCTTGTTGGTGTTCCAGCTAATAATGAAGCAGCTGTTGTTGATTATGTAATTAAAAGTGCTTTGAAAAAAGCTGGTGTAATAAAGAGTGAGGTTATATTGTTAGACGATAAAGCAAAAAAAGAAGATAAGATGGAAAAGATATTGGTAGAAGCAAAAGATATAAAAAGACACGAAGAAGATTTTATCAGAAAGAGCGTTGTAATAGACAGTTTCTTAGGAACAGTCTCATATAAACAAAGAGTCCTTAATAAAGCATATTGCTATTTTAAAATGGCTTTGATGTCAAAGGCTCTTAAAGAAGTATCAGCAAGTGGATGGAAAGAAAAAACGATAGGTGTAAATTGGGCAGGTAAGGCAACACGACCGATTTACTCTTATTTAGAAACAGGTAGAGATAAAAAGGAAGAGCTTTTAATAGATGGTTTTACATTTTTAAGTAAGGGTAAAAATAAATTAGTTGTAAGTGTGTATCCACGAATGTTTGATTTTGCAGTAGATGTTTATTACAGAAAAGAAGATTCAGAGGAAGCAACAAAGTTTATAAAAGAGTTAGACGACTGGTCTGCGGCAAATAATTTCTATAAGGGTGAGAAAATAAATCCAAGAGGACACTTTTTAGATTACTCAGTAGTGCCTTTTGAAGATATAAAAATTCCAGAAGATAAGAAGAAAGCTATTAAAGTAGGAGCATTAGAATTTTTCAAGAAAAAAGATATTTATACAAAGAATAACTTACCTTTCAAAAGAGGTTTGATATTTGCTGGAGAACCTGGAACAGGTAAAACTTTTATGGGTAAAGCCCTAATGTCAACTACAGATAGCACCTTTATTTGGGTAACGTCTGATATGGTTAGATGGGCTGAGGATGTTAAGTATTTATTTAGGATGGCAAAAGAGTTAGCACCTTGTATTCTTTTCTTAGAAGATATAGACGATTATTTAAAATCTTCAAGAGTTATAGATACATTAAAAACTCAAATGGACGGATTAGATTCAATAGATGGTATAGTAACAATTCTTTGCACCAACTATCCAGAAGATATTCCAATGGCATTAATTGATAGACCAAGCAGATTTGATGATATTATAAAGTTTGATGTTCCAGATGAAAATTTAAGATTTGAAATTTTAGATGGTCATTCTAAGAAAGTAAATATTGCTAATAGAGAAGCTGTTTTGAAAAAGATAGCTAAAGAGTCTGATAAATTAACAGGAGCACATTTAAAGGAAATAATAGTATATAGTATATTATTAGCTTCTGATGATAGCAGAGAGGAAGTAACGTTGAAGGATTTAGAGACAGCTTTAAATAAGGTAAAGAAAACCAGAGAGACAATAGCCTCTCTTGAAGGTAGTAAAACATCTAAAAAAGAGAAATCTATTTCTGAATTATCAAAAGATGCTGTAGTAGAAGCTACCGAAGAAAAAGTAGTGGGGTTATTAAAAGCCAGAGGCGATGGACAAGGTAATGGAGGCGAACGTCAAGGAGATGGTGGAGCTAATAAATGTGTTTGTCCAAAATGTGGTAAGGAAGTAAAGCATGAAAAAGGAACACCTTGTAATAAAACTAAATGTCCAGATTGTGGAATTTCAATGGTAGGAAAGAAAGAGGAAAATAAAAATAAGGAGGAGGTAGGAACAGTGGCTAAAGAAGAAGAGAAGAAAAAGGAAGAGAAGAAAGAAGTTATAGTTTCTAAAGAAGAGGAAACAAAGGTGGAAGAAACAAAAGAAGAGGTTACTGTCGAGACCTCCGTGAAGGAAGAGGCTAAGGTAGAAGTTAAGAAAGAACCGGAAGCTAAGAAAGAGGAAATAAAAACTCCTGAAGAGATTGTTGTGAAAACTTCTGAAACAGAAGTTGATATGGTAAAGGAATACAAGGAGAAAGTAGATGGCATCTACGAGATGGTAAAGACGCTTGTTGACACTCTTGTAGTAAAAGAGGAAGTCATAGAGACCGAAGAAAAGAAAGAAGAAGCTCCTGAAGAGAAGAAAGAGGAGAAGGTCGAAGAGAAGAAAAAGGAAGCCATCGTAGAGAAAAAAGAGAAGGTTGAGAGAAAGGGTGTCGTAGTAGACACTAAAGAAGAAACTGACGAACTCAACATTCTTAAGAAAAAGCTTGAAAACAAAACACCCAAAGAGATAATGGAAGATACGGAGCTTTTTAATTCTTTGGATGAAGAGTTACAGAAAGAAATAAAAGAGAATTTTAAAAAATCTATATTGGGTTAATTTTATATAGATTATAAATATACGGATTTGAAAATCATTCTTATAAGAGAAAGGGGATGAAAAATAATGAAAGATAAACGAGAGTTTTTGAAAGGATTGCTCGTTCCTGATAGCACGGGTGGAAGTCCTTCAATGGACCTTCCAAAACCTATAGCAGACGAAGTCATAAAGAAAATTGAAGAAACCAACTGGATGCGTAAGATATTTAAGGTGCAGACTGTTCCAGCGAGAACATTAACTATACCTGTAGTAGCTTATGATTATGATCACGTTGTGCAGGCAGTTGTTGGCTCAGTGCCAGTAGTTGCTTCTGATACAGCTCCGGCTGTAACAGCTATAGTGCTTGAACCTGGTAAGTTAGCAGCTAAGGGGTCTTTGCAGATTGATGACATTGATGACTCATCTTTGGATGTAGTTGATATGTTGTTAGAGAATTTTGCAATAGCCTTTGGTCGTGCAGAGGAGAGAGCGATGGTTCTGGGAACCGAAAGAGACAGAAGTAAGACGGCTATATTGTCCATCTTCTTAGGTCTTTATACAATCGCTGCTGACCATTCAACCACCAGTGCGGTAACTTATAATCCAGCAACAAGCTATTCTGTTGCGGATGCTATAAGTGAAGCTATTAAGGAGTTGGGTTTGTATGGCAGAGATAAGAGGGACCTTGTACTGTTAGTTTCTACTGACTTCGCGCACAACCTTAGAAAAGATAGGTCATTAGCGCAGGACTATATGGGTCAGGGAGCAGCTATCATAAGAGGAGACTTGCCACGCATCTATGGTGTGGAGATTCTTGAAACATCGTACTTAGATGGTCAGGGACAGGGAAGTAACTTAGCTTGTGGTATTCTTATTCCGAAATCTGAAGCCATAATTGGTGACAGACGTAAGTTGAAGATTAAGCCAGACGACGACCCAGCAAACGACGCAGTTGATTACTACGCTTATGAATCAGTTGATTTTCAGCTGAAACATAGAACGGGTAGCAATTACGACGGTATAGTGCTGATTGACCAAAGTTCGTAATAAGTAAATTATAAGAGCGGGACTTTTGTCCCGCTCTTTTTTAAAAGGAAAAAACATTGTTATGTTAAGATATAAAGAAACCTACCGCAAGAAAAATAAATCCAATAAGAATTCGAATAAGATTATTACCTCTAACTGTAAGCTATGTAATGAGGAATTTAAACATTATAGAACTCAAAAACGAACTTATTGTTCTCGTAGATGCTCACGTATAGGTGCAGGGCTACAAAATAAGATGGCAACTAAGAGAGCAACGATATTTTGTAGAATTTGTAACAAAGAAATAAGACACCGTGTTAAGGTTAAAAGAGTTTATTGCTCAAAAGTTTGTAAAGACAGAGGACGCAAATTATATTACAAGCATTCTTTAGAAGCAAAGAGAAAAATGAGAGATGCTCGTAAAGGAAAATCTTCTTGGAATAAAGGTAAACATTTATCGAGAAAACATAAAGAAAATATTAGTAATTCAAATAAAGGAAAAAAGTTAACATCCATTCATAAGCAGAGAATTCGTAAATCTTTAATCAATCATCACGTTTATTTGAAAGAAAATTCTACCAGAACTATAAAACTTCCACGAGCAAATCATAGAAAATTACACGCGCGAGCTTATGATTATTTATATTATAGATATGGTAAAAGAGGATTGGATAATTATTTAAAATGGTTCGATAAGAAGTATAGCTTATATAAGAGGATTATAAAATGTTAAAATTACGAACAGATTTGGAGGTTTATTACAAAAAAGAAAATTCAAATGAACTTGTATCGCAAACTTCCTCTACAGTTGTAACTCCCTATAAACCCCTCCCATACGTTTTATTTTTTGCAAACCATATCTTTGAAGAAAAAAATTACCCAACAAAATTAATAGAAGAATTTGTAAAAAGAGATTTTATAGTAATCTATTTTACAGATAAGATAAGAGATAATTTTATTATAAGTGAAAGTATTATTTATATAAAAGCACCTTGGCGGTATTTTGATATTGGAACCATTAAAAATATAAATGCGTTTAGTTGTGTATCAGGTGTTGGTAATAGAGGAAAAAGACTTGCCTTGCAGTATGCTTCTCAATTTCGTAAGATGCTTATCAAAAATATAGGGGATATTGATAGAGTAAAAAAGAATTTAATTAAAGATACTAAGAAAACAACGATTCTATTTGATACAATATATCAAGTTTCGGATAGAGGCTTGGGTGATATCTTAATGACAACACCTATTTTAGAAGGACTAAAGAATAAGTTTAATGCTGAGATAGTATACGCTTGTAGAAGAGAAGCGGTGCCATTATTAAAAAATAATCCTATCATTTCTAAAATAATAACGAAGTATGCAGATATGGATGGGATAACATATACTTACCACCTACCTCTTATTCGCCATACTGAAAATTATAAAATAAAAAGAAACCGACAAAATAGAATAGATTCAATGGCAGAATTATTTATGGTTGAATTAGCGGATAAAGATAAGAAGCCAAGATTATATTTAACTGAAACTGAGTTAGAGTGGGGTAAGCAGTATGTTCAAGACCATAGTAAAATAAATTTAGGAATTAATATAGAAGCTACAGCTCCCTCACGTAGATGGATTCCAGAGTATCTTTTTGAGTTAACAAATATGATAGGTAAGGATTTTAATATTTATTTATTTGGTAAAGGCAACCGTATGAAATTCGAAAAAAAAGTACCAGCTCACGTTAAAGATTATACAGGTAAAACAACACTTAGGCAGATGTGTGCCTTAACTTATAGGATGGATATGGTACTATCTGTAGATTCACTTTATAGTCATATTGCAGCAGCTTTTGATATACCTTCGGTAGTGCTCTATACCTCTATTCCAGCAGAATGGCGCAATAAGTATTATAAAAGTGTAGGAATTCAAGGAACCACTAAATGCTGTCCTTGTATGGATTTTCAATTTATGTCTAAGGAAGATTATGATAAGTGTGATAGATTTGGAACACCTCCTTGTATGAAAGGAATTACACCAAGTATAGTAGAATACAATTTATACAAATGTATTAAAAAATATGGGGTGAAAAGTAATGGGTAAAATTTATGAAGTTTTAAGCAGATTTATATTACAAGAAGGACCAGACCACTTTGCTCGTCGACTTGTAATTGAATTATGTGAGAATATTCATATTCATTATAGAAATTTACGATTAGAGTTTAGTAAAAAAGAATTTTTTCAGTTGTGTAATTGTATGGCTGATGCGTTAGACAATCTTCAAAAGTATTTATTTAAAGACGCTAAAGAAATATCTATGGATATAATTGAGCCTTTTGATGGTGCTCATAAACCATTGAAGGATTATTTTGATTGTGGAAAAGAGCAGGAAGAGCACGAGAAGGGAATCAAATTTGTTAAACTACTCATACTAAATAATGAAAAAATATTACCTATAGCAGTATATTTTGATAAGAGAATAAATAAGTATAAACGATTAGATGGTTTTAAAAGATATTGGGCATTTAAAGAATTAGGACACAAGACAATTAGATGTTATATTTTAGACTCAAAACTAACAGGTTGTCAAAGAGGAATGAATATACTTGAAGAAAAAAAGAAGGAGAAGTAAATGATTTATGCTTTTGGAGCTTATGGAACAGGTAACTTAGGGGACGAGGCAATTTTTCAAGGTCTTGTGAACGAAGTCTCTCCAGAAGAAGTTATACAGATTTATGTTAATGTTCCAACATATCCTAAAAACTTAAATTATGACGATATGCTTAAACATAGAAACCTATTACTTAAACCAGGTGACACTTTTATTATAGGTGGTGGAGGATTATTCTATAATAAAGAAAACCTCATTAATATGAATAATTTAGCGAACACAGCTATAAGGCACGGAATGAAATTTCAAATAAGAGGACTTGGTTGTGAGGGAGAAGCTCGAAACGAAAAAGCACTGATACAAAAGTTGTGTTCAAAAGCCTCTCTAATTGAAGTTAGGAGTAAGGAGTCAAAGAGAATTTTAGAGGAGTATGATATAAAGAAAGTAATATTAACAAAAGATTTTGCATATAATTTAAAACCAGATATAGAGGCAGCTAAAAAGATTCTTCCAAAGCTTAATCCAAACTATCCAACTTTAGGACTTTCTACTGGAGGGAATAGAAATGACATAGATAAGTTAAGCTACATAATTCGATATTTAACAATTCACAATGTAAATATTATACATATACCACATTGTCGACATTATACTGATAGATACTGTAATGATGTGGCTACAGGAGAGATGGTATGGTCAAGCATTGCTGTCTGGTGTGGTGAGAGAATAAATAGATTTAAGCTATTACCCTATGCAGACAAACCAGAAAATCTATTAGGTGTTTACCATTTAGTTGATGGAGTTTTAGGAATGAGATATCATTCTTTTATTTTTTCTGAGGTAGCAAATAAACCTATATTTGGATTGACGAGTGGTAGTAAAGCTACAAATTATTTTATAGAACATCCAGACAAACCTTATTTAGACATAGGTAAGAGTAAGGAAGAATTGTTAGGAAGCATTCAGGGATTTCTTAGGAGGCTTAAATAAAATGTTGAAGTTTTTTGTAACCTCTTTTGATAAGAGTAGAGCAATATGCAATATCGTTAACGACAAGATTTTAAGAAATCTTGTCAAATTTTGTGGAGAGGATTTTCAGAGAGTTAGAGATATTAATGATTCAAATGTAATTTTTGTTATTCATAACTATAGAAAGGATTATATATTTGATAGTGAGCTTGCAAAAGTTGTTACTAAACTAAATAAGCCTATTATAATGTTTGATTTTGTAGAAGCTGGCGTTCATAAATTTCCCTCAATATTTGCTGGAATTAGGGGAATAGAACGATATTCAAATAAATCGTTTGAAGGTTTTTTTGATTTCTTTGCCACACAATTACCAAACGTAAAGTTATATTTTAAACGAGAGTTATTAGAAAGTGAAGACTTAACAAAGTTTCCTTTTGTAGTGAAACCAATAGAGTATTCTTCACGATTACCTAAATATAATAAAGATACGAAAGAAGAATTTAACAAGAGACTAATTGATATCTATATGGTATGGGGATATTCAAATTATGCCAGACCTCTACTTCACGCTGAGCTTATGAAGCGACAGGCGTATCGTTCTTCTTCTCAGCTAATTTGCTCTCATTCATATCTTTATAGGACCACCACTCCTCATAAAGTCGTTCTCATATACACTCCATATTTTTTGAGAGAGCCTTTAAGTGTAATATTAGAAGCTCAAAGAAATACTAAAATATCTATTTCATTAAATGGTAATGGTCAAAAATGTTTTCGTCATTCTGAATCACCTTGGAATTCAATTATGGCAATGCAAGACACAAATTTAGTTTGGACATATCCTTGGATAGATGGAAAGAATTGTATAAGACTTCCTGTAGTAGGAGAAACAAGAAAACTTGATGAAGTAGCATCCGTCAAAAAAATGGACTGTTATTTAAACCAACCAGA
>Ga0222658_1001501_pt1 | contig 10200 bp, 14 predicted proteins | sample AntAcemetagen476_FD_179830 | JGI IMG/M metagenome (GOLD analysis project Ga0222658, IMG submission 179830) | Saline water microbial communities from Ace Lake, Antarctica - #476 | ecosystem: Environmental > Aquatic > Non-marine Saline and Alkaline > Saline | place: Antarctica: Ace Lake... | reverse complement strand
GGGCAGATGCAATGAAAATTGTTGATGCAAACCCACCATCGGAAATTGTATCTTCCTCTCAAGACTAATGGATGAATTTCAAGAAATCTTAGATCTAGTTTTAAAGAGCGAGTTTATTAGAGTACTTAAGCTTTCTTTTTGGGTAATTTTTGTTGTTGTTTGGCTTGGTGGTATTAGCCTGGTTATTAAAGATGGAAAGAAAAGATATCAAAAAACGATTTCCCAGAACTTAGTTATTCTGCTTCCTGTGTTTTTTCATTTAGCAGGCTTATTAGTTTATCTCTTAATAAGACCAGCTAGAACAGGTGCTGAAAAAGCCTATGAACTTGAGCTTGATAAACTTGAAGATATTTTTTCTTGTCCGGGGTGTAAAGCAGAAGTAAAAGAGAATTTTATTTTTTGCCCCAAATGTGGAAGTGAAATCTTTAAACATTGTTCAAATTGCGGCAAGGCCGTAAAAAGAGACTGGGAGTATTGTCCTTATTGCAGACAGAAGGGCTAGGCACTGGCTCCTAGACGCTAGACAATCCGCCTCGGGCGGATTTTTTAATGGCTCAACTCAGGACGAAGACACTTCTAGTGTCTTGACGGAAGATTTGAGCCATTGAAATTTATCAAGTATTAATTGACAATCGTCTTGATTTTTGGTATTTATTGGTTAGTTCTGCAACAATTTAATATTCAAGGAGGATTCATGAAAGTTTCTGAAATGAGTAATGAGGGCACTTATTTTCTTTGTCCAGACAAAAATTGCAGGCTTTTTCGGGACACTACCGGGAGAGTCCAATGTGAACAAGAATGTCCTCATCAGGACAAATTAGTAAAAATGATTATTTGTGTTGGCTGTGGACAGCTAATTAAGCTGCCTGGCAACCATAATGTGTTATATGCAGAAGACCATAATTGTCTCAATGGATCACGAGCTCGAAACTTTCAGAGAATGAGCGGTAAATATAGCATTACATACGAAATGCCAGAAGACGATACGGAGGAGGTAGACAATGATTAGTCGTTCGATAGTGATTGGTGTTGCTGGTGGGAGCGGATCGGGAAAAACTACTATAGTAGAAGCAATAGCAGAGAGGATTGGAGATGAAAATATCCTAAGAATTGAACACGACTTCTATTATAAGGATCATAGAGATTTGTCTTTGGAGGAAAGAGAGGGACTTAACTATGACCATCCTGATGCTCTTGAAACAGAGCTTTTAATCGAACACCTTGGCCAACTAATGGCTGGAAAGTCGGCGATGATTCCCAGATATGATTTTATACCCCACCTTAGGGAACCAGGACTTATTGAAACCGCCCTGCGTCCGGTGATTCTTGTGGATGGCATTTTGGTTCTTGCTGACAAGGCTTTACGAAGGCTATTCGACATTAAAATCTTTGTCGATACACCTGCCGACCTTCGTTTCATCCGGAGAAAAGATAGAGACGAAGATGCGCGAGGGCGAAGCTATGAACAGACAAAAAGCCAGTGGCTAGGAACGGTTAGGCAAGGGCATCGTGATTTTGTTGAGCCAAGTAAAAGACATGCAGATATCATTGTGCCGCAAGAAGTACATAACGATATTGCGATCGACATAGTAGTATCTAAGATTCGTTCAGCGATTACAGAAGGATAAAGGGAGGAAGGATGAGTGAGGCGATGTTCAAGTTCAGGATCAGAGACGACGATTTTGATAGATTTCTTAATGGAGAAGCAGTCGTGGCATGTAAAAGAGATGTCATTATTAGTCAGGCGGAAGCAGGGCAAGGGGACGATAATGAGATCAATGCTCACATGACGGAGATTGATGTGCCATTCAGCTGGATTATTAGTAAACAGACAGGTTGTTTCTGCTTGATTCAAAGACCTGACAAAAAAGAGGCAGAAGATGAATAACGGAATTTTTTTAGAAGAACGGCCAAGAGTCAAATTAGATGAAGCGTTTACTGACCCGACAAAGTACTATATGCACCCAGATCAATATGTTGAATATACAAACGGTGACGATGTTCTAGCGCACGGCGACGGCAGACCTGGAGAAGTTTCTGTTTCGAGACGAGAAGTAGTTTTGATTGAGGGACCCATAAAGGGTAATCGTTTTAAGATTAAAAAAAGGAGCGATAATGTTTAATTGGATAGAGATTGGGGATGGAGACTTAGTTTGCCTTGAGAACGGAACAAGAATATATGTCCACAAAGAAACGGTCACTAAATATGCCCTTATGCTTAGTTGTTTCGGCGGAGGGTAACGATGTTTATTGCGGCCAAAAGAAAATGCCGAGAACGAATGCATAGCGAGGCTTAAGGAAATCAAGCAGATGTTGAGGGGAAATAACCAGCTGATTGAACTTAGTTCTTAGTAGAACGAGCGCGATATAGGTCGCGCTTTTTTATTTTCTCGTTAAGGTTCTCAGGTAATCCTGGGGTTCTTATTGCTTAAGATTGAATTTAATGAAGGAAACAAATATGATATGATTAATATATGTCTTACGATCCAACAAAAATTGAAAAGAAATGGCAAAAGGCCTGGGAAAAGGCTGGTATTTTTAATGCAAAAGAAGAAAAGGGTAAGGATAAGTTTTACGGACTAATTGAATTTCCCTATCCATCAGGTGACGGTCTTCACGTTGGACACCCAAGAGGCTATACCGCGCTTGATATTGTTTGTAGAAAAAGAAGGATGGAGGGCCAGTCCGTACTCTTTCCAATCGGTTTTGACTCTTTCGGGCTGCCAACAGAAAACTATGCTATCAAGACAAAGACCAACCCCAAAGAAGTAACAGAAAAGAATATTAAAACATTTACCTCTCAACTGAAAAGTCTTGGGTTTTCTTTTGATTGGACGAGAGCAATTTCAACCTCGGATCCAGAATATTATAAATGGACTCAGTGGATTTTTATTCAACTTTTCAAAAAAGGCTTAGCTCACAAAATAAAACAAAATATTAATTGGTGTATCTCTTGTAAGATCGGTCTTGCTAACGAAGAAGTTGTTGGTGGAGCTTGTGAGCGTTGCGGTGGTGAAGTGATTAAAAAAGAAAAAGAACAGTGGGTACTTCGAATTACTCAATATGCCGACAGGCTGATTGATGATTTAAAGTGCGTGGATTATTTAGAAAGAATAAAAGATCAACAAATAAATTGGATTGGCCGAAGCGAAGGCGCTAGGATTAATTTTGAAATCCGAAATCTGAAATCTAAAACAAATTTAAAATCTAAAAACCAAATATCAAAAGTACTTTTAGCAACGAACAATAAAGCTAAACTAAGAAGAATTAAAAAATTAATTAAAATTTCTGGTTTTGATATAGAGATCGTTATACCCAGTGAATTAGGACTTAAAGAAAGAAGCCCGAAAGAAGGAGGTGCTCTCTTAGATAATGCCAAGGAAAAGGCGCTAATGTATCGCGACCAGACTGACTTGCCTATCTTGGGTTACGACGCAGGCCTTTTTATTAGGGACGAAAGAATTGATCCAGCAAAAGTAAAAAGAAATGCGCTTTTAGGCAAGAAGGAAAATGAATTAAAGCAAGAAGAGATAGCGCAATTGATGATCGATTTCTATATGAAAATTGTTGAAAAAAATGGTGGTCAGGTTGATGCACACTGGAGAGATGTTTCGGCGCTGAGCTTCAAAGATGGAACAATTAGAACGGATAAAAGCAGTCGCTACATTACAATTACCGATAAGCAGGCAGGTGTAAAAATTGACCCTTACATGCCACTTAGATCTTTTTATAAATCAAAAGATACTGGCAAGTATAGTGCCCTACAAACAGATAAAGAAGAATTAATAGAACTTAAGCCGTATACCGATTCGCTTTATCGGCTTTTGGGCGGGAAAGAACACTTAGAAGTGTTCACGAGCCGACCTGATACTATTTATGGAGCGACTTTTATGGTTGTTTCTCCGGAACATCCAGTTATTAAAAACAACAAAATAAGTATTGATAGCTATGATCAGATCCAGAAATACGTAAAAGAAGCAAATAAAAAAACAGACAGAACTGAGAAAGAGAAAACAGGTGTTGAGATTAAGGGTATCAAAGCCATCAATCCAGCGAACAAAAAAGAGGTTCCTGTCTTTGTTGCCGACTATGTTTCGATGGACTATGGTACAGGTGCAATTATGGCAGTACCCGCTCATGATCAGAGAGACTTTGAGTTTGCAAAAAAATATAATCTCGAAATTGTACCGGTTATTAAATCCAAGGACTTTGAGCTACCAGAAGAATTACTAGAGGCCTCTTCGGACGAAGGAACAAGCATTAACTCTCCTGAATTGAATGGCCTAGAAGCTCTTGATGCAATAAAAAAAGCGACGAAACTTTTTGGAGTGAGTGAAATAAATTATCATTTAAGAGACTGGGTGTTTTCTCGTCAACGTTATTGGGGAGAACCGATTCCTCTTATCTATTGTGAAAAATGTGGCTGGCAACCGGTAGATGAAAAAGATTTGCCAGTTAAACTTCCCGAAATAAAAGATTTTGTGCCAACTGATGAGGGCGATTCGCCTTTGGCCAAACTAGATTCTTTCGTGAATACAAAATGTCCTAATTGTGGAGGCAAGGCAAAAAGAGAAACTGACGTGATGCCAAACTGGGCAGGGTCAAATTGGTATTTCTTGCGTTACGCCGATGCTCACAACGACAAAAAGCTAGCTAGTGCTGACAAATTAAAATATTGGACACCTGTAGATTGGTACAACGGTGGTATGGAGCACACCACTTTGCATTTATTATATTCAAGATTTATTTATAAATTTCTCTATGACATCGGCTCTGTCCCAAAAGAGTGTGGAGTTGAGCCCTATAAAAAAAGAACTGCTCACGGCATGATTTTGGGCGAGGGTGGTATTAAGATGTCCAAATCAAAAGGCAATGTTATTAACCCAGATGACTATGTCAATGAATATGGGGCAGATACTGTCAGAATGTACGAAATGTTTATGGGTCCATTTGATCAGGCAATCCCGTGGGAAGGAAAAAGTGTCATTGGAGTATATCGATTTCTGAGTCGTGTTTGGGACTTGTTTGAAAAGATTGACGATAAATTTGAAGACTCAGAAGAAGTTTTAAGAGGATTAAATAAAACGATCAAGAAGAGTAGCGAAGACATTGAGGAGATGAAATTTAATACTGCCGTTTCTCAGCAGATGACCTTTCTGAATATTCTTGAGAAAGAAAAAAACGTTTCCAGAGAAACGTACGGAAAGCTGCTCACCATTCTTTCGCCATTTGCGCCACATATGACAGAAGAGCTTTGGCAAAGATTGGGCCACAAAAATTTCCTCTCAACTCAACCATGGCCAGAGTATGACAAGAAACTATTAAAGGAAGACAAATTTAATTTAGTTGTTCAAATTAACGGAAAAGTTAGGGCAACGATTGAAGTAAAAGTTGGGCTTTCCGAAAGTGACGCAAAAGAATTGGCGCTATCTTCGTCAAGAATTTTGGGCTGGATGAATGGAAAAGAAACAATAAAAACAATCTATATTAAAGATAGGCTGATTAACTTTGTAGTTAGGTAATTAAAATAATAAACAATATTGATGTAAAGACCATAAAAGAATACTAGTATTCTTGAGTAAGACAAAAGATGATCCACCCGAGGTGGACTCTATTTTTTATAACTAATCGCCAATGCTTTTAGGTAAAAAATGAAAAAAAGGAGCGATTTTTCGCTCCTTTTGTGGTTATTAGCTTGTTGCTCGCCCCACCATTGCCCCAGCTTCTAGAGCAACTGCAATGAAAGAATTGCGCGATACATAATTAACCCATTCACGTATTTCCTGCTTAACGAGATCGCTAATTTTGTCATTTTCGAATTCTTTGCCATCATCATCTTCAAGGCTGAGATGTGCTTCATTCGGATAGTCGGGATTAAAGCCCACAGACCAAATACCAGACAAGACAGATCCGTCTTCGTATTCTATTTCGAACTGTCCCCTGAGATAGTGATTAAGTCGCGAGGATGCAATATTGACCGCGTCTGAATTTGGTGAATATGAGATAGATGGCGTGGGTGAAAAAATCCGCAAATGCCTAATGCCCTTCATGTATAGTTTTATCATTCTTACTCCTTTAATTCATTTTTTTTATACACATCATGCGTAAATATATAGAGAACAGTTACTATGGCTGTCGCGAGAAGAAATACGAGAAAGCAAGGAGTGCCAATAGTCAGCACTAGGCAAAGAGCCATTCCGAACATTGCAATAAAATGAATTTCTGTCAATTTCTTTAGTGTCATTTGCGCCCCCTGTGTATATATCTATCACATTTATTTGTATATGTCAATGAAAAAAAGGAGCGATTTTTCGCTCCTTTTGTGGTTATTGCGGACGTTGTGATTCAATGATCTGTCTTTGTTTGAGCAAGTGACTAACTATCAACTGTTTAGCTTTTCCATCAAGCTTGTCGAAAGCACTTTGTAGTGCCTGCCTCTTTTCTCTCATTCTTTTTTGGCCTGGCCCTTCTTGGTATTCGGCAGTGTTTGGCAAATCCTCTTGTCTGCCTATTCCTAGCCAAGCATCCTCTTCCTTTGCTTGTCTGTACCAATGATCAATCTCTGCTAAGAGCGAAGCTGCTGCAAACAAGACTTCTTCAGTCGCTTTGTTTATCTCTGACATGCCTCCTCCTTTAAGAATCAAATTGTACCAACCTGACAATTATTGTCAATACACCTTCTTGCGCTTTTTTTTTTGATAGTAAGATGAAATGTGATAAAAGTTAATACTTTTTATGCAAAATAAAACACGCATTACAATTACTCTTGATAAAAGCATTTTGAGAAAGGTTGATCGTTTGATCGGAAAAGATAGAATAAAAAACCGCTCTCATGCGATCGAGACACTTCTTTCTCAAAATCTTCGTCATAACATAAAAAAAGCCGTTATTCTTGCTGCGGGCAAGGGCGTCAGATGGAGACCTCTTACTTACGAGGTTCCCAAGGCCCTAATTCCCATGAAGGGGAAGCCAATTTTGGAACATACGATAAATCGACTTAAAGGGGCTGGCATTGTTGATATCTGTGTTGTGGTCGGTAGTTTGGGCGATCTTATAAAAGACTATTTTGGAAATGGTGAGCGCTTCGGGGTCAATCTTACTTATATTGAAGACAAACAGGAGTCAGGTACTGCGCAAGCCATAAAAACTGCAAAAAGATTTACAAAAAAAGAAGCATTTCTTCTCTGGTATATCGACGAGATTGCAGATATGGACCTAGATGACCTTATCGATTTTCATATTAAGGAAGGAGGGATTGGAACGATTGCCCTTTCTTCGGTTTCTGACCCAAAGGGCCTGGGAGCTGTTAAGCTCAGTGGTTCAAAAATTACCGAGTTCATGGAAAAACCCGCTCAAAAGAAAGTTGAAAGTTACGTAGTCAATGCGGGCATCTTTATTTTCCAACCCGAGATATTTGACTATCTTTCTCCTGGCATCATTAGTATCGAAAAAGAAGTTTTTCCTAAACTAGTTAACGAAGACCAACTCAATGGCTATCTCTTCTCAGGAAAATGGTTCGATGTCGGTACGCCGGAAGTTTACGCACGGGCTATAAAAGAGCAAAAAACAAGCAAATAACAACTCCACATTCTTAGGTGTGGATAATGTCTCTTGCAAGAGGCATTTTTGTTTTATATACTCTATTATAGAAAGTATGACTTTATCATACTTTGGTTCTTTGAGGGAAAATAAGGAGACGCCAATGGAAAGAGAAATGCTGGAGGTTGAGATTGTGGATCATGACATGATGGAGATACTGTCCCAAGATGGCACAAAAAGGGCTGGTATTGCACTGAATAGAATTAGACAAGGATTTGACACTCACCCACATTGCTCATGGTCTCTCTCAGCGGCCCTAGATTCGCTTATTGCAGTGATTCGCAATGAAGCAGTCGTGCCTATTACGATGAAAATTGAACTCTTGCCGAGTGAAGACTAAGGAGGAAAACAATGAACGGACCAGCGGATGTTATGAGGGCCATAACCAGCATGAATCCTCTCGAAAGACTAAGAGAGATTCATGAGGAAGAAGCAGAAAAAGACAAGCGCTGTTCTGCGAAGGAAGTTAAGAGCGATCCAGAATGATCGCTCTTTTTTGTTTGTTATTGTTTTAGAGGGTTCCAAGAGGTAAGCTTGTGATAATAACTGTAAATAAAATACTTCGCTGCGCTCAGTATATAAGCAAAGCTTGGAATCCCTCACTGCATTCGGGATATAAGCAAAGCTTGGGATCTCTCACTATATTCGAGATTTAACAATTTATTTACTCAGCATAGCTTCGTATAAATTGTAAAATGTGTGGCATTATTGGATATATTGGTTCAAAAAGAGCCCAGCCAATACTAATAGAAGGGCTAAAGCGCTTGGAATATCGTGGTTATGACTCTTCCGGAATAGCTATTATTAATCAAGAAAAGGGTATTGTTTGTACAAAGAGCAAGGGGAGGATTGATGCACTTGAAAAAAAACTTGGTAATAAAACATTTTCAGGCACCATTGGTATTGCGCACACAAGGTGGGCAACTCATGGCGTTCCTTCGGATAAAAATGCACATCCAATTTGGGGTTGCAAGAAGAACGTCTTCCTCGTTCATAATGGTATTATTGAAAATTCAAAAAAGATAAAGAAACGACTCGTAGAAAAGGGTCACAAATTTATTACTGAGACAGATACAGAAGTTCTTAGTCATCTAATAGAAGAAAATTTTTCTAGTGACCTAGAGCTTGCGGTAAAGAAATCCTTAAGACAACTTGTTGGTGCCTATGCCATTGCTGTGATTGCAAAAGACGATCCAGATAAAATAGTATTTGCCAGGAACTCAAGTCCGCTTATAGTTGGGCTAGGTAAAAACGAAAATTTTGTAGCCTCAGATGCTTCCGCAATGCTTGCGTACACGAAAAATGTTATTTATCTAAATGATGGTGAAGTGGGTGTAATTACAAAAGATGATTTTAAGATTTCAACCCTAGACAATGAAGTTGTTTCAAAAAAAGCTCAAAAACTCGATTGGGACATCAGTAAAGCTAGCAAAGAAGGGTACCCGCACTTTATGTTGAAAGAGATCCTTGAGATACCTCAATCGATAGAAAATAGCATTCGAGGGCGAACTCTCTTGGAAGATGGCCTGGCAAAACTAGGAGGGCTTGAGCTTGTTGTGGACAAGCTAAGGAAAATAGACAGGCTAGTAATTGTTGGTATGGGCACGGCCTTGATTGCTGGTAAGGTCGGTGAATATATGATTGAAGAACATGTTGGTCTTCCAGTTGAAGTTGAAGATGCTTCAGAGTTTCGCTATAAAAAGCCAGTGCTTAATAAAAAAACGGCAGTACTAGCTCTTTCTCAATCAGGCGAAACAATAGACACGCTTTTGGCACTTAGAGAAGCAAAAAGACACGGTGTTTTAACCCTGGGGATTGTTAATGTTGTGGGCTCGACCATCGCGAGAGAAACTGATGCGGGCATCTACAATCATATTGGTCCTGAAATTGGAGTGGCTTCAACCAAGGTTCTAGTTTCTCAAATAGTAATCTTAGCTCTGCTTACAGTATTCTTGGGTCGGCAACGAAACATGTCGCTAGTAACGGGGCAAAAGATTATAAGAGAGACACTAAAACTTTCAGAACTATCAAAGGGAATCCTAAAAAAGAAAAGTGAGATAAAAAAAGTTGCCAAAAAATACGCTTCGTACAAGAACTTTCTTTTCTTGGGGAGGAAGTATAATTATCCTTTGGCAGAAGAAGGAGCACTTAAGCTCAAAGAAGTTTCATACATTCATGCAGAGGGATATCCGGCTGGAGCGATGAAACACGGCCCAATCGCTCTGGTTGATAAAAATTTCCCAGTCATGTTTCTTGCGCCCAAAGACAGTGTTTACGAGAAAATGATTTCTGCCATTGAAGAAGTCAGAGCGAGAAACGGAAAGACTATTGCCATTGCTACTAAGGGCGATGTAAAAATAAAAAAACTTGTAGATGATGTTATCTACATTCCAAAAACAATAGAGATGTTGACGCCAGCGCTCGCCGCTATTCCTGTTCAGCTGTTCGCATATTATATTGCAACATTTCTGGGTCGGGACGTGGACAAACCACGGAACCTAGCCAAATCAGTGACAGTAGAATAATATATGGAACAAAAAATGAAAATTGTCGTTATGGGGGGAGGCACTGGAAGCTTTGCTGTTCTTAGTGGGCTTAAAA
>Ga0222658_1001499_pt1 | contig 10218 bp, 9 predicted proteins | sample AntAcemetagen476_FD_179830 | JGI IMG/M metagenome (GOLD analysis project Ga0222658, IMG submission 179830) | Saline water microbial communities from Ace Lake, Antarctica - #476 | ecosystem: Environmental > Aquatic > Non-marine Saline and Alkaline > Saline | place: Antarctica: Ace Lake | collected... | reverse complement strand
CTGCATTTACCTCGTTAATTACCATTTCTGTAACACTAGAAGATGTTGCATGATTAAATCTCATCTTTCCTGCACCAGGGTCGTCTGTAGTGTCTGCAGAAATACTTGTATCAAAATCCCAATTTGAAGAATGTCCTCCATATCCACCTTGATCTCCAGTCTCACCGGTAGGACCAGTAGGACCGGTAACAGTAGAATCAGCACCAGTAGGACCAGTAGGACCAGTAATAGAAGAACCAGCTGTTCCAGTAGGACCAGTAGGACCAGTAATAGAAGAACCAGCTGTTCCAGTAGGTCCGGTAGGACCGGTAATAGAAGAACCAGCAGTTCCAGTAGGACCGGTAGGTCCAGTAATAGAAGAACCAGCAGTACCAGTAGGACCGGTAGGTCCGGTTATAGAAGAACCAGTAGGACCAGTAGGACCGGTAACAGTAGAATCAGCGCCAGCTGCACCAGTAGGACCAATCTCTACAAATAAATCCCAATATGTTTCCCAAGTTGCACCTACACCAGGCTCGTCATCAGTATCACCAGATGTATGAGCAGAAATACATATATATCCAGAACCATCATTTTCAACAGTATCATCTACAGTATAAACAGTTGCAGTAGCCCATGCTCCTTCCCAAGTATATTCTCTACCAGTTGAACCAGTAGGACCTGTAGGTCCGGTAACTGTAGAATCAGCACCAGTAGGACCAGTAGGTCCAGTTATAGAAGAACCAGCTGTACCAGTAGGTCCAGTAGGACCGGTTATAGAAGAACCAGCTGTACCAGTAGGTCCGGTAGGTCCAGTAATAGTAGAATCAGCACCGGTAGGTCCAGTAGGCCCAGTAACAGTTGAATCAGCGCCAGTTGGACCAGTAGGGCCAGTTGGACCAGCAACAGTAGAATCAGCTCCAGTTTCACCAGTAGGACCAGTAGGCCCAGCAACAGTAGAATCAGCTCCAGTTTCACCAGTAGGACCAGTAGGCCCAGTAACAGTAGAGTCAGCTCCAGTTGGACCTGTAGGTCCAGTAACAGTAGAATCAGCTCCAGTAGGACCAGTAGGCCCAGTTATAGAAGAACCAGCAGCTCCAGTAGGACCAGTAGGCCCAGTTATAGAAGAACCAGCTGAACCAGTAGGACCGGTCGGTCCGGTAACAGTAGAATCAGCTCCAGTAGGACCAGTAGGCCCAGTTATTGAAGCTCCAGTTTCACCAGTTGGACCAGTCGGTCCGGTAACAGTAGAATCAGCACCAGTAGGCCCAGTAGGTCCAGTAACTGTAGAATCAGCACCAGTAGGTCCAGTAGGACCAGTAACAGTAGAATCAGCACCGGTAGGACCGGTAGGACCGGTAGGACCAGTAACAGTAGAATCAGCTCCAGTTGGACCAGTAGGACCGGTAGGACCAGTAATTGAAGAACCAGTAGGACCAGTAGGACCAGTAACTGTACTATCTGCACCAGTAGAACCGGTAGGCCCAGTAGGTCCAGTAACTGTACTATCTGCACCAGTAGGTCCGGTAGGCCCAGTAACAGTTGAATCAGCGCCACTAGGACCGGTAGGTCCAGTAGGTCCAGTAACAGTAGAATCTGCACCACTAGGACCAGTAGGTCCGGTAACAGTTGAATCAGCGCCACTAGGACCAGTAGGTCCGGTAGGTCCAGTAACAGTAGAATCTGCACCACTAGGACCAGTAGGTCCAGTAGGTCCAGTAACAGTAGAATCAGCTCCACTAGGACCAGTAGGTCCAGTTATTGAATCACCACTTGGACCAGTAGGACCGGTAGGACCAGTAACAGTAGAATCAGATCCACTTGGACCAGTAGGACCAGTTATTGAGTCTCCAGAAGGACCAGTAGGTCCGGTAGGTCCAGTAACAGTAGAATCTGCACCACTTGGACCAGTAGGACCAGTTATTGAGTCTCCAGAAGGACCAGTAGGGCCGGTAGGACCGGTAACAGTAGAATCAGCTCCACTAGGACCGGTAGGACCGGTAGGTCCGGTAGGTCCAGTAATATCTATAGCTGCTAAGTCATCCCACATCTTGGCTGTAGCACCCCACATTACTTCATAACCCACAATAATAGTCTTGGCTGTAGTACCCTCTTGTTCACGAGTAAATGTAAATGTGTCTGTAGCCTTGGCAGTAAACCTAACAATTTCTGCGTTTCCAGAATATGGTCTTTGACCTTCAGGAAATAGAACAACATTATACTCCCCTACTACTGCAGGGTCGTCAAATCTTGCTCCATGTCCAGTTGCCACAGTCAATGTAGTTCCAGTCAAGGCAGGAGAAGGTGCAGTCGCTACTGTTGAAAATGCAAAGTTTTTTGTTGGATCTAATGCCATAAGTTTATTTCCTAATTTATAAAAAAATACCGTCAGTACATGATGAGAGAATAACTCCCACCATATAAAGACGGTATTTCCGTTCTATATACTATTTTAGCACTCTTTTAATCTCTTTTTAAGTTCCTTTAAATAATATTCACCAACCTTCTCACTATCTCCGAAAGCTATAAGTCTTGCATCAAACTGTTTTCTCCTCTCTACAGCGTTGGCATCCTTTCCCTTAACTAGCTTCTTACACTTCGTATACCAAAGAACATTAATCTGATTTCTGATAATATCTGCAGAAATTCCATTATGTAAGTCCTGAAGTATTTCTTTCCTGGTCATTACACTCATATAAATAAAAATAATAATTTAATTATCGTAACCATCATTATCATCTGTTTCCGGTAATGCAACCTCTAATCCATAGTCCTTATTAGTACCTCGTAGTTGTTTTACTGCTGCATCTAAATTGGCATGATATATCATTTCTCTATCAGTTAATGGCAAAGGTTTATCATGAGAACTCTTCCATTCTATTACACAAGCGTCTAACCATAAGTCATGAAATGCTTGTGGTATTGCTGCTCCTGTACTGGAAGGTACTGATAGATCAGTAGTACTTGTCAAATCTGTTACATCTGCTGGATATACGAATCCAAACAGTTTAATTCCATCTGTTACCTCTGCACTAATTGTTCCTGTATATATCCAAATAGAACCTCTAAACAGGTCGTAATAACATTCATCTTCATTATTTGAGAAATTATTGAGTATTGTAGTCTCATCTGTAGTCTTACTATACATATTATAATCAAAAGCTCTGAAGCGTACCCAATTAGTACCATCTGGCTTCGCCTCTACCCCCTTAATCTGCTCTAACCAGTCATTTGGTAATGGATACTCTCTTAGTGTGAAATCAGCTGTGGAGGTGGCCTTAAGGTTGTCTACTTCAAATGTACCAAAGTAATCTTCATCAGCACTCTCAACTGCCTTAGCTATCTCTATCTTCTTCCTATTCATTAAATCCTTAAGATTAGTGTCTGTGAAGATTGTAGAATCAGTACGAGTTCTTGCTCTAAACCCTACTGCGAATTTTACAGGTGTCATATATCGTTTATTTTAAATTTATTCTTACGATAATATATTTTTTACTTCATCCGATCTGTTGGAAAGGCTCTTATTTCCAGCCCTAACTTCAGCCTCTACAGAACCCTTAAGCAAAATTGCCATAGACTTAGGAATCTCTATATACACTCCCTTTGGATATGCAAATGCTTGTCCATTAATCTTGGCTTCCATAACTGCACTCTTACTCTCTGAATCTGTCTTTGGAATAATAAAGGTTACTCTATCTTCTTGGGAAAGTTGTTTAACAAGTGGCTTGTTGTTTAAAGATCCATGAATATATTGTGTAATCCATTTTGTAGACTCTTCAAAAGAAACTTCTTCTACCACAACTGGCTCTACTACTTCTACTACTTCCGGTTTACAAACCTTCTTATGCTTTGTAAGACCTCCCTTTGATTTAAATCCTTTACCACATATCTCGCATACAAAAGGAGTTTCCACTACCTTTTTAACTGCTTTCTTGTCCTTAACAGAGGACTTTACAACTCCCACATTCTCTGGAGTTATTCTTTCTTGAGTATTACTCATATTATATAAAAAATAATAAATTATATATCTGTCTTATTATAGCAAAAAAAAGAGAGGAAGGATAAACCCTCCCCTCTAATTAACTAAGTTAGCCTTTTATTGACTATCTAAGTTTAGCTCTGCACTCCGACACCTGAAGCTGCGAAGCTAGGTGTTGCACCTGACACAAAGATTCCAACTGCGGCCTCTGCCATTACAGTATGATCTGCTGATGCACAATCCACTAAGTGAACTGTTCCATCTGTCTGAGCTGCACCAAATCCAACTGCGTGAGCTGGAGTTGCTGCTCCTAGAGCATTGCTTAAGAACACACTATCTTTTACAAGTAGCATCCTCTCAACATCTGTAGCATTTGCTCCATAGATTCTAACTGCCTCCGTACCGGCTGCTTTAACAAGGAATAAACATCCCTGAATGACATTGTCTCTACACACTTTTCCTGAAACAATACCTTCTGTTACAAGCATATTTGGTCTTATCTTATTGTCTGCGACAATATTGACAAGAGATCCAAATGTACAGTTAATCCATTGAGCTGAATCACCATTATTGGCAACTTCTGCTGCTGCTGTCTCGTCTAAGTCGGTTGATTTATAGAACTCACAACCTTCGTAAATAGCATACTCTCCTGCTTCAACAACACTATAAAGACTTTCATCTTTAGTATTTGCTGAGTCAAACTTAATACCGGAGAATGTATTACCAACTCCTGTATTTTGCATGACAGCAATATCTGCTGCTAGCGTTGTTACACCCATTGTAACCCTACTTCTTGCACCTATCCCAATGGATCCAGGTCTGAAGCCTCCAGAAACAAAGTGAACTCTGCTCTTGGTTACACTAAGCATTTTCGTAACTGCATGTGCTGCGTAGGCACTCAAGATAAGAAAATCATCTTGTCCTGATGTCATAGCGTCATATCCAGCTTGAAGAGTTGCGAAAGGCCTATCATAGGTCTTTCCATCATAAGTATCATCACCAGTTGTAGGATTTACAAAGTAAATATCCCCAAAGGTGAAGAAGCCTAACTTCTGTAAGTAACTCATAAGGTTCTGATTAAATAAACCAGCCTTTTGTAATATTGTACTCATATTTTTGCTTTTTTCAATTTAAATAATTGGGTAGTTTGCGTCTACTATTCGTTTAGGTTGAGTAATAAAGGACCTAACACCTTCTATAAGGAACTCTATACCATTGCACTCTCTATTCTTATCATGAATAGCTGTTGAAGAATCCTAGACACAAATGATGCCTTCCATCCTGAAGTACTTCTTTGATTCAATGGATCTGCCGTACCTGATGAACCTAAAGGCTTCACTATATTCTTAAGTGATTCTCCTGCAATTCTTGTGATACCATAAGCGTCTCTTCCAAGAATTAAAGTTGCATATACATCTATTGCACCTGCACCACCATCATCAAATACTTTAGCATTTGTAGTTTCTACAAATCTAATTTCTTTATATTTTCCGATTTCTCCAGGCATTACATTTGCCTTTGAAGCATAATCTTCAATAGGAACGAAACCTGTAAGGGTTGTAAGTGTATAAGATATATTAGGATGAACTATACCGACAAAACATGAATCCACAGGTGCTGTAGCATAAGCTACATTAGGAGATACCATTTCTGTTATCTTCTTTGCATTTTCCAACTTCAAGTCTCTTATTGCCTTATTAAGGTCTACTATAGATATTACATCTAAAGCTGCGACTGATAGTCTTGCTGCGTTTGTTTGAGGACTGGCTACATCTGAGTACTGGACTGCAGTACCGGCTGTAATAACATTCCTACAAAGTATGTCTAAAGTATCTCCTGCTTGTTCTCCAAGAATTTCTGCTGACTCAACTAAAATTGGGTCTAGTGTTGTAACTTGAAGGAAGTCTGAAAAGCTCAAATAATCTCCATACTGGGCCACAGTTGCTGTGATATCAGTAATCGTAAGTGAACTTCCATCTGGTGTAAGACTCTCTGTTAAAGGAGTCGTTGCAGCCACAAGAGAACTATACTTTCTAAACTTAATCACATTGGTCATATTCTTAGGGATGTCCCTAACCTGACCATACCTAATGTGAACAAGTCGTGGTAATGCTCTTTCCAAAAGTACTCTGTCATAAAAGTTATTTATGGCATGAGGAACTGTTGCTATTGTTTCCATCTTTTTTACCTTGTTGAATTTAAATAATAATGAACATAATACAAAAAATACCCACTCGTAGACGCACAGTTAGTGCGAGTACTTGTAGGTATTTCCTTTCATGTATCTGTCTAATTTTAACACTTTGTAAAAACTGTTACAAGATACTATCTATTTCGCTTAACTTTATCAATAGTCTCTTTAAATTTGCCTGGAGTCATACCCCATGCATCTGCAAACTTGCCTGAACCTTCTTTAGCTCTTGCTGTACTTCCAGCCGATACACTATCTCGTGATTCTTTGGAAGCTTTCCTCTCTTCCTCTGCTCCCTTTGCCATCATATCTCTTGGATCTACTGCCAATCTTGCAATGGCTTCTGCTTTCAATCCTTTGGCCTTTGGAGATTGTGCATACTCTCTTATCTTCTCTGCATATGGTCTATATACTTGGTTTACATCATCTGCAAGAAATGTATTGACCTTTATATCCACCTTTAATCCCTGGACCTCATTTATAATATCCTTGTTCTCATCTTGAACAACTGCTTGCATAACTTTCCTATCATCATCATCTATATCAACATCCTTTCCTGTAATTGGTTTCTTTTCTTCCTCCTCTTCAAAAGGAGCAAAGTCTTTTTCTTCAACTGGTGCAGTAGTTTCTTCTTTCTTTTCCTCAACAACATCCCCTTCTGTAGGGGTAACATCCTGTTGATTCTCTACTGGTAAATTAGTTGTCTCTTCCATTCTCGGTAATTCCGATAAATTTAATTATATATTATTATATCATTATTCGTATGGATCTCCCACATTCTCTTCTATATCACTTGTAACATTCTCCAAATCATTGATATACACGCTTGGAATCTTTAAGAGTCTTTGTAGTAATACCTTCTTTATTCTCAATTCTTCTATCTCACCATCTTTGAAAGGCTTGTCTATATTATCCAATTCAATTTGATAATCTTCCACCCAAGTTTCAAGGACTGCAAGAATAAACTTCCAACCAGTGGACCTCTGTAAGTTACGCAGATCCTCCTGCATTTGTTTCTTTCCCTTATCAGTCTCTAAAATCTTGACTAGATTTTCTTTATTAAGCTCTAATCTGTTCAACTTTATTCTGTGATAATTTAGCTTCATCTGATGCATTTGCATTTCTTTGTCCTGTTACTGGCCTTCCTGATACTGAACCCTCATCTCCAGGCTGACTTCCCATTTCTCCTTCTGCTGTGCCTTGCTCCTCTTCATAGAAGTCTGGATTCTGTTGTTGTACTAACATGGCCTGTTTATGTGTCTCTATATGAGCAATGGTAGCCTTTGTAGCATTGGCCTTGTTGTGTATCTGTATATGTACAATATGATTATCTGTACCCTTTACTGGAACTGGCTCATCCTCATTAAGCATAATGTTTTGATTCTCTGCAATCATTTCATCTAATGTTGGTGGGAAGAAATCGTTTATTTCATCCTCATTCATACCTGAAAGTTGTGCCAAATGCTTCTCGGCCCATCTCCTATCTGCTGTTGGATCTTCTCCTGCTACTTGGAGTACTTGCATAAATTGTCCTGACTTTCTCATATTGGCTGCATCAGTAAGAATTTTACTCTCTATCCTTATATCTGGGTCTACCTTAGTTATGATATTCTCTCTTGTCAATTTCCTAAACTCTCCATTCTTCAGTCCTGCAAGCCTTATAGACTTCTCTGATATACCTTCTTTGAAGTGTCTCTTATATAGCATATACCATTGTCTCCAATAGTCCTTATCTCCACTCATAACATTTTTAACAATGAGCTGATATCTGGTATCCACTCTCTGTGCTACAAGATTGAGTTCTCCAAGTGTTCTCTGTTCTTTACTTACAACTCCCTGTTGTATCTCCGGTGTTGCAGTAGCTCTTTGTGCTGCACCATCCATCATCTCCATCATATAGCTATAGAAGTTCATGTCTGGACTATCTTTCCTAACTGTATCCAATGCTCCAACAATACCACCTGTTGCAGGTATATGCTTGTTTAATCCAAACTTTAGGTCTGCCTTGTTTCGTATCTTGTCTGGATCATACACAAATCTAGGATATACCTGTGCTTGCAAAGCCTTGATACCCAAGTTCTGTATGACACTTCTCTTTCTCTGCTTATCTTCAGTCATATCCGGTACACTTACACCTCTGAATTGGTGTGCAATAGGCCAGCAATGCTTGGAAGTAAGACCCCAATTATCATCCTTAATCTCTTGTATTCTACCTATTAACTTTCTTTCATTGAATAACTCCACTCTTATCTTCATTCCATCAAAATTGGTTCTCCAAAGTAATCCCTTATATTGATTATTCTCTCCTAAGTCCTCTTCCTGATCCTTTGTATTGGCCTGTCCTCCCTGTAATTCCTGTCGTGCTTCAACTGCTTGTGATACTCTGTCATGTCTTTCTGCACCCTGTCTTATATCATCTATATTCCTATACACTCCCAACTCTTCCATTCGTGGCTTAGTTATAAGAAATTCATTACCATTAAATCTCATCTGTTCGTCTCCAGGTTTAAATGTAGCACCTTGAGGGTCATACAAGAATGTTGCTGGATCTACCAACTTGTGTACTGGCAACATCTTCTCTCTATCAAACTCTACAAGCTCTACTATTCCATAAGAATAAAAGAACATATCCCACAACATTTGATTATCCATTGCTGCTTTCTCCATTGCTGAATAATCATACTGACATAACATATTGATATTCTCTGCCTGTTTTATATCTCCAGACTCTACTGGCAACCATTTGATTGTCAATCTATCATCATAGGTAGCTGCATGTAAGGTGGACATAGTTGTAAATAGAAGAGGGTCTCCAATAGCTTTGGGGTCTCTCTTCTGATTGTTGTATAGCTTCATGTTGAGCAAGTCCTTTTTAAATATAGGCTCGCTAAACGCTTTGGCTATTCGGTATTCATTCTCTATCTGTCTTAGGAGTTTCTCTTCATCCGATACTTTAATGTAATTATTATCTTTATCTTCTTTCTTATTACTTCCTTTAACTTCAGTTTCTTCTTTTTCAGGTTTAGTCTCTTGAGGTTTACTATTATTTTTTATCTCTTCCTTCTCCAAGAGAGATTCTTTCTTTACCGGCATATTGTCTCAAACTTAACTTAGATAGTATATCACTCACCGATTTATCAGATATATCTATTCCTGGTGGAATTGCTATTGCATCCTTTAAATCCAGTCCAGACTTTTCATCTAATATCTCTGTACCACCTTTAATAATCTGATAAGGTTTTCCCTCTCTCTTCTTAATGGTCATCTCTCCATAATCAAACTCTCTTAGCTTTAAAAGTACTGCTGCTTCAAGAGTCGTTACTGTAACTAAGACCTTGTGAATTTCTCTTAGTTCTTCCATATCATCAGTATAACATTTAAATTAGCTTAATTGAACGGATCGTCATCAATATCTATTTCACTCTGGTCAATGGACCTCTCTACAATACTCCTCTGTCTCTCTTGAAATCGTGCATTATCAAGGAATACTCTTCCCAATGCTTCCATGAAATGGTCATCCTTATCCTGTGGAGTTCCACTCTTCTTATGTCTTTCTTGACTCTTGCCTGCATACTCCTGCCATTGCCAATGTTGTGTCTCCCATATGGTTCTGGAGCAATGATTGAAGTAATACATCCCTGGTGGCCTTATCATATCTATTCCCTGTAACTGATAATTGAGTGCGTTTTGTATCATACCAACTCCATCCATCCTTCTCTTACTTGCCGGTACATATGTGAGTCCAAAGGTTACAGACAATAACTTGGCGAATGATAGATTGGTCCTCTTGTCCTCAATGAATCCCAATGGATCTAGTACACGACTGACTATTCTATACTTGGCATCTATTGACTTAATTCGTGCTACAAGCTCCTCTGTTGGTGCGTCTGACCATAGCTCATCCACTACATACTTAGTACCTTTCCTGTCTACTGCTACCCATATGATGGCCTCATTCTCTCTTGGATGTGTATCCCAGGACTGATAGACTACATAATCATTCCTATTCAATTCAAATGGCTTAATCACATGTATATCAGGCGTGAAGTCCTTGAAGATGAGTCCTGTC
>Ga0222658_1001495_pt1 | contig 10235 bp, 15 predicted proteins | sample AntAcemetagen476_FD_179830 | JGI IMG/M metagenome (GOLD analysis project Ga0222658, IMG submission 179830) | Saline water microbial communities from Ace Lake, Antarctica - #476 | ecosystem: Environmental > Aquatic > Non-marine Saline and Alkaline > Saline | place: Antarctica: Ace Lake... | reverse complement strand
TACCACTTGTTCCTGAACCATCAACTCCGTCTGTTCCTGATGTACCACTTGTTCCTGAACCATCAACTCCATCTGTTCCTGAAGTTCCACTTGTTCCTGCTGTTCCATTACCTGATGTACCATCTGTTCCTGATGTTCCACTTGTTCCTGATCCATCAACTCCATCTGTTCCTGAAGTTCCACTTGTTCCTGATATACCTGATATTCCATCATTACCCGATGTACCAGCTGTCCCATTACCCGATGTACCATCTGTTCCAGATGTTCCAGATATCCCTGATGTACCAGCCGTTCCATTACCCGATGTACCATCTGTTCCTGAAGTTCCAGCTGTTCCTGAAGTTCCATCTGTTCCTGAAGTTCCAGCTGTTCCCGATGTTCCATCTGTTCCTGAAGTGCCGTCTGTGCCACTTGTGCCGTCTGTGCCACTTGTGCCGTCTGTTCCTGAAGTTCCTGATAATCCCGAAGTACCCGAACTACCTTGAAATTCGCCATCAACACCTGAAGTCCCAGATGTGCCAGTTCCACTTGATCCAAGTGTAGTAATTTTACCATTAAAATCCATATAAGATATACCACTTGTAGCACCACTTTGGTGCATCCCTAATAAATACCAATCTTCTCTTGGATGATTTAAAGTTGATAAATCATATGATTTTATTTTTAAAATACTCATGGGTTATTTATATTATATTTATCTTATATATAAAAATTGTCACTTCATTTTAAAAACATTTTCAATTTATTTTTGTTTTTAAATTTTATTAATTATATTTACCAAATGATAGATGAATACGTTGAATATATATTAAAAGAATATCCTGCTTGGAAAATAAAATCAATGTTTAAAATATCCATAGATAGTTATATTGGTGGGAATTTAGATATTAAATCGAAAATTCAAAATTATGAAATATTTTTTGGTATTCCAGTCGAAGAAAAAATGATATTTGATATAATTAATAAAGTAATATTAAATTATAAAATAACAAATGAATCAGTGTATAAATTAAAAGGATTTATATGTGATTATATGGGTATTTGTATTCCATCTTTTGATATAAAATGGAATGAGTATAAATATGAAAGCATTACACCAATAAGTATAGAAGAATTCGACTAATGGAAAAAATAAGTAAAATAAAAGAATGGGTTCTAATTAATTATAGAAAAAATAATATTTTAAAAATGTTTAATTCTAAAATAAAACAAATAGAAACGGATTTTATAAGTAGTTCTATAATGAAATATTATGATACATTCAATAATCCATTTGAATGGCAAATTATAGATGAAATTTTATTAAATATTGATGAAAAATACGATCTAAATGAAGATGATATGAAAAAAATATCATTTTTTGTAGAAAAATATGTAAAAATTATTATACCAGAATTTAAAAATTCTATTAGAAATGATAGTCTTTTTAATAAAAAACAAAAAAATGAACGAAGTGTCGTAAAATTTTATTAAATTTGCACTATGAAAATAAAAAATAGAAAAGCCAGATATAAATATGAATTTCTTGAAAAAGAAATAGCTGGTATTGTATTAAATGGCACTGAAATAAAATCCATTAGAGAAGGAAATGCTGGATTTACAGATGCGTTTTGTTATTTTAAGGACAATGAAACGTGGATAAAGAATTTTTATATTAATGAGTATTCTTTAGGAACGAGTAATAACCACGATCCAAAAAGAGATAAAAAATTACTTTTAACAAAATCCCAAATAAGTAGATTTCAAGAAAAATCTCTCGAAAAAGGATTAACTATTATCCCAACTATTGCTTTTATTAATGATAAAGGAATCGTTAAAATCGAAATTGCTTTATCTAAAGGAAAAAAGACAGTTGATAAAAGGAATACCATTAAAGAAAATGATATTAAAAGAGATATGGATAGAGAAATTAAAAACATTAAATAATGATAGCACTGTATATATTTATTGGATTAATAATTATAAGTTTTATATCAATAATGAATGATTACTATAATAGAAAAAAATTATCCAACCAAGTTAAAGTGGGAGATAAAAGAAGACTTTTTACCGAAAACGAAACCACTTTTGATAGAGTAGAAGTAATAAAAATCTACAAAAATAAAAAAGGTAAAAAAATTGCAAAATGCAAATATGAAGATGGAAATGTTTATGAATATCCATGTTCGGATTTAATTTATTAATTAATAACAAAAACAAAAACAAAAAATGAAAACACTAAAAATGTTAATGACAATGGTAGTAGTAATTGTCTTAAGTATGATGTTAATTACATCTTGTAAAACTACTAAACAAATCGATCAAAAATCAAGTTTAACTAAATTTGAATTACCATTCAGTGATAGTAAATATCAAACAGATAAAAAGACTTTTAGATCTGTTCAAAGTGGTAGTAGTGATAATTTATCAAATGCTAGAGAAATTGCTAAATCAAACGCAAGATCTGACTTATCATACAACATAGAAACTGTTGTTAAAAGTTCAACTGATATTTATGCAAATCAATTAAATAAAGAAAATGGTATAAATTTCGAAAGAATGTCTAGACAAGTATCTAAACAAATTCTTACTAATATCAAATCTTCTGAAGAAATTTATAAAGATAATAAAACAAGTGAATGGACTTGTTGGATACTAATGGAAATTAATAAAGAAGATATTATTACGAATATTGATAATACAGCATCACAAGAAAAAATCAAATTTGATAAGTATCAATATGAAAAAATCTTAGATAAAGAAATGGATAATTATATAGGTAGAAAAGCACCAATCAATGAATAAATTGTATTTAATATTACTTTTTTTTATTATACCATTGTGTAGTCTTTCACAACATTATGTGAAAGACTATACTTATAATGCAAGTGAAAATGAAAGTAAATTAGATGCAAGAGAAATTTCCTTAAAGGAAACTAAAAAATTACTTATTGAAGAATTGGGTGTTTATGTAAATACCACTACAACATATAATAATATAAATAACAATATAAGTATTGAAACACAAACAAAAATAATTTCTGAATGTATTACACAAACAAAAATACTTGAAGAAAAATGGGATGGGGATTATTATTATATTAAAGTAAAAATGTATGTAGATAAAAAAAATTTAATGAAAAGATTAAATAAAATATCTAAAAAATACGAAAGTTATAAACCAACAACAATAAATAAACCAATAGAATTAAAAGAAAAAAAGAAAATAGATTGGAAAAATGAAGATTATTATATGTCTATATTTGGTTCATATAGTATAAATGATATATTTATTGGATTATCAATGGGTATAATAACAGATAATTATTTCTCAATTGGTTTATATGGAGAATCTGATATTAATTTTGAATATAAATCTTTTGGTTTAATTTTTGAACCATTATTTTTCAATAAAAGAAAAATAAATTTATCAATACCATTAAAATTAGGACGTGGATATTTAGATGAAAGATTTGTTGTAATTGAACCAGGTATTGATATAGGACTAACTATCAATAAATTTAAAATGACAGTCGGAGTTAGTTATAAATTAATAACATCAGAAGATATACAAAATAGTTTTTGTGTAAATTTATCATTTAAAATATTAAAATATAATAATTAATATATAAAAATTATGGAACTTATAAAAAAAGATGAAATCAAAAGGATTTTAGATAAATATAACATCAATGTTACTATTGAAGAAATAGAAAAAAGATATTCCGAATCACATCGTTACTATCATATAATTGAACATATAAATTTTATGATAAATGGTATTTATGATCTTTTCGATAAAAAAGCCATATCTAATAACGATAAAGATATCTTATTGGTTGCAGCATTATTTCATGATATTATATATGAAATTGGTAAAAATGATAATGAACAAAAATCTGCAGAATTTTTAAATAATAATACAGATTTCGTTGATGAATTTCAATCTAATGATATTAATAAATCATTTGATATAATAATGGATACTATTGATCATAAACCAAATAATGAATTATCTAAATTACTCTGTGATTTAGATATGTATACAATAAGTGACTCATCATTTATCGAATTACTTAAGTATGAAAAACAAATATATTTAGAATTCCAAAAATATCCCTTTAATGTATATAAAAAAGGAAGATTACAATTTCTTAGAAATATGTTAAATAATGAATATGGTAAAAAAAATTATGATAATATAATTAAATTAATCGAATATATTGAAAATTATAAACCTAAAATTGGTTTATATGCTGGTAGTTTTAACCCATTACATATTGGACATAAAAATATTATGAAAAAATCTGAATCACTTTTTGATAAAATTGTTATCGCAATTGGAATAAATCCCGAAAAAAATGACGATGTAGAATATGTTAAATCATTAAAAGAAAATTCTAATTCTATAGATAAAAACTTAAATGTAGAAGTTCGTTTCTATACTGGGTTACTTACAGATTTTATAAAAGAAAAACAATCATCAGATAATGTAGATATAACTTTAATTAGAGGATTAAGAGATGGTTTTGATTTAGTTTATGAAAATAATCAAATTCAATATATGAAAGATATGTATCCAGAATTAAAAGTAGTATATATTCCAGGAGATAGAGAATTTGACCATATTAGCTCAAGTAGTTTGAGATATCTTAAAACATATGATGAAAAATTAATAGAAAAATACTTACCATAAAAAATTGAAAAAATTGAAAAAATTAATAATAATAGAAGAAATTTGTAATGATAGATCATTTTGATTATAGGAATGTGATATTTATGAATATGGACTACAATATTTAATAAGTATTAATCACCCACAAATCGAAAAAGGAGAAATTGTTAAATATTTAGATTCAATTCAACTTTATCAAACTTAATAAAATATTTACCATGATAGATAAATTAACTTCATCAAAAAGAAAATTGTTATTTTATTCTCTTGAAAAAATGTGTAAGGAACATCTTACCCCGATTGGTGGTCAAATACTGGTACAGGTTATCGAAATGAAAATTTAATTTATTAAATAAAAAAGGAGATTATATCTCCTTTTTTTATACACGGTATAATTATTGTTATATATACAGTATGATAAAAACTAAAAAAGCAAATTTAGAAAGCAAAAAATTTATATTTTTTGAAATCGGTATCATTATAGCATTATTAATGGTATTATTCGCATTCGAATACAAATCTTATGAATCATCAGGTTATGAAATGATTCGAAGAGAATTTGTAGATATTCCAGAAGATATTGTGCCTATTACAGAACAAAAGGTAAAACCGCCTCCACCACCACCACCAAAACAAGTAACTAAAATTACAATTGTTGAAGATGATGTCGAAGTAGATGATGAAATTATTATCGATGTTGAAGCAGATGATAATACTGAAATGTTTGAATATACACCTGATGAAGAAGATGAAGAAATAGATGAATTAGAAATTTTTACAATAGTAGAATCATTACCAGAATTTCCAGGAGGAGTAGTGGAACTTTATAAATTTCTTAATAAAAATATTAAATATCCACCATTTGCAAAAGAAGCTAATATACAAGGAAATGTATTTGTGAATTTTGTAATTGAACAAGATGGTAATATATCAAATATAATAATTTTACGCGGAATAGGTGGTGGTTGTGATGAAGAAGCAATTAGAATTGTGAAAATAATGCCAAAATGGGCACCTGGTAAACAAAGAGGAAAACCAGTTAGAGTTTCTTTTAATTTACCCGTTAAATTTACATTATTATAAAAATGAAACAAATAAAATTAATATATAAATAAAAAAAGATTAAATTATGCCAAATTTTGATAAAACAGGACCTAATGGAGATGGTCCACAAACAGGAGGAAAACGAGGAATTAAAACACCACAACCAAAACAAGAAAATGATCAAAGACCAAAAGACGGACGAGGTAGAGGTAGAGGTAGAAGAAATAAATAAATATTTAAATATATTAAATTTTTTCGTATCTTTGCACTATGACTTCAGCAAATGTAATAGAATACACAATAGAAAAAGATAATAAAAGAGTAGGACACTATAGACAAAATATAATGTGTAAATCACGTTATCACGAATTGTTAAAATATGAACCACTAAAAGAACACACAATAATCCCATATGGATACGATGAAGAAGATGATTATTGGGAAGATGATACTGTAAATTTGTACGATTTCCTGAAAGGTGTTCATAGTAAAATAATTAAAGATGGGAAATGAAAATTTAATATGTGATTTTCACCAACATGGAATTTCAATATCCATATATTTTCTAAAATAGATGATGTATATAATGCTGTTGTAGAATTAATAAAATGGTATAATGAAATAAAAAAAAATTAAAATAATAAATATGAAAAAATTTAATAATTTTTTAAATGAATCAAGAGAATCGTTTACTGTCACATTAGGTAGAGCATTTACTGGATTTCAAAAATCTTGTTATCGTGCCGCTGATGATGCTGGTATTAATATAAATATTGAAAGAATACCAGGAATACTTGACGTATCATATAGAATCACAGTTAATGGAGATAGAGATATGATAATTATATTTATTGAATGGATAAATGATAATTATACAAAAAGTGATAGTGGAGAATATGAAGAATCCTAAATTAAAAATAAAATAAAAAACATGGGAATGTTTGATAGTATTTGTATAGATATTAAATGTCCAAAATGTGGAAAGACATCTGAAATGGAATGTCAAACTAAGGAAACAGAATGTATGCTTAGAACTTGGCGTAAAGGTGATAATATTGGCACAACTAAGTTCAATTATTTAGATTGTCTCACGAGCTGTGATAAATGTAGTAAAAAAGGTGGAAACTATTTTTATTTAGATGTTCATATTGTTAATGGTATTGTAACAGGAACTTACATAATTTATGATAAATAATAAAAAATAAATTAAATAAAAATTTGGAGATAAAGAAAACTTTCGTATCTTTGTGTTATATTAAAAATAGAAAAAACAGACTTAAATAGATTACTATATAAAAAAAACAAATAATAAAAAAGTTCAATGAAAAATTTATTAAACATATTAGAAAATTTAAACCTCAACGGTTATCGCGGCATTATAGAGATGCTAATTAATGATGATTGTAACAAAGGAATTGGAATACGAATGTGTTGATGATATAAATCTACAAATTTTAAAACCCAATTCTTAATAAGGATTGGGTTTTTTGTTTTAATACAATTCTTACAAATGTCTCTATGACGTAATTGGCAACCGTATCAGTCTTAAACGCTGAGTTTCCCAGTTCGAATCTGGGTAGGGATACAGAAAAAAAGTAGTTCTTTGACATCTTGGATAAAATAAAAACGAAGGAAGTTTTATTTGAAAAATGAATTGAAAAAATTACCCGTAACGGGGTATTAATATAAATGTGTGGAATCCGAAAGGATTTCACACCATTCGATTGGGTAGTACTAATGTTAAAACTTCAGACTGTTAATCTGAAAGATGTCGGTTCGAATCCGACTCCAATCGCTCGTGGGTTATCAACGGTACTGTTCTGATAACATCTGTCCTACCAATCGTGGAGTTGTCACAGGTAGGGAATAACTGACAACCGACAGTACCAAAATGGGAGGGTTGAGCAACGGTTGCTCAGCAGACTGTAAATCTGTGACTTGGGAGTTCGAATCTCTCCCTTCCCACTTGTGAATTATTATACCCCTGTTGGCCTCGAGGAGAGGACTTAGACTGTCACTCTAAGAGAATAAACGGATCGTCACCGTTCGGGGGTGCAAAAACAAAAATTGATTGATAGTTGTAATTCTACATCATTATCATAATAACCCCTTGTTGGCCTCGTGGAGAGGAAATAGACTGTCACTCTATTAAAATAGACGGATCGTAACCGTTCGGGGGGGCTAAAAAAAATCAACGAAAAGTAGAAAGACCCACTTACGAACAATTATTAAAAGACATAGAAGAAACAAATTATACAAAAACAGGAAAAGTATATGGTGTTAGTGACAACACTATAAGAAAATGAATTAAAACGTATGAAAAAATACGGTATTAGGACGTTAAAGATTACTTACAGCAAACTAAACTGTAGCAGAATGGTTCATGCACAAGTCTTCCAAACTTGAAAATGTGGGTTCAAATCCCACCTAAAAGTAATCTGAAACGGGGAGCCAGTCTCCCCACATTGGAATGTAACTCAGTCGGTCAGAGTTCGAAGCTTATATCTTCGCGGTCGAGGGTTCGAGTCCCTTCATTCCAACAAAATTGAAAATTGGTATATGTGGTTGGTTTTTGGTAAAAACACGTTTTCCATATTTTATATATAAAGGAAAAAACATTATGGAATATGATAAAATAAAAGAAGCAATTGACAACACTACAAGTATGAGACAGGCATCAATAGAGTTAAATATCCCGTTTTCTACTTTTAAAAGACAATCAACAAAATTAGGATTATATAAACCAAATCAAGGTAGAAAAGGCATTAAAAGGGAATTTTACGAAGATGAAAAAATAAGAATACCCTTAACAGATATTCTTAATGGTAATTATCCATTTTATAGTAGAAAACATTTAAAAAGAAGATTATTAAAAGAAGGTATATTCAAAAATAAATGTGTTATTTGTGAATTGACTGATTGGCAAAATAAATCATTGGTATGTCATTTAGATCATATTGATGGAAACCCTCAAAATCACAAGTTAAGTAATTTAAGAATGTTATGTCCTAATTGTCATTCCCAAACTGATAGTTATTGTAATAAAAATCCAAATGATATTGTTTATTATTCATTAGATGATTTTATTGAAGCAGTTGAAACAAGTTCAAGTTATGTAGAAATAAAAAAGAAACTTAACTTGAGTATTGATAGTCCAAATAAAAATTTAAGAGATAGAATAAAAAGGTATAAATTAAATTTTATTCCAAAAGATAAAAAATCAAAAGTTAATAAATTAAAATAATAAGTCACAATTGTCTCGGTGATGGAATTGGTATACGTGTTATCTTCAAACGGTAAATTCTGTGGGTTCGAGTCCCACTCGGGACACAATTGGGAAGTAGTGTTAAACGGTAGCACATGGTTGCGTCATCATACCTGCCATAGATTGGTGTTCGAGTCATCAACTCCCCACAAAATTAAACTTAGAAATCAAGTTTTAAGAATACAATATGGCGTGGGGTTCAGCAACCGAAGACGGCTCATATCTGTTTTTAAGTGGGATCGACACCCACTCACGCTACAATACGGGAATAAGCTCTTGGGAGCAAAACAAAAGTATTTTGAATTAATAAAAAATATTTACTGCAAAAACAAAAAAACTATAGGTTCGATTCCTATTATTCCCTCAATGTCATTGGAAGGTGATATTAGATTAAATCGTAATAAGTGTACATAAAAGATTCAATCTTAGTAATGAGGTGTCAAATGGAAAGCACATGTTATCATTGTTTAATAGGGTTCGAATCCCCACCGAGGGGTTAAGGATGGCGTAGTAATACTAAGTGTATCCCCTTAATTCCCTTAGTGTAATAGGTAAAATGGTTTACCGTAACAATTTTAATTCGCCTGTTAGTTAAACGGTTAGGACGCCAGGTTTTCATCCTGGAGATGGGAGTTCGATTCTCCCACAGGTGACAAAGGTTAGTAAAAGAAATTCGTTTCCTTGTGAATCTGAAAGGGTTCACTAAAAACTTTAATATCGGGAGGTAGCTTAATGGTAGAGCACGTAACAACAACCAAAGTATTTTGATTAATTAAAAAATATTTACAGCAAACTAAAAGTTATCCATTCACAGGACGTTATATAGGTTCGAATCCTATCCTCCCAACAATTAATTGTCTCTGTAGGAGAACTGGTATATCCACTTGACTTAGGATCAAGAATTTGAGGGTTCGAGTCCCTCCAGGGACACAGTGTATAGTAATAAAATTGACTTTTAAATTTTTATATATAAAATAAAAAACATATATGAAAAGTAAGTACAATAAAAAAAATTTAGAACAAATAGTAAAAGAAAATTTATCGATTGCTGGAGTATGTAGAAGTATTGGTATTGTACCAATTGGTGGTAACTATAAAACAGTAAATTATTATATAAATTTATATAATTTAGATACTAAACATTTTACTGGTCAAGGCTGGAATGTTGGAACAAGATATAGAAAAATCAAAAAATCTGCACCATTATCTGAAATTCTAATTGAAAATTCAAACTATATAAATACTAATAACTTAAAAAAGAGATTATTAAAA
>Ga0222658_1001489_pt1 | contig 10256 bp, 21 predicted proteins | sample AntAcemetagen476_FD_179830 | JGI IMG/M metagenome (GOLD analysis project Ga0222658, IMG submission 179830) | Saline water microbial communities from Ace Lake, Antarctica - #476 | ecosystem: Environmental > Aquatic > Non-marine Saline and Alkaline > Saline | place: Antarctica: Ace Lake... | reverse complement strand
GATCTGTATCTATATATATCTTGCCAGAGCATAGTCAGGGGGTGTACCCCACCCCGAGTACCCATCACGTGAGCCTCTGCAATGCCCCAAAAACACGCTACAGGCTCACAGGCTCAATAACATATTAGAGCATGATAGAGGCTCACAGGCTCACGTTGCACAATATAGATTGTGCGTCACAATACTACTTGGGGTCTTTATTGGTCGACTTCACAATGACCAGGCTCTGCACATCGTGGTTAACCTGTACTTGGGAGGCTTCGAGGTTAGGCATTATCTTATCAATGAGTATCTTGGAGGCTCGCAGGTTGGTGGCCTCTGATACTCGCTTAGTAGCGGTTAAGTAGAGGAGTTTTTTTATAAGATACGGCGAAAATCTGGAGAGATTAGCATATAAATTGGTTCTAGCCATCGTTTTACTCTCGGCGTTTACGTCAATAGATTTATAAAACTCTGGTAAGGATGGGTTATTTAAATCACTCACTCGATCAGTAAACTCTTCCATAGATTTATTTTGTGCTGCGATAATATCGCCCTCAGTTTTGCCAAATACCTCTGGTATTCTTCCAGGTCTTCCAGGTCTTTTTTGGACTACTCCACCCTTTACTGCTGGTCTTTTTTTATAAGGACGTGCCATAGCTTATAATATAGCACAAACAAAAAAAGAGGCAAGTGTTTTAAGCTTGCCCCTTGATGTAACTCTAATCTAATTAGAATGGTAATGTTTCAATATCTATAGACCCATTCAAATCTCTTGTTATTCTTATATGCTCAAATCTGTCTTTTAGATATGATTTTTTTTCTTTTAAAACTTTAAAATCAACGTCTAACTCTATGCAATATGATCCATCACCGTGGTCTATTTTCTTAACAGTCTTTACTTTTAAATCTGCCACCTTATACCCCTTTCATATTTTTATTAATAATCTTTAATCTATCCACCCGTTTCTCCAGGCTCTCACTATCAATCAACCATTGGCCACCCACCTTTATGGCTCTTAAAAACCCCTCTTTGATGTAGCTGCAAACGGTGTTTGAATGTGATAGGCCTAAAGCTGTTTGAGCCTCTTTTGTTGTATAGAATGCTTTCATTTTGTTATATCCCTTTATTGCTAATTGCTATCGCTAACTGCTCGCCCTCTAATTTGTGGATAGTGGCGGCATCGTTGGCTTGGGTGCATAGATCGTATTTTTTAATTACCTCTAAGCTACTCTCGGCACTAACTACTTTTATTGCCCCATTTGGGTACTTTATTTTGTAAAAATTCATAATTATTTATCCTTTATATATTTATAATTTAATACCACCCCGCAACATCATGAAAAACTAATGCATGCTCTATTGACCCATAGCGACGGTTAACATAGCCACCAATCCAATCCAACTGGCAATCAACGTCAGCCATCGAGCAATCCATTTTAGAACATGGCAATGCTTGAGCTAGTCCACACGCTCCACTGGTAGGGTTAATTGCATACTCATTAAACCCCGACTCTCTAGCAATCAGCTCGGCATATTTTCTAGCCTCTACCCCAAACTTACGATAAATAGCCCCATATATACCAGGCTTGGCTTCAATTATCTTTAATGTGTTACTTGAGGGCACATAGTCACTAACTTTTTCTACCTCTTTAATAACTACCTTATTAATAACTATAACTTCAGCCCGTGAGCCTGCTTCGATGTTTGATAAAACATTGAAAACCACAAACCATAGCCCCGATGTAATTAAACTAATACCTATTAAAGCCTTGATAGGTCTCTTGGTTATCCTTGATTTTGCTTTATTCATCTCGATCCTCCTTTATATTTTTAATAAGTTCATACACTTCTAAAGCATATTGTGATAAATTATGGCAATAAGCACCCATGCCAAGTTGTATTAGATCCAGTCCCTTATCACTTAACCCTATCTCCTCTGAATACATCTCAACACAATTTCTATTATCACCTAACCACTTCATAACCTCATGGTTATATATTGGGGTCATTGCGTCGGCTTACTCATAAATAGACTCTTGCAACTCATCATCAGAGCCTGCACTGTTATAAGCTAAAAACTCATCGATCATGGTTAAGCTATCACTAAGCCAGCTATAAGCGGTATTATTATCCACTATATTATTAGACCAGTACTGTGCTAGATCTGACATTTTGTTATAAATCTCATCATCTGACATAATATAGCTGCTAACAAAACAAACCCGCTTATTATCATCTGACATTATGAGCCGTTTTTCCATTTCTTTTATAATTGCTCTCATTTTTCCCTCTCTTTAATTAATATAAACTAATAGTATGCCTTCAATCTAAGGTTGTCAACTATCAGTTTTGTATCAAGTTACTAGTGAATTGATACCCTTACTATGTTAACTATTCAATAAAATTGTGTTGCATTTTACAATTACATTGGATCTAAACTTTAGATTTATACATCAAAGAATACTCACCTTTTTTAAACTCAAAAACCCCTATATAAGTAAAAATAAGGGAACAAACCTCGCGCCAGTGAGCCTGCTCTATAAAACTTTCATCTCAAAAATCAATCAATTCTTCAAATCAATTTTGTTGTTTTAAAATAAGATCATATTTAATACTGTATTTATATAAAACAAAAAATGGTAATTGGTGATTGCCCATGCTTCATGTTTCATGAAGAACTAACAGGCTCCCAACCTTTCTTTCTTCGCTCTTTTTTCTCTCCCTGCCAAGGGAGGGAGAAAAAGAGAGTAATATATTCTTATTATTAGTATAATAAGTATATGCTCAAATGTCCTTGAGGTCAGTGTGAAGAAAAAGTAATACACTCCCCCATAAGATCTTAACTACCCATCATTAACATCTTAACTACCCATTGACATTCTAACAACGATTTAATACGATACCTACATATGAAAAACTATTATATACGTTTAGAGATGGCATTAATGAGAGACAAATCTTATTCTCAGACTGAGAAGATGCTACTGGGGATTTTATTTGCTCTGACTAAAAAAGGTGAGAGCGAAACTAGTGTGACTAATAGATACTTAGCAATTAACCTGGGGATTTCTCCTCATACTGCTAGTATTGTTTTGAAAAAGCTAAAAGAGAGAAGTATAAGGTTACAAGACTATTCTTTACCCCTTATCAATATTAGTAAGAATGAATATAAACAGCGCTCCATCTCATTTGATCATAAGATTATTAAGTGGCTGCTTGAAAATAATTATTTAACCAAGAAAGGGAAGAAAAATGAGAAAACATAAATATAGAGCTTGGGATAAAGAAGAAAATGATTTTATAAATAAAGGCAATCCATTTAGTTTTGGAGATCTTTCAGGCAAAACTCATGGATTTATGTTTACTGATCCAACAAGAAGAGATCAGGAAGACTGGTTTAGTAAAACGGTAGAGATACAATTGGCTGCCCAAGGTGAAAAAAGTAGATATATCCTAATGCAATACACAGGACTCAAAGATAAGAATGGTAAAGAGATCTATGAGGGGGATATTGTTAAATCAAAAGCAGGTGTTTCAGAAGTAGAATATGGATCAGCAAGTTGTGCCTGGTCAGTCCCAGATATAGATGGATCTTATCACCTGTGGGATTTTTTAAAGAAATACAAAGCTGAGGTAATTGGCAACATCTACGAAACACCCATTGACAGTGAATAGAGAACTTTACTATAAATAAGTAAGCACATTAAAAAGTTAAGAAACCCCTCACATAGAGGTCAAGCCTGGTTCAAGCGGCTAATATACGAAAGACGTTTTTTTTGTAACAAAAAGACCCTTTCGGTCTCCCCAGTAATAGCTTGAACACTAACGTCTAACGTAGCTGGGGAGATCAAAGGGGTTTTTAACTTAGACGGAACACATGGAAATTAAACAACACAACATACCGCAAGAATTAAAAGACCTAAAACAATGGGTTCTGTGGAAGTTTGAAACAGTTGACGGCAAACAAACTAAAGTCCCTCTAGGTAAAAGCAACGATCCCTCTACTTGGTCTTCCTATAAAGATGCTCTCTCTAATTTAGATGGCAAACATGGTTTAGGCTTTATGTTCTCTCCAGAATCTAGAGTAATGGGTATCGACATGGATCATATCGATACTACAGAAGGCAAGAAGAGAGCCCAAGAGATTCTCAAGCAGTTTTCCTCCTATACTGAGATCTCACCATCTGGCACCGGCTATCACATCCTTGTGAAAGCTAAGAAAAATACTACTAAATGTAAGAACAACGAGTTTGACCTGGAGTTTTACGACCAGAAACGCTTCTTTACTATGACAGGTGATGTGGTGGCTGGAATGAACAAAATAGAAGAGAGGCAGGAAGCTGTAGATTGGTTTGAACAAAAATACTTTTTTGCTGATAAATCCCAGGAGCCTGTACATCTAACCCCAACAGCCATTTCGTTGAGCGACAAAGAGATATTAGACCTAGCCTTGAACGCCTCTAATGGGGCAAAAACGGCTTCACTATACAAGGGAGAGATAGGTAGTTACAACAACGATGCTTCAGCCGCTGATTTAGCTCTAGCAAGTATCATCGCTTTCTATACTCAGGACATTGGACAGATAGAACGGATCATGAAATCTTCTGGGTTATATCGTGAGAAGTGGGTGAAAAGGAAAGACATTGATAATTGGTTGGTGAAGTGGTGTATTGAGCCTGCAATTAGGGGGCTTAAAGAAACTTACAGTCCATCAGATAAGCTGGAGCCATTTAACACAAAGGTGAACAATAAAGACAGCATTATTAAGACAGGTAACGAGATTAGTAAGGACTTGAAAGAGGATTTTGAGTTAGCAAAGACAGCCCCTAAAACTGGGATTGCTGAGTTGGACTCGATTATTAAAGGTTTTATTCCTAAACACGTTTATACAATGTCCGGAGAAACTAATATTGGTAAGACCTCATTGTGCTGTAACTTTGCTCATAGTGTGGCTAAGCAGGGTAAGAAGGTTCTCTACTTTGCACTTGAGCCTGGGGTTTCTGTAATTCACTACGTTGCATCTGTTCAAGAGAAAACAACCTTCTACGAGGTGAGCAAGAATCTCCCTGATTTTAATGACAATATTCACTATGTTGTGTCTGGGGTTGATTCTCCTGAGGTGTTAATAAAGGTTTTAGAAAGCGCTAAGGATGATTATGACCTAGTAATAATAGACCACATTGGCTATTTCTCATCTGGTGGAGACAACTACATTCATGACCAATCAAAGACAGTTAAGATCATCGCTAAGTTTGCTAAACAGTTTAAGGTGGCGGTACTGATGGTGGCTCATATAAACAAACAGGCCTCTAAGAAGAAAAGTCAGATACTAACATATAACGACATCTCAGGCTCTGCTGCATTTAAGCAGGACAGCACTGAGGTGCTACTGGTTAACAAAAACTCCAATGGTAAGACTGGGGTCATTAACGTAGCTAAAACTAAGATGGGTAGAGAAGACATCTGCGGTATTAGGTTTATGGAGAACTCAGCTTTCATAGAAGGTGATCCACAAGGAAAAGTAGATGCAACATAAATACTTGATCTATCAAGCCTATAATGATGCCAGTGGCTATAAAAGTTTGAGGGAGAAAATCCATCAAGTGAGTGATGATCTAAAAATACCGATGAGGGATGTCCAAGAGGTAGTTCTTGTTTATGAAGCTAAGGATAAGTATGGCAAAAAGAAATATGTAGATGACCTTAAGAATGACCATGACAAAGTTATGCTGGATGAGAAAGACATCTCTGGCTTTAAGAAGCTTTGGGCAGAGTTTGACGATGTTGATATGGATATTGAATTGTTCTGCTTTAAGAACAAGATTGAGGTGTATGACTTCAAGATGTTTATTAGATTCTATGTGGAGGCTCCAAGGCAGAAAAGAATCTCACCATCTGAGTTTAAGAGTATAGAGGCTATCAAGAATTGGAATAGGAAGAGCCTGTTCAATAGAAAAGAAATAGCGGCTCGGTTGGACACTCTATATTTTGACGTTACTGATGATATTAAGGAAAAGATCTTTTGGTTAAAAATTAGTATTGGAGGTGGAGATGAATGAAATCACTTTTCAAGTCATAGAGCAGACAAGAGAAATACTTGGCGACGATTGGGAGAAGCACTGGGCTGAGATACTCAAACCTGAGGTTATTGCTGCTTACTTATTATGGTTAGAGGAAAATGAAATACAAGCTTAGACCCTACCAACTAGAAGCTGTACAGGCGATACTTGATTCAGTGGAGCATCCAGCAAAGGATATTGTCTCGTTGCCAGTTGGGAGTGGTAAGAGCCTGGTGATTGCAGACTTTGTGAATAGATTAGAGTCTGAGACTCTCATCTTACAACCATCCAGGGAGATTCTCTCAGCTAACAGACAGAAGTTATCCACATACATTCCACAAGAAGACATCGGGATCTACTCTGCCTCTTTTAACTCTAAAGACATCAAGAGATATACGTTTGCCACCATCCAATCTATCTATAAGATTCCTGACTTATTCACACACTTCAAGGTCATTTTGATTGATGAGTGTGATCTATACTCTAATAAGAAGAAGTCGATGTACAACAAGTTCCTTAAGGCTAACAAGGCTAAGATTATTGGCCTGACAGCCACCCCATACAGAATGGAACAGAAGAAGAAGGTTATCTATCCGATGATGACTGTGATGTCGGTGTTAAGGATGTTGGATCAGGAATCGTTTAATAGGATTATATTTAACATTAATACTAAGGAGTTAACCGATCTTGGTTATCTAACTCCTTTGAAATATATTGACCACACCGTAACTATGGCTAACTTTGAACTAAACAGTGATAAGAAAATGATTGAGGACTTTGAGCTGCGGATTACAATGGGATCTGATAATTTGTTAGCCTGGACAAACACATATAATCAGCTTAAAGGCTCAACTATAGTGTTTTGCCCAAGTGTTCAGATTGCGAGGCTGTTACAGCGAACAACCCAGTCTTCAGCGCTTCTTACTGGTGAGACTCCAAAGAAGGAGAGAGACCAGATCTTTAGTGACTTTCAGGAGAGGAAGATTAATGTTCTTTTCAATGTGGAAGTGTTAACCGTTGGTGTAGATATACCCCATTTATCAAATATAGTTTTATTACGTCCAACGAAGAGCATTAGGTTGTATCAACAGATATTAGGTAGGGGTACTAGACTCTCCGAAGGAAAGTCTCATTGCAACATTTATGACCTATGTGGAGTGACCCGTCATTTGGGTGAATTGGAAGAAATTGAGGTACTAAGGAACGAGGGTGTTTGGAACCTAAAGACTCGAGGTGGCTGGCAAAGAAATAAAATACAGAGTTGGTACAAGACAAAGCTATAGACTTATGATACAGTTAAGTAATAACATAGGCAGTTTAAGGAACTGCACATAAAACATATAAACTAGTTTCTTGAAAGGAAACACAACATGACAAAATTTTTTACAGAAGACGTGAACAAAGAGCTGGACAAATCAGGGTCAGCATTTTATGAGTTAGAGCAAGGTCAAAACGAGGTAAGAATCGTTTCTGATTTTGTCTGGGGATATAAGTACGATTATGCTAATCGCGCTGAAGCCAAAGAAAAGAAATATCCATTCTACCCAGTCGGTTCTAAGGAAGCTAAAGAGCTCTCCCACAAACTAACACTGGTAGCTGCGATGGTTCTCTTTGACTACAAGAGCGGTGATCTTAAATCATTCAACATCCACCAGAAGAAGATTCTTAACCCAATGAGAGCCTACGTCGAAAACGACAAGTATGGTGATCTAACAGGTTATGACATCGTAATCTCTAAAACTGGAGAAGGCAGAGATGTCGAGTACAGTGTGATTGCTAATCCACCCGAAGCTATGGGTAAGGAAGTGAAAGAAGCTTTAGAAGGTACGACTATTAAGATGGATAACGTCTTTAATAGTGAGAGCCCAATTATTCGTGAAGAATAATTAGCTTTTATATTTTGCTACCCTGTTCGGGCAGGGCAGGGTGGCGATATTATGAAAACTAAACCAGACAAACGTGCCACAAGAAAAGGTGGATACTACGATAAAAAGTACGCTTCTGTGACTACGGTGCTCAAGGTTCTCGACAAGCCTGCACTTAACAATTGGATGCTCAAACGTGTTTTTGAGGCAACTAAAGGGGGAGCCCAGACACTCAAAGAGGCAAAAGACCAAGTATTTGAGAAGACACAAGCCACAATGGATTTAGGAACTAAGGCTCATAGATATGTGGAGCTCTACGGAACTGGTGAGAAGATGGAGAACACAGCCAACATCGCTGGGTTTATAGCGGCCTTTCATGACTGGGTAATAGATTTCAAACCAGAGTTTTTAATTAGAGAGCTAACAGTCATTCACAAAGAGTTTGCCTTTGGTGGGACAGTAGATCTTGTTTGCAAGATTAACGGTGAGAGATGTCTTGTGGATGTCAAAACTGGTAGATATATTTACCCGTCAGTGGAGCTTCAAACTACTGCCTACAAGATGGCTTATGAAGTCCAAGAGGGTAAGAAGATTAAGAAGAACTATGTCCTACTACTAGAAAAAGACAGCGCTGGGTTCCCAACAGGGAAGTATAGATTTGAAGAGTTAGATTATGTGCCTGACATTTGGGAAGCAACAGTAAGATTGTTTTATTGGACTGAGAGTTTGAAATGAGATCGAAGTTTGAAATCAGATGCGAAAAGACATTACAAGAACAAGGGTACATGACCGATTACAAGATCCGTCCAAGCATCCCCATGAAGAACGCTCCAGTGGACTACTTCCACTTAGGTGACATCCTAGCCGTCAAGCAAGACGAGTTCAGATTCATCTCAGTTAAAGGCGCACATTGTAGTAAACAACATAAACAAGATTTGCATGACTTTGCACAAATAGTGCTAGTAGGGGTATCGGTAGAGCTTTGGCGATACTCCCGAGATTTAAAAGATAAGAGAAAGCTCAGAACAAAAATTACAGTTTATGACAGAAATTAAACTAACCCATTTAGCAGCGCAGTACTTCATGAAAGGCACTGGTGTTAAGAAGCCTACTTTCTTCCAGAGAGTGATCCTCAGAGACATTAGTTACATCGAACCATTTGGCGGTGAACGACTTTACAGCGTAAAGGACTGGAACCTCAAGTGTCCAAAGGATGAATTAGTATTTGACAAAGACTAACAGTCTACACTATACTGGAGCTATGAACGAAATAAACGACTACGAAGATAAAGAGACAGAAGAGATCCAAGATGATGAGAGATTTCAATATCAAGTACAGGAAACAAGATAATGCAAAACGAAGAAAAAAGAGTTAGGGAATTAATTAAAGATTATGAAATGAATGCCAATGAAGAAACTATTATAAATATGCGTATAATTTATATAGAAGCTCAAAAAGACCAATTAACAGAACAAATAGAAAGGAACAAATAATGTTAATAAAATCAAAACTGGAACAATTAATTTATGAAACCATAGGTGAAATAAACGATAACTATACCGATGAAATATTGTGTGATATGTGTCAAGATCCCCAGTATAATGAGGAAGCTATTGATCACTTAATAGAAATACTAGAAAATATTAAAGAGGGGAAAATATGACATTAATGGAAAAACTTGAAGAAGAACTAAAAGTTTATGGAGGTAGAGAAGAAATGTCTGAAAGAAATCTAAAACTTAGACCAAATGATATTAATAGAAGCCACTACTTCACAGATATGGGTATTACCAATGGCTTACTTTTAGCAATAGATATAGTAAGAAGATATAAGGAGTAATTATGAATGACAAATTTGACCCCAAGGAAGTAATGGAAGTATTAGGAGATGAACCTAAGGCTGTTAAACAGTACCCTAAGTTTCAGATAAGTAAATTCCTAGACTCTAAGAGAGACTATCAGGTAGTAGTCAGAAAGAATTTATGAAACAACACATTACAGAGGAACAATGGAATGAGTTGAGTGACAAAAAACAAAAGAAGTTAAGAGAGTGGGTTATAAATAATAATATTAGTAAGTCCTTATTTCCTATGAAGTATATTGGTTTTGGAGAATATTCTTTTACACCATTACTCTCAATCGGGCAGATGATAGAGTTTTTATACGAAAATGTTAATGATAGGATTTCCGTTGCGATCAGTAAAAAAAATGGCTCATATATTTCCAAAGATAACTTTATGATGTCTAGTGATTTTAAAGATGAGTTAGCAGATTCCCTATGGGAAGCAGTAAAAAGGGGTACTAAATGAAAGCTAAAAGCCGTATCAAACAAAGGAGATGGAATGAAGA
>Ga0222658_1001488_pt1 | contig 10260 bp, 10 predicted proteins | sample AntAcemetagen476_FD_179830 | JGI IMG/M metagenome (GOLD analysis project Ga0222658, IMG submission 179830) | Saline water microbial communities from Ace Lake, Antarctica - #476 | ecosystem: Environmental > Aquatic > Non-marine Saline and Alkaline > Saline | place: Antarctica: Ace Lake... | reverse complement strand
AAGGACGAAAGCTCAATAAATGCGGCAAAGATATGGCAAAGCAAGATCAACGCAGCAATTTGCATTGATTATAAGACAATAGAAGAAGCATACGCTTTTTGGGCCGAAATAGGGCTAAAATGCCCAATGCAAGTAGCTCAAAACGATTCTGCTGCTGAAATGTTCGGAATAACATCATATCCTGCGCTGTTGATAATGAGGAAAGGGGAAATTGAAGTTGTCGAAGGGATTTAAATTAGCTTTTTTGTTTTTTCTGTTTGTCTCTTTTTCAATTGGCGTTAATGCAGCAACAGATGACAGTATAGATTGGAGTTGTGTAGATATAAGATTTAGCGGGCTATGTATTTGTACAAAAGCAAGGATAGGGCTTGGAATTACTGTAACATTTTGGCTGCCGGAGATATACATTGAGACAGTAAAAAAACCCGGAGATGGACAATTTTCATCGAAGAGCGCGGCAATTGCGCAGAGCAAGGTTCCTATATATTCAGGAACTACTACCTCTGCTCTGCATGGATCGAATCTTCAGTTTAATGAAGTACATGCCATGCTTAGCAGAAGTTTATCAAGGAAGATTATAGAAAAATTGGAAGAGATGTTTGATAATCTTGAATGCCCGGAGGGATGTGGATTCAAGCATAAAAAAGAAGGGCTTTCCTATGTGTCAGAACTAGATGCAACAGAATGGAGAGTTGGAGTAACGGAATGGTTTCACACAAAAACATTGTCTACGGTTCCTGTATCAGTAATTCCTGGTTTTTGCGCTGGAGTATCAGGAGTTACCACAGGCGAAAAATACCTAACGATTTCACAAGCGCAAACTCCAATAGACATGGCATTTAATTGGGCAAAATCGTTATGTATGGGTTATTGGGGCTTTATGTACCCAAGAAGAGGATTTTTTACACATCAGAGTGAGGTTGTAGGAAGTGCTGCGGACGCGTGGCGAGCATTAGAAATATGCGGGTTAAAAAAACCTGGAGACAAAACATACCACGTTGTTACATCAAGACTTCCTTATCCTGTTTTAAGAACGGACAAGATTCAAATGATTCGGCCGGCTTTTAGTAGTTGTATGCATCCAGGGAAGAACCCTGCATTATGGGATATGAAAAAGGTGTCTAAAGATGGGAAATATATGTGGTTGTTCTGGAAGAAGTATGTTTGTTGTTATTGTGTGTGGACATGGTACGGGAGGAAATGATTATAAATAGATTCTTTATCCTTTTTTTGATAATAGGCTTATTCCCCACTCAGTCATTCGCCGTAGATTTTGGATACGATAAGATTGATTTCTTTGGTAAAGAAAAGAAAGAAAGTCCGAGAATTACAGTAAAGACGATCGAGAAAAAGCCTTGTGAAGGTTGCGGGAAAAAAAGGAAGATTATACAGAAGCAGCCTATTTTAGAAAAACATTCTAAAAACGAGATAACGCAGCTTATAGAAAAGAGCAAAGCGCCAAAGATTGAAGGACTATTGTTTTTCGTTACGGATAAAGAGCCATATCTGAGTCAGACAATGACAAAAGTCAAAGAATTCAAAGATAATCATGCCGGCTTTCAGATTGAAGGCTACTTGGTAATGGATTTTTTGGGAACAAAAGGAGATAAAACAATAAGGGCTTTTAGAAAAGTAAAATACTTGGATGAGTTAGAATTAGCGGTAGATCCATATTCAAGATCAGGAATGGCGAGGAAATTTGATATAAGGAGATTTCCAAGCTATGTTTTTGTAAAAAATGATACTTATTACAAAATAGCAGGAACATATGTGGAGTTAGAAAAACTGTATGAAGAAATATATAAATAGATTCTTTATTCTTTTTTTAATAATAGGATTATTCCGCGCTCAGTCATTTGCAGTAGATTTTGGGTATGACAAAATTGATTTTTTTGGCAAGGAAAAGAAAAAGATATCTTCAGATACTCCCGTTCTGCAGAAAAGAGCTAAGCCTGAAAAAAAAGAAGAAAAAAAGCTGGATGTAAACGATAGGGGATTCTGGACAGAAGTTACTAAAACGCCCGACGGAACTTTGAGATACTATAAACCTCCTGAAGTAGTACTGGATTTTGTTACTAATCCTACCGAAGAAAATGCCGGGAAATATCTTCTTTGGAACAAGAAGAAAATGGAAAGGATTGTGAAGGCCCAAAAGGTTCTTGCAAAGGCAGCGGAGAAAATGAAACTTTCTGGGACATATTTCACAACGGAAGGGAAGGAATACAATCCGGTTGATGTAAAGAAGGCAGGAGGAATAAATAAATTTTTAAAAGAAAAGGGGGAAAATAATAAGCTTTTAATAAGCTATTTTATTAGACCTGAATGTCCTTATTGTCATAATGAAACAAAAATGCTGCAGGGGTATATAAAAGATAACAAGAACATAATAATAAAAGCCTCTATAAATCCAAGAGGTTTTACAAAAAAAGAGATAGGCAAAGAATTAAAGGGGTTTCCCTTTAAGTATAATTTTGACGGTGGAGAACATGATCTCTATAAAATTTCAACCTATCCCAGCATGATAATCACTGGACCCGATGACACAAAGTATAAAATGAGCGGTTTTGTAAATGAAGGTAAGTTTAAAAATACTTGTAGAAAAATATTGGCCGGGAATATTAAAAAGTAAATGGAAATAATATGTCTAAAGTCGAAAGTTTATCTGTTGTATAAATAGAGAATAATAAAAAAGAGGAGAGGAAATGTTAAATAAAAGAATTTCTAAGAACGCAGTTTTGACCGTGGCAGTTCTGCTTATTTCGTTAGCAGGCTGTATAGGTTTAAAACCGATTACGTTTACTAACATAGAAGGGCCTATTGAGCCAACAATCGTAGTGAAAAAGGAATATAGCTATCAGGAAATGCTGAAAGTCATAAAAGGAGCTGAAAGCTCCCTATGGATCTGCGACATTAAATATAAAGATAGTCTTTCAGACGAGGTAACTCCCGGAATAGTTACCACAATTCTTCAGGCAGAACAACGTGGGGTAGATGTCAGGATTATGCACAGAGAGACGGGAGAACTCTGGCTGAATAAACTAAGAAGATCCGGAACTGTTAATATCCTGGTGCCTCCGTGTGAGAGCAGGATGGTAAGAAAAAAGTCAAGGTATGTTATAGCAGATAAAAAAACAGTCTTTGTCCAGGATGACAAAGTTGATCATCGCCCAAGAATAATAAGGCATTATTCGCGTGTTGGAAATTATATTACTGACTTTCAGGAGAGATGGGGTGAATCAGAAAAAAGAATTAAGAAATATCATTAGGGTTTTTGTATTATTTGCTTTTTTTGCAGGACTTTCTGCCATATCGTTTGCAAATGATATTACCCTGCACTATTTCTATGATAAAGGATGCAGAAACTGTGACAAAACAGATAACCTATTAAGTTCATTTATTGCAGGAGATCCTTATCATAAATACATAATCGGGTACTCAAAAAAGAATAGGATTAAAATTATAAAACACAATCAGGAACTAAAAGAACAGGTTGAGGCTAGAATAACCTTTGATACGGCTTATAAAGTAAAGCATGGTCAAAGGCTTGTGTGTCCGGCTATTTTCATTGGAAGCTGTGCTTTAGTCGGGAAGAAAGAAGTCTTTAAATTGAGTGAGGCTATTGAAAATCCCGGCAAATGCTTGCCAGTTTGTAATATTGGAAGCAAAGAAAAAATAAAAAGCATGTTTACTTCAATTTCTTTCCCAGTAGTTATTTTTGCAGGCTTGCTTGATGGAGTAAACCCCTGCGCAATCTCCGTACTGATATTTTTTATTTCTTTTTTACAAGTAAGGAAGAAAAGAGGAAGAAGCATTGCAGTATTCCTGTTTATTCTAGGTGTATTTATCGCGTATCTTTCCTTCGGGCTTGGCATAATCAAAGGGATAAATAAGTTTTACGGTTTCAGAAGAGTAATAGATATGATTGCAGTAATGTTATGCGCTTATTTTGCTGTTCAATCATTCTTTGACTATAAAAGAGCTAGATTAGGCAAGGTTAAAGCGATGATATTAAAAACACCTGAAAGATTAAATAGTGTTGCTCATAGACTAATAAGAAACACAAAAGGAGCTGTCATAATTGCGCTGCCGTTGGGGATTGTTGTATCCCTGCTGGAATTTGTATGTACCGGCCAGGAATATGTCCCGACTATTTTATATATGCTTAAAACAGGGGATAGAATTGCCAGGGCCGTACAGCTCTTAACGGTTTATAATCTGGCTTTCATCCTTCCTCTTGTCCTGATTGGAATAGCCTGCATTGTGGGGAGCAGGACAGATAGAGTAGCAGGCTTTTATAGGAAGCATTTGGCTGTTGTTAAGCTATGTTTTTGTTTCTTTTTTACAGGATTGGCTGTTTATTTGGGAATAACTTTAATTAACTGAGGAGCGAGGGAATGGATAAAATTATGTGTAGAATAATAATTATTTTAGCCATAAGCTTTTTACCTGTTTTCGGGTTTGCTGAGGTAGTTGGCAATACAGATAAGACAATAGAGGATATTGCTAATCCAATCTTGAACAACATTCTTGACGGTATTAAAACAGGTAATGCCGAAAAATATTCAAAAGATTTTAAGGCATCAAGAAGGATGTTTATGCAAAAGTATGATCAGGTACAGGCTCAAATTGGGAACTGGAAAGCTTATCAATATCTCGGCTTTTTAAACAGAGAAACCGAGACGATAGTTCTATGGAAAGGCCGCTTCACCAAAACAGATAATGATGTTTTGATCAAAATGGCCATATCTAAAGAAAACGGCAAATACTTGGTTGTTGGCTTATGGTTTCAGTAAAATCAGGAGAAGTTTATGATAGCTTTATTGAAACGTATTAATCTAATTATTACCATGCCTGTATTAGTTTGCCTGGTAACGTCCTATGCTTACGGCGTTGTGGACATATTTGAAAGCAAAGAAGGCTGCATAAAAGGCAAGTATTGCAAGGCCAAGTTTATAAAGGTAGTTACTCCTGAAAAGATAATCGTAAGACGAGGATTGAAAGCGCATAGTGTAGAACTTGCCGGAATTAACATTCCAAAAGAATATTGGCCGGAAGCAACCACTTTTATAAGGAGCTTTATCGAGGGGGTTATCAAACATCCGTATATCACTGTTGAATTTGAGAAAACAAAGAAAAAGAAAATATGGGTAGGTTACATATGGAAAGAAGGCTTAATGTTGAATTGGGAGTTGGTAAGAATGGGACTTGCGAAATATTGGCAAAAAGATATCGCTGGAAATAAGTATGATCAGTTTTTGCAAGGAGCAGAACTTAAGGCAAAAACAGAAAGAAAAGGAATGTGGGCAAAAATATTAAAAGGAGGAATGTGATGGTTAAATTAGTATATCTAAAATTGAGTTTATTAAGTCTTTTGATCTTTTTATTAGCAGGATGCGCTTGTATTCCTGGAGGTATTTCAGCTTCAAGCACCCCTCTTAACAATAAACCATATCATATACTTGGACATACCTCAGCAACTGATAGTAGATTTCTTCTATTGGGGATTATTCCTATAACAGGAAGCAACTCAACAAAAGATGCGCTTAATAAGGCGATTAAGAAGGCTGGAGCTGATGCATTAATTGATGTAACAGTGGAAGGTTATGGGCAATGGTTTATATTGTTTTCAAGGGTTGTAACAAAAGTGGAAGGAATTGGCATACGGTTTGAGCATTACAAGCAAGAGCCTGAGAATCAGAGCAAATTAGAAAAGTAAACATTCCAGAAGTGGAAAAGAGGTTTTAATGGTAAAAAAAGTATTTTCTTTTAAGGCTTCAGAAACAGACGCAGAAGTAGAATTTATTAACCGTGAAGTTAAGAGAACAAATACAAATATTAGTACAGTTATCAAACAACTGGTTAGAAATGCTATGGATGAGAAAAAACTTGAGGATCAAACAGAAATGCTCAAGTCTGAATTGGGGAAAATTAAAAAATTTACAAAGCAGGCAGCAGAATGTGCTACTTTTGCAAAATACATGGCGACAGCAAATTATACTGAGTTGGTACAAAGCAATCCAATGAAGATTGGGGAAATGAAAAAGGCAGCTGAAAAATTAACTAAAAAAGAAATGGAGGAAATTCAATAATGAGTACATATAGAGGGTTTTTCGGAGCGGAGTATGGCATAAAGAGTACAATCAAGATGTATTTTAATACTCTTATTATAGCATGTTTTGCGTGGCTAATAGTAGCTGGACTCTGGTATTTCAAAGTTTTACCCGATAGAACCGCTCCGTTTCCAAAAACTAATAAAAAGGGTATTGTAGAACTTGTATTAGGCAGGGAAAACGCCGCTTATTCAAACGCATGGGATAGTTACAACCACTCCGTCACAAAGAAAGCAAAAAAGTCCTTCCGGAAAACAATTTGGGCGCCTATTGCCTTGTTTCTATTCGCAATTTTTCTATTTCATTACATTGCTAGAAAGCAAAGAGAGGGAAAGCAGATAAGAGGCAGTCAGTTGGTAACGCCACGTCGATTAAAAAGGTTGTTAGGGAAAGAAGGAGAAGGGGACTTAAAAATTGGGGAAATTAAACTGCCGGAAAAATTAGAGACAGAACATTGTTGCTTTGTTGGTCGCACAGGGACTGGCAAGACCACGATGCTTAATGAAGTCATACAAAATTTACGCGCCAGAAACAGAGACGGGCAAAAGGTCATTATTTATGATTTTAAGGGCAATTATGTAGAAAAGTTTTACCGAAAAGAGACGGATTTGATATTCAACCCGTTAGATAAAAGGACAGTACGTTGGAATGTTTTTAATGAGATTAAATCGAAGCAAGATATTGCTCAAATTGCAAGCAGCTTAATCCCAGATGAGTTAGATAGGGATCCTTATTGGCAAAGAGCGGCAAAAGCTGTATTTCGCGCAATTTTAACACATCTTTATATAAAAGATAAAAAAACAAATAAAGACCTTTGGAATATGTGTGCAGAAAGACCTAAGAATTTATTTCATTCTTTTATGGAATTATCAGAATGTAGGCAAGCGATAAGGCATGTTGAGTCAAGAAGTGACAGTAGTAGCAGAGTAGATTCAATACTTTCGGTTATGGATACAAAAATTCTAGATCCATTTGAAAATCTTAGAGACATTGATGGAGATTTTAGCTTTAAGGACTGGATTGTAAATGGCGAAGGCTTTCTCTTTATTGTTAATAAGGCTGATCAGCAAGATATTTTAAAGCCACTATTAAGTCTTATAATTGATCTTATGTTAGTCAAGACTATTGCTCTTGAAGACGACTTAAATCGCAGGATATTCCTGCTTGTCGATGAGTTCGTAACATTGCAAAAACTTCCAAGTTTTGTTTCCTTTCTCTCTACTGCCCGCTCCAAAGGCGGCTCAGTTTGGTGCGGATTGCAGGATCTGGGTATGGTACAAGAGACATATGGTAAAAACATTGCTTCAACTATATTTAACAATTTTACAACATTATTATCTTTTGCAATTTCCGATCCTAATACGGCCTCCTACGTAGAACGGGCATTTGGCCAGCGAGAGATTCTAAAACAACGGCCTACAATGCAGGTGTCTGATGATCATGTCGGGCATGGTAGTCTGTCGGAGAATAAAATTGAGCCTTTAATATTAGCTTCAGAAATGCAGAATTTAAGCAAGTTGGAAGCATATTTAAAAATTAGTAGTTATCCAATTACAAAAGTAAAAATTCCTTTTAAAGATATTCCCAATCGCGCTAAAGCTTATGAGGAACGAGAAGGTATTAAATTGCGAACAGAAGTAAGTGCGGAAGAAAGAATAAAGTCGTGAAAAATAAACAGAAAGGTAATTCACGAATAGAAATGGTTAAAGCAAGAAAATCCAAAATGGTCCGGATGAAATAGAACAATGCTAACTATTGGAAAGATTGAAACAGCTGCGCAAGCAGAAACCTATTATACCCAGCATTATGAAAAGGATGATTATTATCTAAATAAAGATACTTGTGGTACATGGCATGGCAAAGGAGCTGCAAAACTCGGTGTATCCGAAGAGATTAAGGAAGAAGACTGGAAGAAGATCATACGCGGGAAAGATATCACAGGAAAACAGATTGTAGAGCTTGGCTATAAGAGAGTAGAAGATAAAAACGGAAAATTCCATTTTGAGAAAGCGCATGCGCCTGGAACAGACCTTACTTTCTCAGCGCCCAAGTCTGTATCTATCCTGGCTTTAGTCCCTGGTGAGTTTCAAGACGAACGTCTTTTAGAAGCGCATCGACAGGCAGTAGAAGATGCAATGAAATATGCAGAAAAGCACTTCCCTCAAATGCGGTTAAAACAAGATGGAGTTATTCGGGAAGTTGATACAAAAAACTTTGTTATTGCCAGGTTTGATCATTTAACTTCAAGGGAAACGGAAAAAGATCTTCCTGATCCACAACTGCACACTCATAATTTTGTAATGAACATAACAGAAAGAAACGGGAAGTTTTACGCTCTTAATAATACTTCTTTATACCAAAACAAGATGTTTCTTGGCCAAGTTTATCGAAGTTACCTGGCAAAGCGGACATTGCAGCTTGGCTATCAAATAAAAGGTAAAGAAAATGGACTATGGGAAATTAAGGGTGTACCAAAAGAATTAATTGAGAAGTTTTCAAAACGGAGACAGGAGGTTCTGGAAAAACTGGACAAAGCAGATTACGATAATGCTAAAGTAGCTGCTAAGGCCGCGATAATTACCAGGAAGGTCAAAGGACATATAGAGATGGAAGAAGCGCATCAAAATTGGGAAGAGCAAGCTAAATCATATATAAAAGATTTTGAGTTAACGAAAACGAAACAGACAAAAAAGATTGAGCAGGGCTCTCCTGTAATGAAGGCTGTAGCCAAATTATCAGAAGAAGAAGTTCATTGGTCAAGAAAAGAACTTATCCAGCATGCATTAGCAGAGGGAATAAAATCAGGTATTACTGTAGAAGATGTTGAAAAAGACATTGAGGTGCAAAAACAAAATGGTAAATTGCTGCAATTGGAAAAAGGGGAAAGGGAAGTTGCTGCGCAAAAAGAACTTACTGGTAAATTTGAATTGCCGCAGGAAGTTAGCACATTCAGAGGAATTAATTTATCAGCCCCTGCATTTAGAGTAAAAACCGAATTGGCTAAGAACGGTAATATAACAGCAGCAATAGATATTGTTGATAAGGTATTAACATCAAAAAGAGTAGATAAGCTTGCTAAAGTATATGGTAAAGCAGATAATATTGCCTGGGTGCCAATGGCGCCGTTTATTGAGGGAAAAAACGCAATACCTTCTGTCTTTGCCGGCAGATTGCAGGAGCATTTAGGCGGGGAGGTTATAGATGTCTTAAAGTCAACAGCTGTACGACCTGTTCCGCATAGATTTGTAAAACATGCTGATATTAGATTAGCTAACGCTGCAAGACAGGATTTTGAATTACATGCAAAAAACCTTTATTTATTAAAAGATAAAAGAGTTGTAATTGTTGATGATCAATTTACAACTGGCGGTACGGTTAGAGACGCAATAGAAAGTCTTGCGAAGAGGTATATCAAGGTTGATGCAGTACAAACACTTGGCGCAGGTAGAAATATACAGCTAGGTGTAAAAGGAAATCTTAAAAATATATCTAAACAGATCCTTGGGCCCAACGAGATAGAAGCAATAGAAGAAAACTTAAAAGTTCCAGTTGAAAACTTAACAAATTCAGAATTAAAAACAGTAATTAAAATAACCAAAAAAGCTAAATCATGGGAGGGCTTAGAATATGAACTCAACAAAATCAACAAAAACTACGAAGAAATTGCCAGAGACTATAGATACGAGTTGGGAAGCTCAGGAGAAGTTTCAGGCAAGAATCAGAAAAAAACTGAAGAAAAGACCTATCAAAAAGAAGAGAGCGAAGCACAGCTAACACGGAAAGAATCTGATACGCAAAAACAGCTCCTTAAATATCTTGATCGGCAGTTTGGAGTAGAACCTGAACAAAAATCAAAGGAAATCAGGTTTACTACGCCGGAAAATGTACATATTGAAAAATCTATAATTCAAAATATCTCTGAGCGCAGGAACTCGTTTCCTGTGTTGAACTCCGCCTTCATTCAGCAGCAATTGGATCAAAAACATAACTATCTCCGGCCAGAACAGAGACTGACAGTTGAAAAGATCGTTACATCTCCAGATGGGGTGAATATTATACAGGGTTATGCAGGTACAGGGAAAACGACTATGTTGAAGGCTACTAAAGAATTATATGAACAGAAAGGATACAATGTAATAGGGATGAGTTT
>Ga0222658_1001486_pt1 | contig 10262 bp, 17 predicted proteins | sample AntAcemetagen476_FD_179830 | JGI IMG/M metagenome (GOLD analysis project Ga0222658, IMG submission 179830) | Saline water microbial communities from Ace Lake, Antarctica - #476 | ecosystem: Environmental > Aquatic > Non-marine Saline and Alkaline > Saline | place: Antarctica: Ace Lake... | reverse complement strand
AGCGCCGGGGCAGACCGTGAACGCGCCAATAGCCTTTGCTCTGGCCTGCCACTCCGCATCCGCGCCGTGGACGTGATACCAGGTCAGGCCATAGCGCCCGTGCATCGTGGTTTCGATGTACTTCCGACTGACCATAATAAGCGTAGCGAGCCGCCCCTTCCATAGGCTATCATAAAAGCCAATGTATCCCTGGTTGGGGTGGGCCAGCATCGCATCCAGCCAGCCCGCCCTGAGCGTGACGTCATCAGTACCGGATACGATCCAGTCGCCGTGCGCCGCCTTATATCCGGCTTGGAATTTCTGCATCGCGTGGCCGTGTACGTAGCTCTCCGGCATAATTACGGTGCGGAGGCCCGCCAGTTGTGACAGGGAATCGAGCAGGCCCCGGCTCTCGGTGTCCGGCGCGTCCAGTACCGGCACGATCTCTACGGCGTGGCCCTGCGTTGTCATTAGTGCCGACACGATAAAGCGCAGTAGGCCAGCAGGCCGGTCGCGTGACGGAACGATGATTGAGACGAGCGGGTTAGGCATCTAGCACCTTCCATTCCGCCTCGTGCAATGCAAACCACTCCGCCATCGAGGACGGGTGCGGGCCGTCGTAGCGTGTGACGAAGCCGCTGCTCATCTGACTGGCGAGCCGGAAGTCGTGCGGAGGGAGCGTCGGTATGCGCCCATCCTCAATTCCAGCGCCGTCTTTGTACCAGGAGCTTTGTTTGCGCTGGCTGATAGCAAGCGCCTGGGCAGACCGGCACCAGCCATAGTGCATCACCGGGCAGCCCTCTAACGTCACCAGCCCCTTACGGTTGGGAATATGCGCATTTCGCTCATCACCACCAAAGACCATTTGACAGGCAGCGCGTTTGGGATGATGGTCTGAGCACCAGTTGCGCATCCTGTAGCCAGCGGAACGGCGCCCAAGTCTGGTGTTGTGGTGAAGCGAGAAGTTAGCGCGGAACCTGGGCGTTGCGTAGAGGTGAATGAACGGGAGGCGAATCAAGTTTATGTCTGTGCGGGCCATCGTTGCTTTGATAGCCGGCACGCTATCCTCGTGGATTGCCTCGTCTGCGTCGTGAAACATTAGCCATTCCGCATCCGTGGCCGCCGCCGCCCAGTTCCAACACTTTTCCTGCCAGGCGCGGTCAAACTCCCACTCCTGTTCTACCACGATGACGCGCTCAGGCCCAAACGCCTTTTGGAGCGTGTACACCAATTCCACGGTGTGGTCCCGGCTGTTGGTATCCACGACCACGACCGCCTCATCACAGATTGAGAGTGCGGATGTTAGGGCGGCGTCCAGCGGATAGTCCAGGATGATGACGCTTGAAGCGCGGAATAAGGCGGCGGATTTGTCCATTTGTTATCCTCCCACCACTGAAAGGCCACTCAACAACAGATGCGTGAACCTCATCACCTGCAACGGCCCGATCATTGCCGTTAAAGCACGGCGTGTGCCGCGTATTTCCTCTCGATATTCGTTCAAGATTTCCCCTGGGTTGTCTACCATCTCGTTACGATACGAGCATAGACAGTGCGGGTGCAGCGGTATCTGATACTGTGCCGGTATCTCTCCCACCGGCCACGCCCCGTGCGCAGCCGCTACGTCACAGATGTCGTATTTTGGATGTGATGGTGATAGCACCACCGACATACCCTGGACAAAGGGATTCATCGCCGCCGAGGTTTCGCTTGCCTGCGCCGCCGCTCGCGTGATCTCGGTGCGCGCCAGTCTCATAGCGTCGTAACTGGCGTCGCGGCCATAAGGCGCAGACGTGCGTTTTAGCTTCCGGTTCGGGCGCAGGAACGTCTCGGCGTCGCGCGCTATGTCGAGCGCACTATCACCTGCCGCTATGCGTTGCTCCAAAAACAAATCCAAGCGGCGGCGTGTGTTGCCTGCTGTGCGCCAGATACGATCAGAGAGGGTGTAACCGCGCGGATCTACCCATAAGTGCGGGGGATCGTACTGTGCCAGCGGATTCGGGCGAAACACGACCTGCTCGCTCAGACGGCGCGCCTCGGCAAATGGATTGAGCCTTGCCGTCTGTAGCGCGCCGATGACGTCGGGTGCGTTGCGTAATTGGCGGCGCAGAGTGTTGGCCTGTTGTTCTACCGAGTTTCGCGTCGCCGCCTCGATCTGATTCCACAGCACGCGGGAATAGGGTGAGAGTGGAAATACCGAACCGTCACGCAAGGTGGTGAACGGGGCGCGGTCGCCGTTTGCGTCGAGTCCGAGAAAGAAGCGCATCACCAGCGCGCCGGCCTCCGCTTGTATCGCGTAGGTGGCCGACTTTGGTACAATGCCATCCCTGTCAGCGCGCCGTGTCACCTCTCGCGCCACAGACGCGGCCAGTGCCGAGAACAAGCGCGTCATCTCGCGCTCGTTCTGGCGCATTATACCGAGGAAGCGGCTACGGTAGCTGGCGGCCATTACTCCTCTTCATCCTCCTTCTGAATCTCTTGATGAGTTGGTGGTATCATTGTGGTCTACGGCCCCACTTGGCGAAAAGGCTGTGGAAATTCAATCTGTAAGCACTCATTTCTTGCAACCAATTTCATTTGACACAGAATCTCCCGCGCTTGAGAATATGGCAGCCCCGCGAGTGATAATTTTATCTCTATCACTGTTTGCGGTTCTATGTACTCCATCGTCACCTCTTGTTTTATGCGAACTGGTGTTTTCATTATTCCTCTCCGTCCTCCCTGCCCCCGTCCTCACCTATCCCAAGCTGGAATCCAGCTTCATCGGGAAACATCTCTTCACGCCGTTCATCTGCCTCGCCCTGGGCCAGGTCTGCTTCTGCCTGTGCGTCATCTACGATGTGTAACAATTCCAGCGCGGTGACGCGCCGTATCAGGCTATTGTCGAGTGCAAAGTCTAGCCGCCTCAGGGTGGTTTCCTCATCCTCTGGTATCAGGTCGGGCCATTCAACTTTGAGTATGCCGACCACGACCTGCGGGTCTGTAAGCGCTTGCATCTGCAACCAGATACCGCACAGCTTGACCAGCCAGCCGCCCGCGTCGCCCTGGCGCGCCTCAATGTCCTTTGCCCACTGTTGTAACTGTATTTCAGCGGTAGAGCGCGAACTGGTCAGTTCACCGCCCCAAACGAATTCAGGTATTCCTGTGCTACGTAACAGCAACAGGAATAGGGTTCTAAGCGCGTTACTCGTGTCTTCCGTGAAGCCCACCGGCGGGGCCAGCATCGTTGCCCGTCCACCCTTGCCCAGGAAAAAGATACTGTTCTGGTCGAGATTCACTTGCGCGCGGGTGGCGGTATTGCCGTCTCTGTCGGTGTAGGTCTCGGCCTCGGCGGGATCGTTCGCCTCTATCGTGGCGTTGATGTCCTCAAGATTCTCAAACACGGGGATAGGGTTGCCAAGCAATTTCGCACCGTCGAGTTGCTTGTATGCCACATCATCATACTCGCTCAGAAGCGGTAACAAATCCTCGTGTATCGAATGGCCGTTCGTCTCGTTTCCGCTGCGACCGTGCGCCAGGTGGACAACAGGGATGCGCCCAATCAGGTTTTGGAACGTTTCCTCACTCTGAATCTGTGCGCCTTTCTTGACCGTTACCGTGCGGCGCGTCGGCTCGTAACGATCCAGGACCGTGAGCGAGTCAGCCGTTCTGGTCTGGATTTCCACCGCCAGCACTTGCCGGTAGTCAAATTCGTCTCGCTCTACCGTCACCGTGTCAGGCGATGGGACAGATAACGTACCGTCGGTGTTGACGATGATGTACTGGTCGCCCAGGCCCAGCGCATCCTGGTAGGCGTTCATCGCCAACGCGCCGGATTCGTCGTCATAGTCTGGGCGTTCCGTATCGTCATCCATTCCGGCGTCGAGCAGGCCGCCGACGAATTCCGCCAAACGGGTATTTGTGTGCTCTAGCGCGTCTTCGCTGTAAGCCTCATCATCTCGGAGCGCAACGGTCAGGCCGCCGCCGAGCACCCAAGTCGAGAACTTGTTCTCGATAGCTCTGCAAAAAAGGCCGCCGAGCGTGTAGCCGGTGGCCTTGCCGCGCCTGAGTTTGTCGTAGAATTCGTAATCTGGAACAGTGGCGTCAATCGTCTTGGCGTAGCTGCGGAATTTGTACAATGTCGCCTGCGCCGTTGCCACGACGTAGCGCCCGATCATCTCACTGACGCGCACCTTGCCGCCGGTGAAGCGCCCGACAATTCTCTGTAACCTGTTACCTACGACTGCCGCCATAGCGTTTACCTCTCTCTTTCTCATTGGCACGCCCTCGGCTGCCGTATAGTGTAGAATGCGCCTTCCTTAACCCTACTTGCTCTGGTGTCAATATCAATTCAGTTCCGCCCCACACCAACGCATCAAGCCGGTTCGGTGATCGTTGGCCCGGCTCCCACTGACATAACTCATCCTCTAGCGCAGGAAATGACCCAATGTGATGCCCCCGGCCCTGTGCGTATAGAACGCTCACAGGTTCGGCGCGAACAGCTTTCCCTCGACTAGCGTGTACCAGTTTGACGGGTACAGTATCATCCACGGTCTTGATCGTACTCTCTACCATGTCGCCGCCGAAATTCGCCTCGGCAATAATAATGTCAGCCTCATTACGGTAGTAAGCTGTGACAACGGCCCTGCCCCATTCCTCCGGTGTCCCGTGAAGCGTATTGTCTGCAAGCACATACAAATGTTTTTCGTCGCTCTGCATAGCCATACCAGATGTGATAATTCCTATCGCGTCGCCGGTCTTGCTGCCGGATGGGTCAACCGCCACGGCAATGCGGGCAAGTTCCGGTGCTCGCAACACGTCGTGATCTATTTGTTCGCGCTTCCACAATGCGCTTGGGTTGTCATCTATATCCTCGGCAAGAATTTCCTGACGGTATGCCAGGGATGACATATCGCTGGAAATCTCTGCAAGCGCCTCACGACTGATGAACGGGTTATCGTAGCTTGAAAAGTGGAAGGTCGCCCATCGGCCCGTTGTATCTGCCTCCGCACGCTTAAACATCTTGGAAGCGTGACGCGGATCCCTCGACCGACTTTTATAACTTGATCGAATGGACGGCGGGGTGTAAATGAAAATAGCATCACCGTCATTGTCAAGCAACATCGGCGCTCCAACCTCATCCCAGGCATTTTCTTTCATCAGTTGCCACTCATCCAGTATCAGCACGTCGGCATAATCACCGCGCAGGCTGTCAGGATCAAAGGCAGTCTTGGCTCTAATGCGTGTTTCGGTTCCTGATAGTTCAATAATACACATCGTTTCGTTTTTGTATAATCGGCACGCATCTATCGGCTCTCGCAATGCCTGTTTTACCTCATACCAAAAACGTTGTTTTTGGTCATCTGTTGGCACTGCATAGAGTACCCGTTTGCCGGCCAGAAATGCCTTGACTGCCACCTGTGCCACGCCAGTAGTTTTTCCGCTTCTGCGCCCAGCTCGACAAATGACACGCTTAGCCGTACAATCAATAAACCGTTGCTGTTTTGTGTGCGGTGTCCGTAATTCAACTTTCATCGGCTATCGGTGGAGGCGGGTTGACATAGACTACCTCAAATGTTAGCGGTGCGCCATCCTTGCCGCTTACCTCAACCGCCGCCGGCACTTTCCCGAAAGCAACCTCCATAAACCATTGCTGCTGCTTACTATTCCTGCTCATCGCCCATTGTCTCAGTATGCGCTCGGCTACAGATACTGCCCGCCCGTTGATGGTCAGTATCTCGCCTTCTTTTGTCTTGGTTTTCTCGTGGGCAATTTCCAGGGCCAGCGCCCGCAAACCGTCAAAGGACTTGGGCCGCCCCTTGCGGTTGATGCGTGGGTCGCCTTTCTTGAATCCGCCCTTACCAGTTGGATTTGCCATATATCATATCATCTTGGTACAACTTGCATAACAAGTTCAGACTACACACATTATGTAAAGTAGCTTTAGGAAACTGGGACTAGCCCGTAGAGTTGGGGGGCGTTTAACGATGTGTTGTAGATACCGCTTTGGTGGGTCGGGATTGTCCAGGTTTTATCCTGGGGGTTGTACCTTCCGCCGAACCGCCTGGCATACTTCAGGCCCTTGCTAAAACTTTTTCCCTTTGCCAATCTTACTGTGATTGTGCCGCCACCACCCCTTCCCCCACCGCCGCCAGCCCCTCCGCCTCCACCACCACTTTTAGCCATCTTTTACCTTACCTCCTCGTTTTACGTCCATGTGCTCCGGTATCCATATCCACCCCCGTTCCTGCGCCAGTTCTTGACATTTCTTACCGCCGCCATAAAGCAAGAACAAGATAGAATCAGTGCCAGCGTGCTCACAAGCTGCCTCGTACTCCAAGATAGTATAATCACGTCGCTCTGTGTAACCTCGTGTGGCGTATGCCTTCCACCCCTCCGGCACACCCAAGAGCGCGATGTCACCAAAAGTTGAAAAATCTACGTTCATATCTACCAGCACGCGCACCCCGCAAGACTGCCACCAACGCGCAATGTACCGCTTGCGATATATTTGCCACAGCGCCACCGCTCGTGGAGTTTGTGGGCCGACCGTGAAGTTTGGTTCTACCGCGTTGACGCACTGAGTATTTACCACCGTTGACGGATCTTTCCATAGAGCCTCAAAACGGTAGTCATCACAGTAAAATACCCAAGTGCCATCCATCCGCTTCTTGCGCCCCGCCGCTCCCCACAACGACACGGGCAGATCAACCGCTATTGCTTGCAAACTGGCGTCAAGCAAGGGTATACCCCACTCGTTATTACTGGGCCAGAGTGCGTCTGGCACATCGGCACTTGTCAATACATCCAGGTCATCGGGCGGGTCATCATCGGGCCACACGCCCACAAGCTCCTCCTCCGAGAACCCCCAGTCCAACAAATCCTCGACGTCCACGCCCTCCCATTCGGCCAGCGCATCCCAATTCCACTCACCAGCCGCGCCTTTGTGCAAGTACACCGTCAACTTCTGCCACTCCGCACGGCTCAGAGGGCGCGACGGTATACGCACGTCAACCTCATAGTCTGCGTCATAGGCGGCAAGCAAGACGAAATACCGTTGGTGTCCGTTGAGGATCGTTCCGTCGGGGTTGCAAGCGATGGTCTCAACCTGGTTGAACTGGTCAAACGACTTGACCAACCGCTCCGCCTGCGCCTTGCGTATCTGGCGCGGGTTGTCCTCTTGCGGTTGCAGGTCGCGGAGTTTGCGCGTCTCGTTAGCCCAGGTTAGCCCCATATATTATATACGCCCCTGCGGGCCAGCGCAGGTCAGGGAAAGGAGAGAAACCCGCCTACGCTGGCCCTCATCGGAGGAGTTGTGCCTACTTGCGCTTTGCAGCCGCATCCTCAATGGAAATCGCCACGATCAGCGCCACGACGACGGGCTGAATGGCGGCGATGATGAACTCGGTATCCGCGCCGCCGTAGTAGTGGAGAACGAGAGAAATGGCGGCGTCGAGAATCATCAAGAGGAACTTCCGAGAGTAGAACAAGCGGGAAAGTGCGGAGAGGATAGGCTTATCGGGTGTACCCATTTTGTGCCTCCTTGTGGCATATCGGGCCACGCGGCCCTTAGCCTATTGTACCACAGGTGAACCGTGCTTGTCAACACGTTTTTGGAGATTACTGGTCACGTGTCGACAAGTCCTCAAGCCCCTCGTGAAACCCCAACGGCTCTCTCATTCCCCACACGCACAGCCACAACCCCACGAGCGCCACCAATACCACGAGCGCAAACAGCGCGCCGATTGCGGCGATAACGACTCTAGCTGTCATCTGGCTTATCCCCCTCCGAATCGTCTTGTTCATCACTGCCGAGCGGAAACATCTTTTCAAGCCGCTTCACTTCCCGCCTCATATCGCGCAGGGCAAGTAGGTAGACTACCAGGAGCGCAATCGCCACAACCAGCGCGAGGACGACGGCCCACAGCTCAGTGGTCATTTTCCCTCCACGTCTCTGATACCGTTCTCATCATATCGCGCAGGGCGGCGCGCTCAACTGTCGGGGTGAGCGACTTTCCCGCGATCATATCCCTGACACGCTGCGCCGTCTGTCTTGTCGAATCCGCCGCCCCGCTCCAGTACGCCACCATCCAAGTGGTGTCATTGCGGGCCAGCCGGTCATACACCTCGGCTGTGTTTTGGAGCATCTTTGCCAGCCGCTTGAGTATGGTTTCTTCGCCAGTGGATGCCTTTGCTTTCTCAGTCAATTTCCCCTCCTCCACAACTCGCTCTCATCCGGCGCGTGCCGGATGGCGTGCCACAATAGCAGCGCCGAAATCAACAGCCACACAACCAGCGAGCCACAACAGCATAATGCTATCCATCTGGTTATGTTCACGCCGTCTCCTTTTCCTCTAGGCAGTATATCACAATTCCCTATCTCCGATACGGCCAACGCCAGGCGACAAAGGCACCCACTGGCAACAATGCACAAACAGGGATACACGGGCTGGCGCATATTAGCGCAGCCCAATCACTGAACAATAAATCAACCAACACATCGGGCCACGTTGCGGCCAGCATAAACACAGCAAAAAAGTTAAAATACGTACACATCAATATCGGCTCCCACCACGCCACGCCGTCTAACATTCTGGACGAGAGCACCGCGCCGTTTGTATACCGAAACGGCCCAAATTCGCGGTATACTGGCGGGCCGCGCCGCACTGAATCAAACGTCACCGCTGTATAGGCGACATTTACGTAAATCATACTGGCGATAACAGTTGCCGTAATGATCCAGGCCATCATTCGGTCGCCTTCCGCGCCTCAATCAGACCGGCCAGCTTTTCGATTGCGCCAAGCCTGACCAGTATCACCGCTCCACCTGCAACTGCGAGCATCAATAGCATTGTCGCCGTCGCTATCGGCCCGCAGATAGTCCAGAACCCAACGGTGGTAGCATCCACCGTGACGGCGTAGGCGCTGGCCTCCAAGACTTCCTGGACCCCGCGCGCCTCGGCCAGCCGCGCCAGGGCTTCCGCTTCCCGTGCGCTTGCCACGTCTGCATCGGCCTGGGCGTTGATGGTCTGTAGTCGTTCATCCTGGTAGCTAGTGAAAATGCCCTCAACCTTGCCGAGCAGGAGTAGGCACACCGCACCCAGGACAACCAAAATAATGAGGCCAGTTAGCAACAACCGGCCCAGGTCAAAAATAGAATCAGTCATACCGCCCCCTCTGTCTCTCATCCAAGAAATGCCGAACGACTACCGCCCAGAATGCGCCGTTGAGCGCGCAGACAATAGCAATGCCGACGATCTGCCCCACCGTGAGAATAATGACTTGTGTCATTCCCCTGCCTCCAGCGCAACCCTATCAAGGCAACCCTGAAAGCAATCGCCCCACTCCTCGTCACCGCCTGGCGGATCTCCGAGGCCGCACCAGGTAGAACAGATAAAGCTCGCGTTCGCGCCGGTGGTGTCCGTGCCGACGGTGGCGCCGTAGAAACAGGCGAGCAAGAATGAGACCAGTACCGCTGTGATGAATATATTTCTTGTCCACTTTAGCATAATTTTACTCCTCCTATTTTACCCCCCCCCCCCTGGGCAGGTCGGGCTGGGCAGGCTGGGCAGGCAGTGGTAAGTAAAAAAGAGCCTGCCCACGCCCCGCTATGGGGTGGGGGGGTGCTTAATCGCCCCAAGCGCCGCCGCCAGGGGTACGGTTAGCTGCGGCGCGTCGCCATTGGTCACAATCCCGGCTTCGCGTATGATACTCATTAGCTTGTCAAAGTACGGGCGTGTAACAGTGTTGCCGGTGGGGTAGAGCCGCAAACGCGCCTTGTTCGGCTGAATCCACGTTGAGCGGGCAAAGCCGAGCGTGTCGCCACGATTGACAAAGTCTTTCAAGTCCGAGGTAAACTGTTGGGCGGCTGTTGGCGGCTTTCGCGCAGGGTTGACTATTATTGCTCGCTCGTTGCCAGGGCTGGGCAAAGACGGCTCCTCCTCCATAAGCCCTTCCATCCCTTCGAGCATTCCATCAAACGGTGACGACGGCCAGCGCACGCCCTCCTCGCCTGAACGCGGTTGAAACGTGGGCTGCGCCTTCGGATCCACGATCTCATACTTGAACCGATAGCGCGTCAACCACAACGCTTCCAGTACCACGGCCTGGATTGCCCACACGACGCCTTTAACCTCCCATCGCCAAGTACAAGGCGCGGGCCAGTTGTCCATCACGATCTGCGTGCCGGTCAGTAGCGCAAATGCCATAACCCCGACGACGGCGATGATAGAAATGGCCCAGGACGGCTCAGGGAAATACGCTTTGATGAACCGCACGCCGATGTAGCCAGCAATCAGGCAACCGCC
>Ga0222658_1001480_pt1 | contig 10289 bp, 2 predicted proteins | sample AntAcemetagen476_FD_179830 | JGI IMG/M metagenome (GOLD analysis project Ga0222658, IMG submission 179830) | Saline water microbial communities from Ace Lake, Antarctica - #476 | ecosystem: Environmental > Aquatic > Non-marine Saline and Alkaline > Saline | place: Antarctica: Ace Lake | collected... | reverse complement strand
ACACCAATTTATAATAGTTTAAATTCTTCGTCTAGTAATCCCTAAAGGAAAAAATCTAAAAAAATATGAAATAAATAATATTAATCAATTGAGTTTTACCTCCCATGCCTTTAGAAAATAACAAATTATTTAATGTCCAATTAGCAGATAAAAACTACGGAGTCTTTTTTTATCCGAAGAATGATGTTGTATTTTCTGCAAATAAAATTTACAAAATATTTACTGTTTTTGAATCCCCATACATAGATGGTGGGGAAAATGGTTTTGTTTCGTGGAATAAATTAAAAATGAATTACAATAAATATAATGATAATGAAATATATACTTATATAAGAGTGTCAAATAATCAAGATTCGAATCTTGCTTGGAATGGGCCATTTTTACAACAAGAATATGATATATCAAATTTTAATCAGCAATTTATACAAATAAGGATTGTTATGTCAGCTAATTATTTAAATATTATAAGCCCCATATTAAATTCTGTTAATCTTAGCTATTTTAAGTTAAGTAGCGAAGAAAAGTTTTTCACAAAAACATTTAATTTGGGGTTTAAACCAAAAAATATAGTATTGACTTATAATGGCACCATTCCCGATTCTACTATTATCCAGTTTGCGGTTTCTGGCAAAGATAGCGTGAATTCTAGCGATTATCATGTTATTAACCCAAACTCTACAGAAGACATTGGTGAAATCCCAGATTTGACCAACAAAATAAAAATTATGGTTTCTGGCGTTGGAAATAAAAATGTCCCCTTTATTATTGATGAATTTTCTATAATGCTTTCTGGGGACAAACAGGCAATTATAACATGAGACGCACAAATACATACCAATTAGAAAATTTTGAAACTGGAAGTTTTTATTACGCTTCAAGTGATTATAGAAGATTTACAACGCTTGACTATAATCTAAAAACATATATTGGTTTAGTTGGCAATGGTGTTTTAAGGGGCTGGGATATCAAACAATTATCTTCTAGAACAATAAAAATAAGTCCTGGATGCGGATTTATTAGTGGGCTATATACAGAAAGTCCATGGATTATTGACCCTGCCACCAAGGAGCCTAAAAGAAAATCAAAAGCAGTTATAGACGGAGATGACATATTTGAAGAAATCCCTGGATGGTCTTCTCAAGGTGCAAATGATTGGGTTGGTGGTTTTTATAATATAGGTGGGTCTAGAACTTACGACGTCTTAGTTTTTGATAAATTGGGACCTGACGGAGAAGATAACAATTTTGATGGTGTTATTGATGGCGTTTTGCAACCTCACTATAAAGAACCACCTGATGACTATTTTACTAATCCTTTCGTTAAAGCTATCTCCACATATTTAACCACATTTTATTTGGAAGACGATACTGATAATTATATCTTTGCTGAAAAGGTTAGTATGAATCCAAATGAAGTTTTTGCCAATTTCTTTGTTTCTCAAAATGATGTTTCTAATGAAGATAATTTACTTTTAGCCACAATTAGTGTAAGAGATGGTTCTATTTTAAAGATAAGTTATGACGGGGTTTTAAGGGCAAAAGCTTTAGAATCTGCTACAGAAACAATTACAAAGCAATTGTTAAAACAACATATTCACGGTGGTTCTGAAAATTGGGACCCTCCAAGAATAAAACTTGAAACAGACATAAGGGAATGTTTTTTTGTTGGCATTAATAATAATAGCAATATATTTAGGTTAGAAACAGAAGATGCTGATTTCATTAATGGTTGTGTCTTTGCAATTTTATCTTCTAATGAAACAGAACAAACAGAAGATGTCAACCATAGTCATTATTATGAGATGGATTCTGATGGAAATGGTTTTACACATTATATTTATAGTACTGAACCTATACTATCTAAAAACTTTCATTATCACACCATATTGACTAGTACTGTAGCGGGTGAAACTGTTACATCTTTAACATTGGTTGGAAGTAGCGATGTTGTCCCCCACACTCATACGGTTAACAAAACTAGCGATATTGAAAATTTTGATGATATTGTTGTTAGAATAAATAATAAGGTCATTAATGCAAAATATTATAAAACTTTTGTGAAAAATGGGGTTTCTTTTGTAGTTCTTAAAAATAATCTTTCTAGTTTCAAAAATGGCCAATACATATCAGAATTTGGGCTTATAGATAATAGCACATATTCGTTCCAAAAAGAAAGTAATAATATTGCTCGTTTCGTTTATGACATGATGGCTGATTTTAATAATAAATTCCAACATGAAACTTCTTATACATCTCTGGATGGGACAAGCAAAAAAATAACAATTAGAACGCCATTTACTTTCCAAACAAATACAACTTCAGCAAATCTAGAAAACGGCGAAAGTAACTATATTTTAGCAGACCCAACCCCAGTCAATGTATGGCCAGCTGGAGCAAACGGGTCTGTATTTAAATTTTTAAGTGCTAAAACTGATTTATTTATACAGTCAATTGTTGTTACAAGAAACCTAACCAGCAATGATAATGAAGCAATGTTTTTCCCCAATGTAGCTAGATTTACCACCGTTACAGCATTAGAAGCCACTAAATCTGAAGAAGTAAAAATAGAAATATTAAAAAATGTAGAAGTTACAAAATGGTTAAGTTCAAAAAATATTTTCTTTATTGACGCTGAAAATTTTAAAAAGGGAATGTTTTTGCCAGAATACATACCTTTTATAAATCATATAGAGTATTTTTCTAGAAACTTTGCCCTATATCAATTTAATACATTTAGCAACGACAGCTCTGACTTTAGAATTGTTCCAATATTGGCTTCATCAAATAAAGACCATTACCATAAAGTTTGGGTAGATAAATATGGCAATGGAAAAACAAGCGGAACATATATTGATGACCAAATAGTTGTATCAGAAACAGTCCAAATTACAGTTGACACAGTAGTAACAGAAGAAACTGTTTTGGTGGAACATATTCACGAAATTAAAAACGGAATCGTAATGGGGGCAGTAAGTGCTGGGCTAAATCAATATAATAGCGATGTGGCATCATTATCTCACAACCATCATCTCATTAAAACCCCAAACAATAATTCCACATCTGTTTTTTATGTGGGGGATGATAAAAATGGTAATATATTTCTTGGAACATCAAATGGCTTATTAAACAAACCAACAAATAAAGGTTATGAAATTACTATAGAAGGAAATGCGTATTATTATGAAGTTGGTGATTTGCAAATTTCTTTGTTAAAAGCTACTTACCAAAACTTTTTATGCACACAAAGATACGCCTTATTTTCTTCCGCTTTCGTACAAGCACTCCCCACTATAGTTGTTGGAAGTGAAGTGGCAATTCCAGCAATCTTTGTTTTTTCAGAAGAAGAAGCCACATTAAATACAGACGGAACAACAACAATAAAAGATTCAAAGGTATCAATAGAGTCCAACATTATAGTGAAAATTGTTGATATATTTCCAACATCTGATTTTAATAGAATAAAGTCGTCTACTTACGAAATGTATGATGCAGAAGATGAAGAAATTTTATACGAAAAGGCAGACGAAACAATCACAACGAAAGTGGATTTTCATAAACAATCAATATGGAGTGGTTGTTTGTTGGATGATGGCAGTAAATTTTTCATAAGCCAAAAGAAAATAATTAGAAGCGTAGTTAACGAACAAGGAGAATATTGGGAAGAAATTATCATAACTACAAACCCATTTAACATTGCTAGAAAAATAATAAAAAATGGAAATTATTTTTTGGTTTGTGGGGATAATGGAGTAAAAACATCCACCATAATTAATCCTTCTTCTTTTGTTGATACTAGTTTAGACCTTGATGCTTATGATATGATTCAATCTTCGTCTAATGTTGTTTTAGCTACTACAAAAAATGGGTTATACAAAACTAGTGACAATGGTTTTACTTGGGATGTAGTTTTAACAACAGCCAATTTAAAGGAAATAACAAGAGATTATGCTTTGGATAAAACAACTATAGAAGATGGTCATTTCCACTACTTAATGACAGATGTTAATGGTGATGGATATACTTCAGATCCCTATTTGGAAAGCGGAAGTCCATATCCAATCCAACACATTCACGAAGTTAGTAGCTGGACAATAAAGAACAACCTAGACCACAACCACGACATTATAAGTACTTTGTTTTTTAGAACAGATGCCAATAAGATATTTAAAAGTATAGATTCGGGTAGCAATTGGGTTGATATAACTGATATTCCTTCTCAATATAGTGTTGAAACAATTTTTACTGCTTTTGGCTATCTTTTTGTTGGAACATTTGATAAATTAATATATTATGACGGAACCGAATGGATAGAAACTAGTGTAATAAATAGAGTTTTTTCTTTTAACTGGCTTCATAATTTGAATGGATTTTATATTGGATGTGATAATAAGGTTTATGTATCTTATGACGGAATTGTTATAACAGAGCATATTTCCTTTGATGAAGATTTGTTGCCAATATGCTTTGTTGACCAGCAGGAAACCAATAATGGATTTGTCTATAATAATTTAAACCAATCTATCAATTTCAAAAATATTCTTTCCATATCAGCGCTTGTTACCACTTCCCAAAACTATGATTTATTATTATCAAAGAAATTAGACGCTTCTGTTCCATATAATATAGTCATTAACAACTCTACAGTATTGTCGACTAAAGACGATATAGATAATAGGGAAGCTTCTGGTTTTAATTTCGACTTCAACACAAAGACGGGGCTAATTGATTTTGGTGCTAAAACTACACTTTCTTCCAATATTAATTACGGTGACGAAGAAATTAATATTGAATCAAGTGTTGGGTTTGAAGTTGGAAAAGAAATAATAATTTATAAGACTGAAGAATTTAAACTTACAGGATTGGTTGGCACAACAGAGAAATATTTTTGGCAAAAAGAAATTAAAAGAAAAATAACTTCTGTTTCTACTGGCACAATAACTACGGATATCCCAATCTATGATAATATAGATGTGGCTTCCAATGTTAGACAAATATATAAATTAATAGAAGAACCAGATGTTGTTGCTGTCTATTATGAAACTGCTCAAATAATAAATATAGGGGTAAAAACTCACGAAGAAATAGAAGATTCGCTTTCTAACAAGAGTATAGATATGCCATTTAAGCTTTCTGAAGTTTTGTTAAACAACTTTAATCAACTATCTTTATATACAAAATACGGACTTCCAGCAATAGATGATAACTTCAAAAATTGGCAATCCTTCTTTATGAGATATGATAGGGGTTTAACAGACGAAAACTACATAGGCAAGTTTTTTGACATAACACAAAGTAATCTGCAAAATTCATCTATTTTAACGGGAATTTTTAACCCATTATTGTCGTCTTCTATCAACAAGGTTTATTTTGGAAGAAACGATTATAAAGAAATGGTTTTCGCTGGAACAAATAACGGGTTATATGCAACTATACCCAACGATAATTTTAATAATAACTGGTTCCTTGTCCCAAGCAATGTATTTGGCTCTATTTATGACATTATGAGCCTAAATAATTACAATGTTCTCGTTTTGTCTGAAAAAGGAGCTTTTGTTAATCAAGATAGTGCAATGACAGATTGGCAACCATTATCAGATGCAATAAGTGGAAGTGCATTTTTTATAAAATATAGATGGATAAACTATGGAGATACAGAAAGCAACGATTGGTGGTCGCAATGGTTTTATGAAGAAAATATAAAAGATATAGATTTAACAAACTCATTCATATTGGGTGGTAAAAATTTTGTTGCGATCTCCAACAATAATGGCGACTCCTGGACGACATCGTTGCTAAAAGACAATAATGGTAAATATTTTACAAATTATAATGCCACTACATTCCTGTCCCTATCTATTGGTTCTGCCTTATTAGTACTAAATAATGTCTCTCAAGAAGGTTGTTCATTAAGAAATTCAATATTGGAAACAAACGGCATTGGGGACGAATGGAATAATGAAATTTTTAGTTTCCCAGGATATGTTTTGGTCATAACTAAAGTAGAAACTACAGAACAGAACAACACAAAAATTACATATGATTTAAAGACAAAAATATTCATATCGGAAAATAGTTTGGTGGGTCTGTCTGTCTTTGTTGGCAATCAAAAAACTTCCATTGTTTCTAACTCTTGGGACAACATTGTATTAAGAGGCACAGGTATTTCCTTAAAAGAAAATGACGAAATTAAAATAAACCCAAATAGAATTAATAGCTTAGTGGAAACAAAGGATGATGCACTCATAATGGGAACTGAAAGCGGTCTGTTTTACGACAAAAATACTTATACGAATAGAGACCAAATTGTTGGAACAATTAACGGAGCTGGAAAAGAAGCTATGGTTATGGCAATAGATGTTAGCGGTTTTATTGCATCTGTTTCCGAAAGTAGTGCCTTTACGGAAAGAACAGCCCAAGAAATATCAACCACAAATATAGTATGTATCTTGGACAAAAATGTAGATACTAATGAATTGGTTGGTAAAAAGTTCCAGTTTCTAAATGAAATAGTTCCAGTAATATCCATAGTTTCCCCATTGCCAAACGCTTCTATTGCATCAACTACTGTTACTATAAACCTCAGCATTTCAATGTTTGATGTTAAAAGTTCTGGATTTGTAGCTATGCAATTAGATGGTGGCACTATTCAATATTCTAATAGCACTAGTTTTACTGTTGATAATCTTGCCTATGGAAAACATAAAGTAACCGTATTTTTAACAGATATTAATAAAAACAAACTAACTAATGCTTTTAGCGAAAGAAGTATTTATTTTACAAACAAAACTAGCGGTCAAGAGCCATATATTGTTGTTGAGTACCCAACAAGCCAGGCTATAATTAAATCGGCTTCGTTTTATGCTAAAATAAAAATTTATAATTTCAATACGTTTTTTGAGGGGTCTCTCGCATATTCAGTAGATGATGGAGATATAGTAGTTGAACCATACCAGTCTGGCAATACATATAACATTTTATTTGACACGCTTGACGTTGGCGACCATAGCATAGAATTTATGTTGCTGGACACAAACGAAGAAGAAATTGGAGCCAACCAAACAATTAAATTTTCTTTGTCTAGTAATTACCCTTCTATATTCATATCGTCGCCTACCAATAACTCTTTAATCACGTTTAAAGATATAAATTTAACATATAACATTACTAATTTTTATGTTCCTTCGAATGGTCAAGTTAAAATAACATTAACTAATACTACCACCAAACAAACTTATTATTCTACGGATTCGTTGTCTTATCAATTGATAGGGTTAATAGACGGAAGCAACAAAATCACGGTACAATTGGTTGATAATGATTTAAAAGATATTGTTGGAGACTTTACTTCGTGTACTTTCATTATTAATGTGAATACAGCATTAATATCCACTCCATCTTTGGCTATTTTCACTCCGTCAGATGGAAGTATTATTAAAACTGGAACAGCAACCCCAATATATTTTACTATCGCTAATTTTGACATTCCTGCTGAAGGAGGGGTATTGATTTACATTAATGATGCTATACAGACATTTTGGGCTAAAACAGACCCATACTTGTTTACTCCCGTTGCGGACGGAAACTATGTAATTCGTGCTATTTTGGCAAAATCTTCAACAGAAAAACTAACAAATTCTCAAGCTACTGCCCAAATAACTCTTGTGTCGCAAGATATTACTGTGGTTACTGTAGATAGTAGTGCAACAGAGACAACAATACCAGCCACAACGCCTACAACACCCACTACAACCGCTACGCCATCAGAAGCAGAAGCAGCAACTCCAGAACAAACGGCATATACGGGAACTATATCATATTTCACAATTATTTCCAACTCTGCATCTTCTGCATCTGGTTTAACCCTAATGAAAATTGGTGGTAATGTTGGACAGGATTATGTTAATATGTACTTTAAGATATTTGGAGATTCTTCTACTTTATATGTTGAATATATGGCACAGGTTAAAGACCATGAATTTGATGGTGGTAGGGCATATGTGGCAGGAAGTCAGCAAAATAATGTTTATAATAACTATACTATTAAATCTCAAGTTGGCAATAAGATAGAACTTGTTGAAACTATAGATATTAATGCTACCCAAACAAAATTAGATGTTACCCCTAGCCAAACTATCTTACTTATACCTAGTGGTAACGAAATGAACTTGTGGATGAATTTGGATAAGAGTTATGGACAGAATGAGTTTGCCAATTTACTAGTCTATTTTGATGGTGTTCCAGAAGTACCAATGAGGGTAGTTAATAACACTCAACGGTCAATAGCACTCGACACAAACATTGACCCGTCTCGGATTGAACAAGGAACTGCGTTAAGATTGGGTAGTGTAAATTTTTCTCCACTGAAAACTTTTAACAATAGGGGAACTGGGAGCGAAAATAATCATTATCACAAAGTTAAGTTGATAGACGGATTTTTAAGCGGAAGTATAGAGAGTATAAATAAATTAAATACGGGATATATAGTTGCTTATGTGAAAAATACTGTTGGTTTTGATAATCCAATCATTGCGACTAATCCAGATTTGTTAAAGGGGGCTGTTATTACTTTTTATCCTAGCTCAAATTCAATAACTACTCTATATGATGTGGTTGATTCCGTATATGTTGACAGAATAATTATCAAAACCGAAAACCCAGATATTTATAATATTGACCATGCGAAACCTTTTGGGGTAGATGCCACATATTTGTTCAACATAAACGCTAAATACTACGGCGAAACAACTATTACTTATTTTGAAGATTTTTCTACATATAAAACACAAATAACACAAGATGCCTTGTCTCAACAAAGCTATGTTAGTGTTGATGATTCCGATATGTTTAAAGAAAATGACCAAATTAGAATTTTGAACAATAAGGAAATAGTTTTTTACAGCACAATAAAAAGCATTGTTGATGGGAAAACATTAGAGTTGGGTGACAACCTAAATTATTCATTTTTAGTTGTTGACGATTCTTGTATTGTTATTTATGAAACTGGAGCAAGTGGAGAAGAATATAATAGTGAAACAAGTAGTGAAACAAGTAGTGAAAGTAGTGCTGGGAGACTTGACGCTTTTGACCACACCCATTTGGTCAGGAATTGCGAGATTTCCTTAACAACAATTGATGCATTTGACCAAGTGGGATATCCTAGAACTCATGACCACGGATTAAGTAATTTAATTGGTAGTGTAAAAAATATTATAAAACAAAGTGACAACGGTAGGTTAATGGTTGGTGGAACTGATGATATTGTGTGGTTCTCGGATGATTCTGGTGATAGTTGGAATGAATTAATAAATGTAAAAGATTACATAAGTGAAGATGTTTTTGGTGACAATATTTATGTAACTAGTTTGGATATTGATTCAGACAAAGACCTTGTTATTGGTACAAATGTGGGAGTGATTGTAAGACAGGGATTAGATACTATTCCAGACATGGCACTGCTTTCATACCCCTTCACGGATCAGTATCTGCCCAGCAGCTCCAGCTCAAGTAGTTCTTCATCGGAAAGTTCTTATAGCTCAGAATCTACAAGTAGCTCTATAAGTTCTTTTAGTACATCAACTAGTTCGGAAATTCGTTCGAGTAGCAGTTCTATAAGCCCCTAATAGGTTTTTGCGACATTTTTTAAGAAACAGAGTATAATTATAATATGAACAATCCAATAGCTAATTTAATAGAGAAAAAGACTTGTACAAAATGCAGACAAGAAAAAAGTGTAGGTGAATTTTATAAATGCAATCGTACTAAAGATGGCTTTGGTTGCCAGTGTAAAACTTGTCAAGAAAAAAGCATAAAAGAAAGCCGTTTAAAAAATAGAGAAAGACTTTTTCAAGAACGTTTAAAATATCAGTTGGAAAATCCTATAGTAGAAAAACCATGCACTTGTTGCAAAATAGTAAAATCTATAGAAGAATTTTATAAAAATAAAAATAATAAAGATGGCTTAAGTAATTGGTGTAAAAGTTGCTCTAGTCAATCTGTTGGTAAAAATTCAGAAAATCTTCTCCAAAAACATAAACAATATCAACAAAAAAACCCTATAGTAGAAAAACCATGCACTTGTTGTAAAATAGTAAAATCTATAGAAGAGTTTTATAAAAATAAAAATAATAAAGATGGCTTATATCATTGGTGTAAAAGTTGTACTTGCAAAAATAGAGAAAGACTTTTTCAAGAATGTTTAAAATATCAGTTGGAAAATCCTATAGTAGAAAAACCATGCACTTGTTGCAAAATAGTAAAATCTATAGAAGAATTTTATAAAAATAAAAATAA
>Ga0222658_1001479_pt1 | contig 10295 bp, 23 predicted proteins | sample AntAcemetagen476_FD_179830 | JGI IMG/M metagenome (GOLD analysis project Ga0222658, IMG submission 179830) | Saline water microbial communities from Ace Lake, Antarctica - #476 | ecosystem: Environmental > Aquatic > Non-marine Saline and Alkaline > Saline | place: Antarctica: Ace Lake... | reverse complement strand
AATAATTAACTTGTCTATAATTAAAACATAAAAAGATGAAAACTCACATTTTATTTACTGAAGACCATAATTGTAAAACTTGTGGTAAAAAAATTACAAAGAAATTATCTAAAAAATATGAAGTATGTTTTTGATATAGAATATAAGTAATAGACGATCAAATGGATATAATTGAAATAATTTTAGTAGGATTTATAATATTAATAGTAGGATTATTTATTTTTATAGTAGGTGGTTATTTGTATCATCTTACACATAATGATGAAGAGAATAGTGATGGTGGTTTTTTTAAGGATGAATGGTAGTCGATCAAATAGAGAGACGGTTTAAAAAATAGTAGGTATGTTATATATATGGATAATAGTATTTTTCTTATTAATTATTGCGGAAGGAATTTTTTGGATTACAATTATAAATAGGTTTAGAAAAAAATAGATAAAAATCTTATTATATTTAATTCATTTTATAATAGGGATTTGTAGAATATTCCTATTTCCTTTTTTTCAATTAGTGTATTAATATATTCATTATTTTCTATTAGACCTTTAGAAGATTTTATATCATTGATTTCTATTTCACCAACATTAACAACAGTAACGGTATATTTATATTTATTATAAATTTCATTTGCTATATTAACACCTACATTTATATTATTTATTTTTAATATTCCTTGTGTAGTATGATCTATTTGAGATATGGTCAACCATTCATATTTTTCTTTTAATTCATTTACGAAGTCATATACATCTTCGGGTATAATATTAGTATGATGATTATAATGGTATGATGTTATTATAACATTATTTGTTTTTGAATTAAAAGTTTCATATTTTTTCATAGGTTTATTTATTTTATACAAATATATATAAAAATTTTTATATTATAAAACATTTGTATTATATTTAAAGATCCAAATATGAATAATTCTATAGAGGAATTGAATGAATTATTAGATGATGGTTGGGACTTCCTGGCATAATCTATAGAGAACTTTACACGACTAAGGATCGCTTATATTCCATCCTTTTTGTTGTAAGTTTTAGGTAGTTTAGTAATTCATTTAGTTTTGAAAGTGATAGATAATTATTAATATCATCTTGGGTTGCTGGTTTATAATTACCATCTCATCCTTTTTTTCTTCTATATGTTTTTCTTTTTTTATTTAGTTTTTTTAAATTTTCATCATGTATAAAAACATCTTCTTCTTCAAAGTCAAAGTCATCTTCATTGAAGTCAAAATTTTCATTTAATGAAGGATTATATAGAAGTTCTTTATATTGATACCAATCTTCATATGATCCATCCCATTTAACACGATAAGGAAAATCATAATCACTCACGTATTCTTTTACATAACCAATAAGATATTCATTATAATCTTTATTATGAACCACTTCATATTTTGGATTTAATTTAACTTTAGTTCCTTCTTTAAGTATATTTTTATTTATTGCTTCTATCCATTCAACAGGTCCTTCTTCTTCAAAATCAAAATCATCTTCATTAAAATCAAAATTTTCATACAATTTAATATGTTTCATATGGATTATATATTAAATTTATATATCAGATTGTTTAATTAGAAGATCACTATAATGATAAGAATTTTTTATGCCGTTACTCCATAAAACACGTATAAATGATAATGAAATTAAAGTAAGAATAGTTCCTTCGATATTTATTGGATTATTTGATGAATCTTTGAAATAATATCTTGTATCTGGTTTAATCATAACTATTTTACCTGTAGAATTATACATATCATTTTCTTTCATTTCCATCCAGTTATTTGGTCCTTCTTCTTCAAAATCAAAATCATTTTCATTGAAGTCAAAATTTTCATTTTTAGATATATCATTTATCTTTTCAAGATATCTTTTATTTATAAATCTTCCTTTATAAAAATCTTCTTCATATGTAGGTAGTTTATCTGATAGTAATACTACATGATTTTTAGAATTAATAGTTTTAGTGTAATTTTTAATTGAATCAAATTTTTGTACAATCTTTATTGAATCTTTATAAAAATAAAAACCATTAACCAGTACTTTAACTTTATCTCCTTCGACAATATCATCAAATTCTTCAAAATCAAAATCATCTTCATTAAAGTCAAATGATTCATTTAGGTTCATAAATTGTTCGTATGATATAATAATTTTATTTTTTTTTTCATGTTCTTTAACACTTCTTGTCCATCTTTTATCATATTCATTATATGTAAATTTATTCCATAAATTGTTTTCTTTATGATTTATTATATCGCCATAATTATATACATCTTGGTTTAATGTTTTTAATTTTTTAGCTATTTCTTCTGCTTGTATAGATTTATCATATGTAATTACATAATCTCCAATATTTTTATTAATAGGTTGATATTCTTCAAAATCAAAATCATCTTCATTAAAATCAAAATCATCTTCATTAAAGTCAAATGATTCATTTATAATTTTATTTAAACACGATAATGGAAAATAATAACCATAAATATCAGAATGACCATTCATAAGTCTAAGATTTACAACTTTTTCATCTAATATAGAATGAAAATATATTCTTTTAATTACATATTCTTCAGTATAGTTAAACATTTTTGAAGGCCATCCACGTTTTTTTACATAATAATGTAATTTGTTCATATTTATATTTACTTTATCACCTACTTTAAGATTTTCATTAGGATTTTCTTCTTCAATATCAAAATCATCTTCATTAAAATCAAAATCTTTATGTTCTTTTAGATATTTCATATTAATGTAACAAATTTATTTTTTTAAATGCATTTGCTGTATACCAAACAGTGTTACTAATTTGTAAGGCTTCTCCATATATATTATGTATTTTTATATCTAGTACATATGCTTTTGTTCCTATTGAATTTGATGAATTTCTTAAATTATTTACCATTGTAATTATTACATTTTCATTATTAACAAATTCAACTGCATCACCTATTTGAAAAGTTGTAGTTGGTTGTTCTTCTTCAAAGTCGAAGTCATCTTCATTGAAATTAAAATTTTCATATAGTTTGATATATTTCATATGGGTTATATATTAAATTTATAGATTGAAAAAAGTTGGATTATTTAGAAAATTATATTATATTTGGGATAAGTTGAAAATAAAAGAGAATATGAAAATAGGTGATAAATTAGAATGTATAGAGAATTATATTCATAAAGATGGAATAAATAGAAATGGATTAAAATGAATTTAGATAGAATATTTGAGGATTGGGATGAAGAAGAATATGATAAACTTTATGATTTAGAGATTATTGATATTATTCGCAAAGATGAATATTTCAGTGGTACTATGAGGGATAGTGTTACTATTAAATTAGGGTGGAATAATATAAATGACGTGAATGATATATTTATAGAAATTGTTAATGGTCCTTATGATGTTTTAAATAAAAAAAATTACCCTGAAAGACTATACAATGATAATTTTAAAAAATATCAAATTGTTAAAATATATAAACACATAGATAAATTTAAAAAATTATATAAAAAATGGATATAGATAAAATATTTGAAGATTGGGATGAAGATGAAAACAACGTGGATATTAAAACATACGAATTTAGTCGGGAGGATTTAGTGTCTTGGTTTTTCCCTGATCAACTAAATGATATTAATTATCTTATGAGAAATATTTGTATCATGAAAAGTTTATCTAGGAATAAATATCTTTTATATCCATAATTTCATTTCTATTGTATTAAATTTCATAATTAAAAATGAGTTTTGGTGAATATCGTACAGAACTTTCAATTCTAATATTTGAACAAAAAAAGAAGAAATGGGTGAGATAATTGACTTTTATTATGGAATAGAAGAATTTGGTCATATATATCATTTCCCACCTGAAAGATTAGATGAGCCATTTAAGAAAATAATGGAAGGTATAAAAGAAGTTCAACAATTAATGGATGATAGTTGGGGAATGTAAAAATAAATAAACTAATTTTTTATTTTTATATATATATTTTCATTATATTTATAAATAAAAACAAAAATAAAAAAATGCATATACTAATAGTCGAAGACGATATTTCCAATTCACTTTATATTCAAGCAGTTATGAAATTAAATAAACATACTTTTGATTCAGTGAATAATGGTAAAGAAGCAGTGAAAATTTATAAAAAGAATAAATATGATACTATTCTAATGGATATTAAACTTCCAATAATGGATGGTATGACAGCAACTGAATTAATTAGACAGTATGAAAAAGATAATGACTTATTACCATCAAATATTGTCGCAATTACAGCATTATCTAAACATTTATACAAAACAAAAATTCTTGAAAGCGGAATTGATCATTTTCTGGAAAAACCCTTTAACATAAAATCTTTAATGAATGTCATAATGAAAAATTCTACTATAGATTAGGATATTTAATTATTAATTTCTTTATTTAATAATTGTTCCACTGTTATTGTTTTTTCATCTATATCCGACCATATAATATTAACATTACCAGGTATTATAAATGGTAATCCAGATGTAGTTTTTGTATATTCTGAATATTTTTTAAATAATATTGGCCTATTAGCGTTATCCATATCAGGACCACCAATACTCATAAAAAACCAAACATCATATTTTGGACCTGAATCTTTCCAAACTATATTATTTTGTTTTAAAAATTCAATTAATTCATTCACATTGTTTTTATTAAAACTAACAGTTATTTTTTTATCTACCAATCTATCAATATATTCTTGATCATTTGGTTGTTCTTCTTCAAAGTCAAAATCTTCTTCATCAAAGTCAAAATTTTCATTTATTTTAAATACAACACTATCTACATCACCTAGATTAATATATTTATTTATTTCAAATTCTCCGAAATAATATGTTATTATTTTTTCATTCCCACTAATTTTACCATATTCATTTTGATATAATTTTATATAAACATATTTTACTTGATCATACATTTCATTATATTCTTTAGTCCATTCATCCTCATCTTCATCATCATCATAATCACCTATTTCTTGTTTTATTAAACCATCTAAACATAAATCAAATGATTGATTAGTTATAGTAGTAAAATTAGCCCAATGAGTTACATTATTATCTTTTAAAAAACTTACAAAATCATTCCAATTATCTTTATAAACTTTTATCCATTTATAATTAAATAATGCATCTACTACATCTCCATTATCTTCTTCTTCAAAATCGAAATCTTCTTCTTCAAAATCAAAACTTTCATTAGATTTATTTATTTCATTAAGAAGGACTTTTGACCACATTCGATCATATTTACTCCAGAATACTAAACCTTCTGGTGTATTTTTAAAATTAAATGCTGCCCATAAAAAATCTTGTTTTCCATATAAATTCATTACTTTATCACAAAATTTGAATATTGGTAATTCTTTCAGCGAATAGTGGTTTGACAAATTATTAATTTCAGAATCATGTGGATTAAAATTATAGATAAATCTATCATATATGTCATTATCTTGAAGAAAATTAACGAATTGTTTATCAGTTAATTCTGAATCACCACCATATTCAAATTCTTCATCATCAAAATCATCTTCATTCCAGTCAAAATTTTCATTTCTTTGTTCCAATTTAATAAGATAATATTCTTTTATTCTATCAACTTTTTTAACTTTATCATCAAAGAATTTTCTTACAACTTCTGATACTATTACTTTATCATCTAAATCATTCTTTGATATATAATTTATAATATCTTTATCCTTCATAAAATAGATAAAAGTATCTAATGTTGCACCATAATCCCATTTAATACCATATTCGAATTCTTCTTCATCGAAGTCATCAAAGTTAAAATTATTTTCAAATTTCTTTAAATATTTCATAATATTTCTACTCTTGTTAATTTATTTATTGGAAAACTTTGAGAATTTCTCAAATTATGTATTGTTAAAACATAAATAAAAGATTTATAAACCGAATGAGTTTGATATATATTTAGTATTTTAAGAGATCCATTTTCAGTGGGATTAAGTTTATCCTTATCCTTATTAAATATAAAATAACATTTATCGGAAAATTCTAATTGAGATATTCTATATTTACAAAGCACTCGTTTTTTTAAATTATAATCCCACACTTGACCTTCATATATTTTACTATTATCTTCTTCTTCAAAGTCAAAATCGTCTTCATTAAAGTCAAAATCGTCTTCATTAAAGTCAAAATTTTCATTCATATTATTAAGTTTTTTATGTAAATTATCCCAGTATTTATATTTTTCTGAAGAATTTTTCCATGAAAATGCTTGTACAATTGAATCATTACCATAAGAAAAAAGTTCTTCTGCATTATTCCACATTTTTGAATAATCTCTTGTACTTTTACTTAATTTAACATTATCAATATATTTATCAAGAGCATTATGGAAACTTAAAAAATCTTTAAGTTTTTTAGGCATAGTATTTTTAATTTCATTATTTTCCTCTGTTTCTTCAATATCAAATTTCCATTCAAAATTTTCATTAGTTCCAAATAATTGAAAATCTTCCATTTTAAACCAAGGCCAAAGGGTTTCAAACTTAATTAATTCTCCATCATATATTTCATATAATGCATTACCAAAAATTTTTTCCCTATCTCTATCTACTTCAAATGAATGTCCAGTTTTATCAACTCTATATTTATTTCCTAAACTTATACCTGAATTTCTCCATTTAGTACTACCAACACTATCAAAATATTGAGGATTTGATTTAATTGGAGTTAGCATATCACCAGATTTAAATCCAATTGGTGTTTCATCTTCATCGAAATCATCTTCATCCCAATCAAAATTTTCATATAAATTCATATATTTCATATATGTATATATTAAATTTACATAACAAAAAAAGTTAAGAGTATAGTTTGTTTTATATGAAAAATTAATTATATTTGAATGATATATAAAAAAAGTTATGTTTAAAAGTTTTGAAAATTATTTAATAATGGTAGGTATTCGTTCTCTTGAATATAATTTACCAAATGATAAATTATTTGAAAATATAGATTATTTTAAAAAATGTTATAATGAACATTTAAATCCATATAAATCTTTATTGCTTTTAACAGTAGAATAATATGAAAAAATATTTAATAAATTACGATAAATTTGAAGAACATGATATAGTTGAATGTATCGATAGTTCATTAGGTGTTCCAGTTGGAACAAGGGGAACTATTATATTTATCAATTGTGATACTTTATTTGAGATTGAATTTTTGATTGGTGGAAAATATATTTTATTATCTACAAAATTGAAACAAGTTAAAAAAATAATAATATGAATAAAATGAGAAGATCAAATATAATTTTTATAGACGGGACCAAATAAAAGATTGTGCTTCAATAGATATGAATATAGTTGATTTTGTTTGGGTAATATGTGAAGATTGTTTAAATGAATTTATAAATGAATTTAATGAATAAAAAATGAAAAAAGACAAAAAATTAATAGTGGAAGTATCAGTTCAATTTGAATATAATAAAAGTGATTATTTAGATAATAGTGGAGAACTTGATGAAGATGAATTAAATGAAAAAATTTTATATGATTTATCAGATTTAGCAAATGATGAAGATATTAATTATTATACAGTGAATATTAAAGAACATGACTGTTTTATTGGATGATATATAAATACTTAAAATGGATAATATTTGGTGGTTTTATTTAGTAATAATATTTATTTGGTTTTTTATTTTTAAAGATGATGATAATGAATAATATAGATAAAATATTTGAAGATTGGGATGAAGATGAAACTCTTTATCAAGATTGGAAATTGATAAAAATAAGTAGTGGGTATTATATTATAACAGATATAATTTCTGATATAGATATTATTCTACATGATAATTATAGATATACTACGAATCAATTTGATAAAAAATTATCTATAGATGAAACAAGAGAAATTATAAAAAAAAATAAATATGTAAATTTTAATTTACATATAGCAGGACATTGTAAATTTTCAGAATTGCCTGAAAAAATAAAAGAAAAAATAAAATGTTAAATTTAGATAATATTTTTGAAGATTGGGATGATGAAGAGTATGATGATGATGAAATTTCAATAAATGATTTATGTATAGGTGATATTGTATATCTTCATTTTCGTTATAGTGGTTTTCCTACAGCTAATATTGAAGTTCGTAACCATAATCAAAAAATAGTAAAAGAGAAAAGTGAGATTACTAAATTCAAGGGAGATTTCATTTTTTTTACATCTTTAAATAAATCTAAATTTAAATGGTCTTCAACACATAAAGATGGTATTATAAAAGTAACAAGAATATGAATGAATTAGATAAAATATTTGATGATTGGAATGAAGAAGAAATTGATAATTCTTGTGATCATCAGTGGCTTTTACATAGTGTAAATAGAGGCATGGGAGAAAATAATAGACAAATAACAATATTTAGAACACCCAAAGAATACACATATGTGTGTATTTTATGTAAAAAAAGAAGAGTGGAAAGTAAAAAAAATTAAAATGAAATTAAGATTATTTTTATTAATATGTCAAATATTATTTCCTATATTAATATTAGGAGGTGGCATTGCATTAGGAATATGTGGAGTTAGTGGATGGGGATGGTTAATATTTTTATCTTTATTTGGTGAGTATAAATATCTTAAAAGAGAAGTTGATAGATATTTAAGAGATAAACAAGAAGTAAGAGAAAGATATAATATTGAAGAAATTTGGGATGATGGTGATAATGATTTTGAAAAAGTATGAAAGAAATAGATAAAATATTTGAAGATTGGAATGAAGAAGAAATTGAACAAAAAACAATGGAAAGTAAAGAATTATTAAGAGAACAAGAAAATTTATATTGGAATAGTGAGTTAAAGAATAAGAAATGGTACAGAAAATTATTCGGTGGTGAATGGAGATATTTAAAATTAGGAAAAGATACACCATATATAGGAATGTTTACAGTATGGACAAAAATGGGAGATGAATGTTGGGATGGTTACTTTGAAGTTTTAGAAACAGAAAAATATCCACCAACAAATATAAATACTAAATTTAAATTATATAAAGAATTTATAAAACAAAAAATAAAAAAATATGGGAAAACAAACGATTAATGAAGCAACAAAATATCTTAAGGAATGGTTAAAAGATGGAGATTATGTAGAAAATGATTTAACTAAAAGGTTAAAAGAAGTGTTATTTGTAAAAGAAGATAAAGACTTTAAAATAGGCGATAAAGTTCATATATCTAGATTGGAATGTATAAATTTAGGAATATCTGATAATGTAGAATTTACTATTAGAGATATTCTATCAGATAATTTAGATTTTCCAATTGTATTAAATGCTGATGAATTTGGTAAAGATTGGGTTGAATTTTTTAAAGAAGAAGATTTAATAAAATCATGACCTTCAGCATAAAATTCTTTGAAATATTAGATAAAAAGAAAAATTTACACATTGATAAATGTTTAGATTATATTTTCAATACATTAGATGATATGTGTTTAGATGGACATTATGAATTATGTAATGAAATATTACAAACTTTTGATGTTAATAAATATAATTTAGATATATTAGTCGGTGTATTAACAATTACACACTATCATAAAAAATATTTAAGTAATAGAGAAGATTTTTATAATAGAGTTGAATCTACTTGTAATACAAAAATATTAGAAGGGTTAAAATGAAAGAAATAGATAAAATATTTGAAGATTGGGATGAAGAAGAATTCATCAATAAAGAACTATATGAAGGTTGTTTTGTGACCCTTGATCCAAATCATAAAGTTTATCAATTGTCTAATAATAAAGATATGACTGGTATTATTAAAACTATAGATTATAATAAAACATATCCAATAAAAGTAAAATGGAAACATAATAATAATGAAATATATTTATATTTAAAAGAAGAATTAAAAATAATAGAATAATATCAATCTAATATGTGGTTTTTATAGAACCTACTACACACTTCACCATTATTATGATTTCCATTTATTTCATCAAAAAGAGTATCAATAACTTTTCTTTTAATTGTTTTACTATTAGACATATATTCTTTTATAGTCATATTCATTGGTGTTAATGGAATATGAGGAATCCATTCAATTAAACGATCACTTTTTATAATAAGACATAAAACTGGATAGTTAAATAAAATCATATAAAATAATATAAAGTTATATAAAATAACATAATTATATTATAATTGATTCTATCATTTGTTTCCTAATTCTCTGAGGGTCTAATGACTTACTCTCCAAAGGCGTTGA
>Ga0222658_1001477_pt1 | contig 10308 bp, 9 predicted proteins | sample AntAcemetagen476_FD_179830 | JGI IMG/M metagenome (GOLD analysis project Ga0222658, IMG submission 179830) | Saline water microbial communities from Ace Lake, Antarctica - #476 | ecosystem: Environmental > Aquatic > Non-marine Saline and Alkaline > Saline | place: Antarctica: Ace Lake | collected... | reverse complement strand
AGTTTTTCTCCTGGACTTGTAGTCCCAACACCAACATTTCCACTAGCATCAACAATAAAATCGGTATTATCAGATGAATCAGATACAGCAAAAGCAGGGCGCGTGCCATCGCCTTCCGCGCTAAGCATTGCCCAAGGAGTAGTTGAGCCAACACCAACACCAAGAGAATCTACTCCTCCGGTGCCATCTGCTTGGCCATACATTGTAAATAAATTTTGGCTATCTATCTTATAAGTAATGCTCATTGCATCGCCGTCGGAAGAAGCCGAAGAAACTGGCATATTAAACCAAGTAATAACTCCTGCATCTTTTGTTGCTTGGAAGCCATCGGCATTTAAAGTGGAATTTAGAACAAGTTCATCGGAAGTATTTTTTGATAAAAAGTTTACAAAACCAGTTCCAGCATTATTGTGGAACCTAATTGAGGCATCGGCATTTAGACTTACTCTATAGTTATCATCAACCCTTAATATTTCTGATGTAGATGAGCCAATTACAAATGAATCAGTTGCATTAATTGATTGCACACTAAGTAGAGCAGATGGGGTGGTTGTGCCTATTCCTACATACCCACTATCTTTAACAATAAACTTAGGAGTAGAAGAACCAATAACAAATGAATCAACTCCAGCAGGATCGTTTATGCCGAGTAATCCGCGAGGGGTGGTTGTGCCTATTCCAACGAGACCTCCTCCCTCCCCATTTATAATAACCTCTCCTATTGAACGTATTTCTAAATCCCCCCTTCTTTCAACCGTAGCAAAAGTAGAACCTATTGTTTGTATATATGCATCATAGACTCCTGTTTCTGAAAACTTAATCCCAGAATAAGAATCAGTTGAAGGATGATTTAATTCTAAATACTTACCATCACCATAAATCTCCACTAACTCTCCTGGCTCCGCAGTCCCAATCCCCACATTTCCTGTATCTTTAATAATCAACTTAGGAGTAGAAGAACCAACAACCAAAGCATCAACTCCAGCAGGATCGTTTATGCCAACCAAACCACGAGGGGTTGTTGTTCCTATGCCAACTTGACCGCTAGCATCAACAATAAAATCGGTATTATTTTCAACATCGCTTACTAAAAATCCTGGATTTGTTCCTTGTGATTCAATACTAAGATGCGCCCAAGGAGTTGTTGTTGATATTCCAATACTCCCGCCAAAATAACCAGTTCCTCCAGCAGAATAAATTGCATAATTGCCAACACTTCCTTGAGAAATATCATCTATATATATTCCATAAGCATTTTCGATAGAACCAGCTAATTTTAATGTAGTAAACCTACCTGCATACGCGTTTGTTATAAGAGCAGAACTAGCAGTGCCAGCATTTCCAGCCCTAAAACTACCTCCATAAATATTCTCTGCTGTAACCTGGCTTCCATAAGCCAAAGCATCAAACTGCGCGCCAATCACATTCCCAGAATAAGTAACAACATTATCTTCTACACCATTAAGATTTGCCTCAAGCGATAAACCACGATACTCAGCAGAAACACTTCCAGAACCATCAATTGCAACAGCTACACGTTCTCCTATTTTTGTTCCTCCAGAAGCAGTGCCAGTAAATGAAGGCTCTAAATTAAAAGCAAATTGATTTGAACTATTTCCAACTTGCGAAGACACAAAAGAAAAAGGATCGCTTGGAGTAGCTGTGCCTATACCTATATTCCCAGATGTTTGCTGAACAACAAAGTCATCTGTTCCAACTGCTAAGCCCCCTGTAGAAATTGTAGAAGTTGCTGTTGTTGATGTTGCTGTAAAATATGGCATAGTCATTAAGCCATATGCAGTAATATTTCTATCGAACAAAGCTGAACCAGCAACAGAGAATAATGCTCCGGGAGTAGTTGTACCTATTCCAACATTTCCACCACTTAAAACAGTAAATACTTCGCCTGAAGAATCGTTTAAATTAAATAAATCACCAGTACCTTGCTGATAAACTGCTAAAGTTGTTGATGCTGAGCCAGATTCTGTAATTAAAGCTAAGGCTGTTGATGTTGCAGATGTTATTCTTGCTGTTGTTGTTGATGTGATTGATGTTTGAGTTATGTCTATTGCTAAGTTTCTACCTGATTGAGTTAAGGTAAACGCTGGAGAGGATGTAGCAGCTCCTGTTAGGGTCATTCTGTCATGCGTTGTATCTACAACAAATGTATCACCCATGTCATCTTTGATGATGAATGCTCTTGTTGATGAACCAGTTAATTCAAGAGGAGTTGAAATAAATATGCCACCTAAAGCAGTTAAAGCGCCAGTTACTTGCAGAGTTCCGCCTATAGTAGTATTCCCGGTTACACCTAAGCTAGATGCTAGAGATGCTGCCCCTGCGACAGATAGTGTGGATGATAATATTGTTGCTCCTGCTATTGTTACTGCATCTGACATTTCTACTTCTCCAGTGAAAGTGGATGCTCCACCTACTGTTAGTATCTGGCCTATATAAGAATTTTGAGAAGATAAATCACTAAATGAACCATAAGGAGCATTTATTGATGAACCTATAACAGGGCCAGTTGCTATTATAGAAGAAGCATTAATTGGGCCAGTGTTTATTGAAGCAGGGCTAAAAGTTCCTCCAATACCAAGGTCTCCGCCTATTGTTACGTTTCCAGATAGGATTACGTCTTTTACTACACTTAACTTACCCCTGATAACTGCATCGCTATTAACTGAGATAGGAGCATTAAATACTACTCCATCTATACTTGCTTTAAATAGAGGATCGTCTTTATCGGTAAATGATTTTGGAAGTACTTCTATGCTGTCGGTTATTATTGCTGCTTTAGATACTAAGCCAGATACTGCTTCTATTGTTTTAGCTACAGTTAAAGTGTCGTTTAAAGTTACTGCGCCATTTGCTGTTAATATACCTGCTACAGTAAGTGCTCCTTGAGCATCTATTGGGCCAGTTATAGTAGCTGAATTATTTACTACTAATTTTGTATTTATTCCAACTTGCTTATTAGATGCTTGCAAGCTACCTGTTCCAATATCTAAAGTAGAAGATGTAATAGAAGAAGCGTTTATGCTACCTACTTTAATTGAGCCGGTTTCTGATAAAGAAAATACTATGTCTCCACTAGAGTCTAATGCTTGAAGGATTGGGCCTGCTCCGTAGTTGATTAATTGAAGAACTGTTTTTTCTGGGGAATCCTGATTAGACACGCTATTAACTGCCTCAACTATTGCAACAGCTGGCTGCATATCTATTATGCCAGAAATTAAGGTATCATCTTCTGTGCCCTCTTGGTTAGCAGGATTTGTAACCCAAACATCATTAGTAGTATCTCTGGTCTTAACAGTAGCCATATAAGATCCTGCTGGCTGTAAAATTTTAGTTAAATCTATTTTAGAATATATATTTGTAATTGATTTAGATATTTTCTCTAAAGGATTTATAGCTACTATGGTCGCGCCTATTTCGGAACTTCTGCCAGAAAGACGGGCTACAATGGATTCACTACTGCTTGGATTTAGGAATGATATTATTTGGCGAATTGGGTCAAAAGATTTATCCAAAGAATCTACAATTTTATCAGCAGTGTCTTGAGTGGAAAAATCCTTCTTAATTGTCTCGCCTGCTATTACACCAGCATTGTCATTGCGAGGAGACGTACTCGTTGACGTGGCAATCCCGTCCTTACCGCTCTGTCTGTCCTCATCGCCATCTGCGTCGTTCACGGGATTGCCGCGGTCGAGAGTACTCTACCTCGCAATGACAGGGTTATTAACAACAAATTCCTTGGCAACAACATACTGGTCAATCGCATTTTTAGCCGAACCAAGTGGAACAGTGGCTATTCCAAGCAAAGGTGTGGAAAGGAGATGCATTGACTGCGAAAATGTTCTTTTTATTTCTTTTTTTGCGCCTAAAACATTAACCTTTGGAAGGTTATTAAATTTTCCTTGTCGGCCAAAGGCCGACCAGCCTCTGGCTGGTATCTTATTAATTGCTTTTAAGGCTGCAATCTTTTTAAGTTGATATCTTTTGCTTATTTGATCGGGAATATTTTTAATTACATCCAATTTTGCTAAAACAGAAAAGTTTTTAAGATTGTCAGCTCCTTCTGCAAAATCAGCTAAATCTGTGGTCATAACCATGGACGCAATTTTTGTCTGTGAACTTTGGATTACACTTGTGCCTGATTTGCCTAATTCATAACTCTCAAATCCTTTATCATATACCCATGCTGCAATATTTTTCGCGAATTCCATATTTGGTAGGGCTAAATCTATGTTTGGCAGATCTAAATCTATGTTTGGCAAGTCTAAATTAATACTACTGATATATCTGCCAATTGGCGCATTTGAAAGCGCTGCTATTGCTTGGTTTGCTTTTTCTGATGCCCAATGAGCCATTGCTTTTGGAGAACCTATAAATACAAATAATAAAGTTATAGTTAATCCAACTGCAAGCAGTTTTGTTGTTAATAACCCTAATCTATGCGCGAATGGCTTGTGGATTTTAACATCTAAAATATCCTTACTTTTCTTTTTAAAGATTTTATTTTTAAATTTTACAAATTCGCCTCTTTGATTTTTAAAGGCACGCGAAATATTAGAAAATTTAAATGGTTTTCTTAGTTTTGTTGGCTTGAACTCATCGATTTCATAACCCTTAGGAATACCATAATCATAACCTTGATCTGCTCCGCTTTTGTCATTGCGAGGAGACGTACTCGTCGACGCGGCAATCTTAACATCGCCATAAGGATTGTTACCAGTATCAAGCCCTGCCACGTCGTTAAGATTGCCGCGGTCAGGATTACCTTCCCTCGCAATGACAGCAGTATTTCGTATCTCCTTAGCCGAATGCAATTCCACATATTCATCAAGCCACTCTGCTCGCGTATACCAGCTTCTTCCAAATTTCTCACCCTGCAATTTTCCCTGCCTAATTCGCAATGACAAATATTCTGCTGTGTATGACACCAGATTTTGCTTTTCCACGTCAGATAGTAAAACAAAACCATCCGGAATATCCTGATTTTTTTTGTTTAAATTTTTGTTTATGTGGGACATGGGGGGGAAAATGGTTACACTGTTAAATAGTTAAATTGTTGTTTGGCTATTCTCCCTCCCCAAACAATTTAACAATGTAGCAATTTAACCATTTCTTTTATTTATTATAACACTTTTTTAGATTTTTGTATGTATATCGGCAAGGAATTTTGGGTAGTTTTTTATAGGAAAATGGGGATAAATATGGTATTTGTATTTTATGAAATATGTCAAATTTTTAATTCTTCTTCTCACTCCCCCTCCTTTACTAAGGAGGGGGCCGGGGGGAGGTTGTGTGGATTATTGAGCTGTTGTTATATTTATTTTTCTAGTGTTTATAAAATCTTAAATGGGAACATGATATAAGTTTATAGTTGGTTATCCGCGTCACCTCCCCCCGACCCCCTCCTGCGTACATGAGGGGGAGTGAAATCTGGGCTGGGTTGCCCCTCTTGCCTACTCCCTCACAATGACAAACAATAAAATTTATTTTTACGCTTGTATATATTTAAATATATATTTAAATATATACAAAAAAATATATGATTTTTTAATTTTTAATCTTTTTTTTACTTTTATTTTGTAAAAAATTTTTCTTTGAAACTATTTTACGCTTTATCTTTCGCTCAATTTGCTTTCTAGCGCTTCCTGCTATTTGACCTCCAACACGGGCATCATCTTTTAGGCGAGGAACGCCTTTTGAATCTTTATTTGTCATCCCGACCGAAGCGTACTCGCGGAGTGGAGGGATCTATTTTTATATAGTATTGTCTGTTAAATCAATTAATTCTGGATTCTTAATTTTTATTAAATCTATCTTCTTTTTTCTATTCCAATTTTTTAATTGCTTTTCTCTAGATATAGCTTCTCTGATATCAGAATATTCTTCAGTATAAACTAATTTATTGCATTTATATTTTCTAGTATATCCTTTGATTAACCCTTGTTTATGCTCGTTTATTCTTCTTGATAGGTTGTTTGTTAATCCAATATAATTTGTTCCTGTATGACTCATCATTATGTATATATGAAATATTCTCTGAAACATAGAAGAGATCCCTCGACTACGCCAACGAGTACATTGGCTTCGCTCGGGATGACAATAATTTTATTTTCCACATCTTGAATGGTTCTGCTTTTTTGGATGGGATTGACTGGATGATGCGGAAAATACTCTCCAGATTAGCACAATTCATCTTTTGTTTTCCACCTTTAGTTTCAATTTCAAGGGTATGGACAAATTGTCCATACCCTTTGGATAATTCTTGATCTCTGCGACGCATTTTATTGATGTAATCTTTCACATTAACGCTATCAATAAGCGCTAAAACAACATCTTCCACCACAAAATACCATTGTTTTTTATATAAAACACGACGCACTTCTTTGTGTTCAAAAACTACAATTTTTGTTGGCTTTTTTTTCATATTTAAAATTTACATCAACTGTTCCCAAAATGGGAACAATGGGATTATTTCAACTGGTGACAGTTTGTCACCACTTCACTTCCTTCCTCACGCAATCTTTGCGCTAACTTATTCCAGTATTTTCTAGCTGTATAATTGTCTGACTCGTCAATCAATACTTGCACCACATCAACAACTGAAAACCACCATTCTTTTTTATAAATAGTTTTTCTAATAGTTTCTCCTTCAAAAATCGCAATTTCATTTGTTTTTTTGTGTTTTTTCATAAAAAATTTTCAAATTTTGGAAACTCATAAAATTTTTTTGATGCGCATTGACATATTCTTCAGGTATGCTATACTGCCTTTGTTAGCTTTACGAAGTTAATGCTCCAAACTTCCCGGCTCGCCACAAGGCGGGTGCGGGAGTTTTTATTTACTAATATAATCCCGCAACTTCTTAAAATTAATGTATTTTGCGCATTTGATTAATTCAATTGAAATACTATATTTTGTCGCCATAACCAAACATTTTTTACCATATTTCAACTTCATAAGCTGTAACAACGGCTCAAAATCACTATCTCCACTAACCAAAATTATTGTATCATATAATTCTTTGTCTTCTAAAACATCCATTGTTAATTCAACATCAAGATTTCCCTTATGAAAACCTTCTTTTTCAGGCACATTTCCGGATTTAATAAATTTGATCTTCTTGCTTCTTACAATATATCCTATCATTTCTAAAAAATTCAAAAATTTTGTCTGTTTGCGAAACTCAATATCACGCGCCGTATAATAATATACGGTCTGTAAATCAACTTCAGTTTTTAAATAATTTAAAAAATTCTTAAAATCAATCTGCCATTTCAGCTTTTTCTGCGAATGATAAATATTAGACGCGTCTATAAATACTGATACTCTTCCTTGTGTGTATTGTTTTATCATAAATTTGATGGAATTGATTGGATTATGCGGAATATGCCCTCAAAATTAGAGGTGTTTATTTTGCGTTTTTTACCATCTTTAGCAGTCATTTCAATTGGGGTACAAATTGTACCCTAATTCATAATCTACTCCTTCTTCTTAGCTCTCCATTTCTCCAATTCATCTACCCTATTCTTCACTTCAACAATCTGCGCCCGTATATCTATTATCTTGGCATCAAAGATGCGGACTGTTTGGCTGTCATCATACTGGTAAAACATCTGGATGAACATCATTCAGGATAACTCCAAGCTCTTGCTCCAATTTCTCACGCAAGCGCCAGGAATTGCCGTGTTCCGCGTACGCGATCCAGGAGCGCAATGCTGCGTCCCGGCACTCCTCATCTATTTGGCCTTTCTCAAGCAATTGTTCATTCCGCTTGGTTCTACGTACAAATCTTTTAACTGTGCTTTTACGGAGCAGGCGGTGCCGGCGGAAAACGCGGTAACCCAGAAAATTAATGCTTTGCTCTGCTGGAAATACCGTGGCTTTTTTTGGATGCATTGTTAAACGTAATATGTCCCAAAGAAAAACGCGGATTTGTTCCATAACAAGATGCAGGGATTTTTTATCATCGCCCAGAATCAGGAAATCATCCATATACCGAACATAATATCGCTTGCAAAGCTTATGTTTGACAAACTTGTCCAATTCATTCAAATAAATATTGGCAAAGAGCTGGCTAGTTAAATTGCCGATTGGGATGCCGGCATAGCGGACAGTTAATAAATCCTGATAAATTATATTCTCGTAACTGCTTTTTATTATCTCTTTAATCAGCCATAAACAGCGCGTGTCACCAATTTTTTTGGCAATAAAATTATACAAAATCTGATGGTCAATGCTGGCAAAGTATTTGGAAATATCGCATTGCAGGCAATACAGGCCGCGCGATTTCCTCTCTCTCTCTCTCTCTCTCTCTCTCTCTCTCTCTCTCTCTCTCTCTCTCTCTTATCCACGCGTTTGCGGATTGCAAGAATTGTTCCAATCGACGCACTGCTTTGTGTGTGCCTTTTTCTTTGCGGCACGCGTATGAATCAAAGATAAACCCTTGGTCAAAAATCGGCTCAATGATATTGCAGACCGCGTGATGGACGACCCGATCCCGGAATGGCGCCGCCTTTATTTGGCGCTTCTTGGAATCGTTCACTGTGAACTCGCGATAGCCGCCAGGCTGATATTTCCGCGTTAATAATTCATCGCGCAAGCAAAGCAAATTTTCTTCCAGATTATACTTGAACTCCAGCATTTCCTTGCGAAATCGCTTGCCTCGCACTGCTTTGCGAAATGCCAAGTGTAAATTTTCAAAAGAACAAATTTTTTCAAATAAATTGTTGTTCGTTTTCATAATTGAGAAGCCCAGCGACCCAAGAAAGAAATTTCGCAAATTTGATTCTGTTAGATTGGGTTTTAAAACCCAATCTAACAGAATCAAATTTGCTACTCTCACTTTCTTAGGATACAGGCTTAATATTTTCTCTTTCAAAATATGAATAGAGAAGGAATAAAATCTGGGGTTAATTTGCTCTCTTTCTATCGCCGTAGCAGATAAAAATTCTAGCTTATAATGACCACTGAAGCGAGCGCACCGGAAACCGATGTTCGTGTTCACGTGCGACGGCGCATTATTCAGATTCAACGTGAACACGCCGGCGTTCGACGTATTGTTCCAATTGCCGCCGCGTTTGAAGGCGCTTTCGATTTTATCCCTTTTGCTTCGCTTAATATAAGAAGCAAAACCAAAAGCGCCTAGCTGAACTTTCTGCGCCATCCGCCCAGCAACCTACCAATTTCAATTAATTGTTCAGACGCGAATTCATACTGCTTTATGCTTATTAGTTTATAATCCTTACTCAGCCGAATTAATACGATTATTGTTTCATGGATGACAAAGCACTCGTCAATGCGCTCTTTTTTATCATCTCTGGCAAAGTTAGCTCTGATAATTAATTTTAAAAGCGCGATTACTTCATCTTCTAATTGAATGCCCAAACTATACTTATGCGCCTTTGCGAATCGTTGTACAGTGGGCTTGAGCCAAAAAAGGAAATCGTAAATTTTTTGATAAATTATCAGATCATGTAGCATATATATGCAGATTATCCGCGCTTTTTTTACTCATACTTGACTTATATTCTAAATATGCTATACTGTGTATATCACCATGAGAGGGCACACCAAGGGTTAGTCCGAAGGTTTCTCCCTCTTGCTTAAAAGCCGTATTTACGCGGTTTTTTTGTGCCCTAATTTATGCTGAAGATTATCAATATATACAAAAAATGGCCTAAATCTTCTCAATAATGCTGAAAATCGTCTTCTATTGGGAATAACCACATATTTAAGTTTTTTATTCTCTTCAAGATATTCAATCAAACAATGAAAATCACCATCTCCTGAAATAATAATTGCTTTATCATAATTTTGATATTCAATCATTGTGTGAAGAACTAATTCAGCATCTACATTTCCTTTGATTACAACTTCTTGCTCATGCTTATATTCAAGCGTGGGTTTAAAAATAACTATATAACCATTATTTCGCAATGATGCATATAATCTCTCATTTCCATGTACATAGCCGATAAATAAAAAAGCTTTGAACACATTATACTTATCGCGTAAATATATTCTGAATCTTGCAAAATCCAAATTCCACCCGCAATCACGAATTGCTAGATTAAGATTCTGGCTGTCTATGAACGCGTAATTGTTTTTATTTTTCTTCATATAAATTTCCAAAAAAAATTATTTTTTAGATTTTTTTTAGATTTCAGATTTTTAGATTCCAGATTTCAGATTAACCCCTTTAGCGAGCGCACCGGAAACCGAGGGGCGAGTCCACGTGCGACGGCGCAGAATTCAGAGCCAACGCGAACACGCCGGCGTACGACGTAAGGT
>Ga0222658_1001469_pt1 | contig 10328 bp, 33 predicted proteins | sample AntAcemetagen476_FD_179830 | JGI IMG/M metagenome (GOLD analysis project Ga0222658, IMG submission 179830) | Saline water microbial communities from Ace Lake, Antarctica - #476 | ecosystem: Environmental > Aquatic > Non-marine Saline and Alkaline > Saline | place: Antarctica: Ace Lake... | reverse complement strand
TTTTCGCAGACTAACCAATTCTGAGTTCCGGGAATTATGTGAATTATTATGTTGCTTCCTCCTGTCTTTGCTACGAATTGAGCAATTTTGTCAACATTTTTCATTCTCTGTTTTAATTTTTACCCTTTTTCTATTTCTTTTCTAGATAATAATAAACCAAAACACCCATTGCAGAGTGTTTTAGTTCCATTAGTAGCTGTGTTTTTTGATTTTTTCTCTTTCTTGCAGCGAGAACAATAAAATTCTTCTGCTTTTTCTGTTCTTTTGAATTTGAATTTTTTCATTGTTCTATGTAATTAATTATATCCTCTCCACATATTGGGCATTCTATTGCTACTGTTTCTGTTAATTCCTGAACAGAACCATAATCATCAATTTTTGATCCTTTCAGTGTGCTTACTTGGTAAGCTTCTGAATAAACTCTAACAGTTTCAATGTTTTCATCGCATTTCGGACATTTCATTTTTTTTATTGTTATTTATTATAAATCCAAAGGAATACAATTATCATAAAGATCGCTAAAGTCTTCATAATTTAATTCTCCATCTTCTTCGGTGAAGATTCGTTTTTCATTGAAGTCAGCAATAAAGAATGTTCTTTTTTGCCACTTTTTAAGACTCATTCCAAACCTATATGCTTCTTGGATCGAGCCAAATATTTCAAACGTACTACTATCGTTTTCGTTTATTGGCTTATATTCAACTGCTATTAGTAATTTTTCCATTTTATTTAGTTTAATTGATTATTGTTTAGCCTTTTATTACAGCCAAAGGTGTTAGCTCTACTAAAATTTCCACTAGATCTTTTTGGTTAGCCATCACTTCTTGAATATCTTTATAAGCTGATGGTGCTTCATCTAATTGTCCAACTCCTCTGATACTATGTAATATTCCCTGTTTTTCTAGATTAGCAATTTCTTTCTCTAAAGAAAGTTCTTTTTTTGCTTGAGTTCTACTCATTAATCTTCCGGCTCCGTGGCTGCATGAGTTGAAACTATCTTTATTCCCTTTTCCTTGAACTATGTATGATTTAGATCCTTGGCTTCCAGGAATAATTCCTATAGTTTTTTCTATTGCTAATGTTGCTCCTTTTCTGTGTACTAGTAGATTTTGTCCGAAGTGATTTTCCATCTTTGCATAGTTGTGAGCTATATTTATCATTTCATCAAATTCTATCAAAGATATTCTTTCGCCATTATCATTACCGTCGAATTCATTTGCAAATATTTCTTCTATTCTAGTCATCATCAACTTTCTATTAGCCAAGGCATAATCGACACAATATTGCATTTCTCTCATATAATTTTTTCCCTCTTCTGAATCTAATGGTAGAAAAGCTAAATCATGTTTTGGATTTACTGAGCTAAACCATTTTTCGTTTAATTTTTTAGCTACGTTATTGTAATAATCAGCGACTGTATATCCTAAATTTCTTGAACCTGAGTGAATCATTATCCAAATATGGCCATCATTTCCTTTTTGAATTTCTATGAAGTGATTTCCACTGCCTAATGTTCCTAGTGAATAAAGAGCTTTTTCTTTTTCTTTTCTGCAGATTGGCTGTTCCGGTGAAGCTGAACAAGTCATAATTCCTCCTTCTGGTGTTATTTCTGGCATTAATTCTTCATTTTGTTTTTCTTTATGTCTATTTTCCCCTACTGGTATTACTTTTCTTATTTCTTTCATTATTTCTTTAAGAGTTTCTGTGTCAATGTCTGTTAAAGTAGTCTTAACAGCGCATAACCCGCACCCAACGTCGCTTCCAACGCAATGCGGCACAACTACTCCTTTTGTCGCCATAACGCCTCCTATGGGCATTCCATAGCCGAGATGGCAATCACTCATTAGTGCTATGTGTTTAAAAGCGAATGGTAAGTTTGCTAAGTTTTTAGCTTGTTGAAGTGCCCCTTCTTCTGGATTCTTTGCCCAAATTTTAATTGGGATTTTTTCTGTTGATATTACTTGTTCCATTTTATTTATTATTAGTTATTATTATCCTCATATCCCTTAACATCATTTACAAGATCTTCAATAGAATAAATATTATTTGCTATATCCAATATCAATTCAATCATTTGTTCTGTTTCCATTTGATCAGAGCCTGCCCATGCTTCGAATTCTTTTCTTGTTAAGATGTCTCTCATTCCATTTTTAATATTTTCTTCTTCCATTTTTTCTGCATAAGTCGGTGGCGGATTATGGAATTCATCTTCATTTAGCAAATAATGTTCCGCTGTTTCTAAATCCCATTGATCTCCAATCCCTATTTCATCTGCATTGTGACGTTCCATATAATCTTTAATTTCTTTTTTAGTCGGTGCTCTTTTCATTCTTTTTTGTTATTTTTTTAAACTTCCAAGTTTCATTTAATTCTTTTAAGAATGTTTCTTTTATATCTGAATTATTTTCAGGTTGATTCAAATTGTAAGTGTCGGCTAAGTCCCCCCAACTGGTTGGTCTAGTATTCGAATAAGTTGTGCAATTACAACCATTATTATAAGCTACTTCTCCATCTCTTATAATATACCCGCACATGTATTGGCAGATTGAACATTTATGAACTGGATAAAATTCTAATCCAATCTTTTCAGCTTGTTCTTTTAATTCTTTTGCTGTTTTTAGCATTTGTTTATTTTAATTTTTAAATTATTTATACTATTTATATCTTTCTTCAGCTGCTCTTTCTGTTAAAAAAGCTAAATCAGTTGCTTCTAGTCCACTGTATCCTTCTTTGAATTTTTCTACTAAATCTGCTGCATAAAATCCATATTCTATGCACTCATTTGCTGCTTGTTTCCAGTTTCCATTTATTACACTTTCGCAAATTTCTTCAAATTGTTCGCCTGTTCTATATTCTTTTGTCATTGTTTCGTTTTAATTATTTAGTCCTTTAATAAATTGATCTTTTTTTAAAACTCGTACTTCTCCGGTTAATCCTAAGAATTTAAGTTCTTTTTCGAAATCTTCTTTGCTATAAAAAAGATTAGTTTTACTTCTTATTCCATTTTCAAAAACTGAAAATTTTTTATTTTGATTTTCTTTTACTAGTGTGTATTGATTCATTTTATTGATTACAATTTAATCCATCGTCTGCTTGGTAACAGATAATAGTATTACTTTTGGGTTCAAATTCTTTTAATTCATGTAGAAAAAATTTAATAATTAAAAACATCAATCCTAGAAATATAAGATCTTTTAAGATCGATAAAATTAGAATTTTCATATTTTATTTTATTTTTTTATTAATTTATAAGTAATATATTCATATCCATCGACTCCATCCATTTGGTCCATCATATAAGCTTCTTGAGAATATTTCTTTTCACTTATTTTTCTCAGATAGTATTCTAATTTAGTTTCATCATCGTCTTCATCTGCTAGCCAAATAAATCCATCATTACTTTTAATTCTATCTTTTTTATAATCCTTAAAATTTTCTTCAATAAACTTATCTAATTTTTTCTTATCTATTTCAAATTCTATATAGATTTTATCTGTTGTGTAATTATAATATCTTGGACTAATAACCTTGTAATCAGATGTTACTGAAAGAATTACATCGTCTAATATTTCTTCATTTAATATTTTTATTAGATTTTTTGCTAAAGCTTCTAAATAATTTCTAAAATCATAATCCCAGTCAAAATCATCATAGATTAATTCTTTTCCTGTTCTTTCGCATTCGTCTTCTATTATCATATCTGTTTCCCTGTCAAGATCGAATGTTTGATATCCGTCAATTGTGTACGGAGTGTATAAGCTTTCTAAATTGATATTCATTTCTTTTTTATTAATTAATTAAAATAACTAATTTATTTCTTCAAATTTTGTTTTACTTTTTTCTATCTCAAATTCATCACTTTCAATCATTGTTATTAATTCTTTTATTGGAAGTTTTGAGTAATGAAGTACATCTTCTTCTTCAAAATCAACGCTTTTATAACTTAAGTAGTGTTCTACTAATTCTTTTTTACTTCTTGTGTTGCATCCAGTAGCCATGTAACGGTTACATTGAGTATCATATAGTCTGTAGTATATTTTATTGTTTTAGTTAATTAATTTAATGAGATTGACTAAATCTCTTTGTTCTTTCCCATTTAAATCATAGAAGTTGATTAATTCTTTAAAGACTTCTGGGTTTAAAATTCTGATATTTCTTTTGATGTAGTTTAAGCATTTTTCTGTTTTTGTTGTCATATTTTATTTCTTTTACATAGTTAGAAACCATAAATACATAAAAGCAATAATAGCTGATATGACTATTATTGTTTTTTTGTCATCGTTCGGATTTTCGTACATTTTAGTCTTGGTTTAATGCTGCTACTGCTCCAAAACTTAGGATTGCCATTGTCCATAATATAAAGTAGAAAAATGGGAAAATTCCTTCTATAAACCAAAAGACCAATGGAAACACTATAGCTCCTGGTGATAAAATTAGTGCTAAGATTATTCCTAGCCCTCCTAACCAATCGAACATAGCTGTCAACCAAAATACAAACATCAAGATTCCTGATATTATATAAGTTAAAGTGAAAGCCATTATCATTAAATTTTTCATCTTGTTTATTGTTATTAATTAATATCTAAACGTATTTCGAATTCTTTTTAATTAGTTTCATCAATATATCCACCTTTTAACCCTACGATGTCCCAACCAGTTCCGAAATGATAAACTGGCAAAACATATGCCTCTAAAAAATCACTATAAAAGATATCAAGATTAAATTCTTTGTTTAAATACTCTACATCAAAATCATTAACAGCAATTAGAAACCATTGAAAAACTTCACAATTACATTCTGGATTTTCTCCAAATTCCTCTTTTATTTCTTTGCATTTTTTACAGTTTTCGATTTTGCAAAAGTCTAAGTGGTCTTGCGCTTCTTGAGCTTCGCACTGGTGATTGTCGCTCCATTCTATGAAAACCTCCCTATCGTCTAAATTAATCATATTATTAAACAAGACCATACTATAATTCCTTGCTAAATCTCCCCAGCTTTTTAATTCTTTCATTTTATTTATATTATTTAGTTAAACTATTAAATTTAAAACAAAATCATAAAATAAATCCTTTTCATCATCGTCCATTTTGTCGTATTCTTCTTGGTTTTCAACTACTTCCCAACCATTGTCACTTTCCATATCATTTTCAAGAATCCATTTATTAATTGTAATTTCTTCTCCGTTTTTTAATTCAATCCTGAAATCTACCTTTTTTTTTATTGCTACAAAATCAGAAGAAGCCACTTTTTCTACTAATCTATTTTCTTTTTTCATTTTGTTATATTAATTAGTTAAACATCTCTCCATTTTCTAAAAACCAATGATCGTTGGCTTCAAACATTTCTTTTAAATTTTCCTCACCTTGTGCTGTTTCAATTACATCATAACCATACTTCTCAAGCTTTTTACAAATTTCAACATATAAATCATCGAATTCCTTGTCTATTTTATCATCTACTGCTTCTCCGTCATGATCGCAAATAGTTATAGTTTTGCTGTTATAATGATTATAATGTCCAGATTGTACTATATCTACAAAATATCCCTTCCATTTAAAATCACCTTCAAACATTGCTCCGTCGCCTTGGCAATTATTCAAAGAATAAAAAACATTTTGTAAATCACCTTCAATTTTGTTTTCTTTTAGTAAGTCTTCTACTTTATATTGCATATCGTCTTGCAAAAATTCCAACTCATCATCATAGTTCCAGTCTTCCATTGCCTTATCTTTTGCTTCTCTTGATAATTCTTTAAAAGAATATACCTTAAATTCTCTTTTGATTATTTTCATTTTTATTATTTACAAATTAAACCTTCATCATTTTGACTACAAACAACCACCTTAACCTTTGGTTCTATCTCTTTTAAATCTTTTATCACTAAATACAAAACAAATATCATCAAACAAAAGAATAAAAGATCTTTAAAAAGAGTCGCTAAAAATTGTTTCATATTCTATATTCTACATATCCCTTATCACTTCCGGGGTATTCTACAACTTTAATACCTCTAGTTATAGCTTCTTTTTTCGCTGTTTCTTGTGCTAATATTCGTTCTTCATCATTGTCAAAATATATTTTTATTTTTTCCATATTTTTAGTTAGTTAATAAATATTCAAATGTATAAATTCTAAAAGGCATTTCATCAGCCGATTCAGTTTTAATTCTTCCAAAACTCTCTGCTTCTTTGAAAGTGTAATTTTTCTTTAGTTTTGCGTTGGCTTTGCCTTGCAAGCTACTAAAGCTAGACCCTATTTTTCCTTTAATTTTAATGAAGACTGTCATTTTTATTTTTTAATTCTTATTAAATAGTTAACTTCTTTGTGTCTTTTTAAATTATATTTAGCTACTATTAGTCTTGTTCCAGTTATTCCAACATTTATAAGGTTTCTAACTGGTATTTTCGGCATAAAACCGCTAGCTAATCCATTTCTTATACTAGTATCGCAATTTTTAACTGATTTTTTAAATTCACTAAATAAAAATTCCTGGACTTCTTCCCACTCATTTTTTGTCATTTCAATTTCTCCTCTCATTACGCAATCTTGATAATAAAACCAATTATCATTTCTTCTATTTTTTAATTTCATTTTATATTTTTAATTTTTAAAAAACTTATAATATTCTTCTATACCATTAAATTCTAAAAAATAACTAAAATCCCATTTACTCAATAATTCTTCGGCAACTGTTATAGCATCAGTTTTTGTTATATTACTAATACAAAAGCTTTGTTTATCGCCAATACTAATATTTAATTCTTCACAATCCCAATCAACCTGGGTATCGCAATCAAAACCTTCCTCATAATATTCGTTGATGTCCTTTAAATTCATTATTTTGTTTTAATTATTAATATTTCTAGTAACAAGAATATAACAGAAAGTCTTCTTCCCTTTTTTCAGAAAATTTTATATCAGCTTTAATTGCTTCTATCCTGTAATCATCTTTTCCAAATGGAAAAGCCTTTAAAGCTTTTCTTAAACAATCTACTTCAAGTTCTATGAAACCAACTCCATCTTCACTTGAATATTCGGTATATATTCCATTCTCTCTGAAGAAATCCATTAAGGCTTCATCATTCCAAACATTAAAAGTACATCCATCTTTTGTATCTCCTCTTGTAGTTCTGTATGCTCTAACACTCATAAATTTATTATTAGTTGATTATTTCTTTTAAACTTACTGAATAATTATCACATAATTCTTCTAGTAGATCATAAGTGATATCACTACTTCCTTTTAAAGAATCCAAAAACAATTCTTTGCGATCATTCGGTGTTAATTTGTAGTAGTCATCTGATCTAAAAAATTCTATGAATTCCTCTCTCGTTATTTCTTTTTTATTCATTGTTTTATTTTAATTATTGAATATTTATTCCTGCCATTTCCATTGCGTCTTCTAATGAACCAGTACAAAGTCCGCCATCATCTGGCTCTGGCTCTAAATTGGCCCATACAGCTGGCGTTAATTCTATGTCATTGTAAACATCGTACATCCAACCATTATTAAGTTCGCTGTAATGTATTTCATAAGTGCTTCCATTTTGTAGGATTAACATATTTTTTTTTAATAATTAATTTATGAATTCAATTCTCTTAAAATCCTTTGTTTCATATTCTTTTCCACATTCTGAACACATTATAATGTTATCTATTCCTAGTGTTTCGTCTGATTTACAGAGTAGTTCTCCATCGTCTCCCATTACTCCGCTTACCATTAATGTTTCAAATGAAGTAAATTTTTCGCTTCCACATTCGCATTTTTTAATCATTGTTTTTTATCGTTAAAAGTTAAACCGTTTAGAATTGCTTTTACATACTTAGGAATTCGTTCTGGAAAATCTGCTCCCCATTTATTTTTTCCATAGAAAACAACATGTTGAGAATTCCATCCATCGTCAAGCCAAGCGGCATTGATTCCATTGTTTTTTGTGAACTCTATTGTCCAGTTCTTAATTTTTAATTTCATTTTTGTTTATTATCATTTAATTTCATTAAACTTCTTTTGTAAGCTCTTGTGCTTCTCATCGCCTCTTTATGTTTTTTGGTGTCATAATATTTAAGCCATCTTTTCTCTTCTTTTACTTTTATTTTAAGTTTTTTATCTCTTTCTGGGAACAAGATGAATTGTATCAATCTTCTACTACAAAAACTTTCGTAAAGTCTTGATATCTCTCTTATTCCCAATTTGTCGATAAAATACATTTTTTTAATATCCGCCCGTTGGCAATCAGTCAGTTTTCTTCGTCGATCATTTTCTTTGCCTATTAAATAACTGTCTATTTTCATTTTTATTTATTAGGATTAATTTTTTTCAACATGTTCTGACATTTCTTTTAGCGTTAACCAACAGCCGTATTCTCTAATGGTTAATTTAGGATTCTTGATGGTTTTCTTTGTCTTTTCTGGCATTTCTTTGTATTCCCACCATTCTGATCCATCATATTCATGTCGTTCTAACCAAAAATCTTTTCCAACTATTTTTAAATCTTCAGCTACTTCTTGTCCCCCAAAGCCATTGTTGTAATCAAAGTTTGCTACTTCCTTGAATTTTTTCCAACTAAAACGGAAATCTTTACTACCGCACCATATTACATCTTGGGCTTTTTTGCCTTCATATTTTAATTTTTTTATAGTTTCTTTTAATAAATTCATTTTATTGTTTTATTGTTTAAGCCTAGCTGGCACGACTACTTTCATATTACAATCATCGCAGCAGTATCCGCTATTGATTGGATATGCTTCATTCGCTTCTCCTTCGTAGTCTAATCCACATATTGAACAAACTCGTTCGTTGTCTTCGTCCATCTCTGGATTAATATCCGGATTGAATAGTTCAACATTTACACCACAAAAAGTCCAAGCAAATATTTCTCCGCTTCCCAGAGCAGATAAATCGTTTTCTGTTATTGGGATTTTGATTGTTTTATGTTTTAGTTTGTTAATAAAATCGAAGACTAAATTGTAATCTTTTTCTAATTGTTCTGCTTCACCTGGGTCATTGTCTCTTGTCGCTTCACTTGCTAATTCGTCTATTTTATTGAAAGCATCTAATATTTTTTCTATTTTTTTACTCATTTTTGTTGTTTTAGTTTTTAGATATCCATTATACAACCTGCTTTATTGCAATTTGGACAATATTCTATATCTTCTTTATCCTCGAAAGAATATAAATCTTGTTCTGTTCCTTCCCACATACAATTATTACATCTTACTGGATCTTTTCCGAAATTATTAAATTCTTTTTCTTTCATTTTTGTTGTTTTAGTTTTTTATAGTTCTGCATCGAATTCGCAATATCCTTCTTCTTTAACAGCTTTGTAAATTTTTTCTCCTAACTCTAATCTTGCATACCATTTTAATAGATTAGGTAGTTTATTTACTTTTATATCAAGATATTCAGCGAGCATTTCATCATTATAAGAGTTGTTTTCTTTAAAGAATTTATCTATTTTTGTAAGAAATCCTTTTAATTCTTTTTTACATGTTTTAATTCCTGTTTCTACTTTTTTTATATTATCTGTGTAGTAACTAATTTCATTTGGCTCGTTTTCTTCACAACCAAAGAATTTTCCATCATCACTATTTTGAACTCCAAACCAAAATTTACCTTCAATATTGCCCGAATAATAACGTCCCATATAATTATATTAATTTTTATTAGCTTCTATTTTCTTGTTTAAGCGATTTAATTCTTTTAATGAGCAAGAATACCATCTTTCTCTTTTATTTCCATACAAGGCACATTTTATTTGCCTGACGATGAATTAGCAACCTTGTATGGATTGTTTTTACCCTTTCATTTCTTTTTCGTTCAATTCCACATCAAAAAGTCCCTTTGCAAAAATATCTTCGATTGCGTCTTTTCCCCATTCTGTTGAGATAAAATAAGCAAATTGCATAATAGTTATTGATAGGTAGATAAAAGGAATTGATAAATAATCCCTTATTGATAGTTTTATCATTGTTTTGTTTGTTAAGGATTAAGAAAACATTGTAATTACGGGCATCAAGCTTTTTGCTAAGAAGAAAATAGCTATTATTAAAATAGTTAATACTGCTACTAGTATTCTTAATTCATTCATTTTGTTTAATGTTACTTATTAATAATAGCTTTAATTCTATTCATTTCTTTTTCTTCTTCTTCCAATAAATCTATAAAGTATTTAATATTTTCATAACTGTCTTCAATCTCATAATCTAATATAACAGTCTTTTTTATTGTTTCGTCGTAGTAATCTACTTGTAAATAAGAATCATTATTATCTTCTATTACATTAATTGAATATCCTATTAATTCTCTAGCTCCTAATATTCCTGTGA
>Ga0222658_1001465_pt1 | contig 10349 bp, 3 predicted proteins | sample AntAcemetagen476_FD_179830 | JGI IMG/M metagenome (GOLD analysis project Ga0222658, IMG submission 179830) | Saline water microbial communities from Ace Lake, Antarctica - #476 | ecosystem: Environmental > Aquatic > Non-marine Saline and Alkaline > Saline | place: Antarctica: Ace Lake | collected... | reverse complement strand
CGGAGACAACTGGGTTAATACCCAAGGTAAATCGTGTTATTGAATTTGCCTCGGTGCGAGTTGAGGATTGTGAGCCAACAGATGAGTATGAACACCTTTTCTCTGTGCCGGGAGATATTCCTCCACATGTGCGCGTCTTAACGCGCATCGAAGATTCTGCGCTGCAGGGGAAGCCGACGTTTGAAGAGAAGCGCGATGAAGTTCTGCAACACATTGGTACAGACACCATAATTGTCGGACAGAACGTAAGTTTTGATATTGGGATGCTCAAGGGTGAGGGGATCGATCTAACAGAGCGCTTGTGGATTGATACTTCCATGCTTGCCTCACTCGTGTTCCCAGAACTTTCCAGCTATTCCCTTGGATATGTAAGCAAAGAGCTGAACTTAGACCACAAACCAGTGCACCGCGCGCTCGGAGACGTGCATGCGACACTGCAACTACTTGAGCGTTGCTGGCAAAGGCTTTCTGAGTTGCCACCACAACTGCGCGGACCACTCAATTCCATAGTTGATCGTGCGCCAGAAGGATACAAACGCTTTTTTGGTGCACTGCCAGAAGCAACCGAAACAGATATGCCCAAGTGGATTAAGGTTCCTCCGCGAACGTGGGAACTCCCAGTACCGACACCACTAAAAGCAGAGCCAACACCTCTCGACCCCGGCACAGTACAATTGATTGAAGAGCCACTTCATCCACAATTTTTACAGCAGATCATTAATGCCATTGCTGCAAAAAAATACGGTGTGCATTGGATCTGTGCAAAGAATCTCCATGCAGCACTGCGATCTCTCAAGCTGCCAACTGGCGTTACTGTAATACAGCCACCACAGTCGCTCATTGATCATGCAGCCACCAAGGTATTTGCAGAGCAAGAAACCTACACGGCAGATGAAACGACACTTGCACTCAAGCTCGCATGGTATGAGCCAAGTACACGTGATGATATTCCGATTCACGGTGGCGAATTTGCTGTATGGAATGGGAAGATTGCCTGCACAGAGCAAAGTGAAACGTACAGAAATCAATTTGAAACTGACTCCACCATTCGCCTGCTAAATCACTACCAGCTACTGAACATGCTAGTGGATCCAGACCACCCAGCTCACGCTGCACTGGGACCAGATGCACATGTAATTATGGACGATGCATCCATGCTGGAGGACACAGCCACCAAGGCATACGGATGGTACTGCTCGGTCAGAGATGTTCGCGCAGCATCAGAGGGGAATGATGTACTCACAAGATTCACTGACATGCTGCAGATTTGGATTGAACGTACGCGTGCATATCAGGACACGCGCTATCTCACATCAGGTGATTTAAAAAGTCCTGATGCAGCAGGGCTTCGTGAGCAACTCACTTCATTGCTTGAGGAGGAATCTATTCAGAAAAATTCGCCAATCTTAGTACAGTTGCAAGACTTGGCCCGCACTCTCAATCCAGAAAATCTAACCGGGCGCATTTGTTGGATAGAGCAACGGCAGGATGACAGACAACTTGTACAGTCTGTACCAGATCAAATTGGCTTGTTCCTCAAGGAGCATCTTTACGAAAAACACCCTACGACCATGCTCATCCCGCCACAGAGTGACTCCGGTCTGCGAGCAATTTTGCCAATTGGTACAAATACATCAGTAGAATCTCTAGCGGGTACCGCCTCACTTAAATTGCCAATCGACTTTTCATCTGAGGAAAAAACGGATGACATTCTTGGCAACCCGCCGAATGGCAAGACTGTTATTTTGATGGGAAGCCGAGGGCGTATAGAAAATGCATTTGTCCGATTCGGGATAAGCCTAGAAGAGAGCGACGTCACACTTATCTGCCAAAGTTTAAGCGGTGGCATGGGGCGTATGCAGGCAGAGTTCGCAGCTGCAGAGGGGCAAGCCATCTGGATTATGACTCCATGGACTTTCGAAAGCATAGATCTTCCAATGGAAACCATCGATCATCTCGTCATTGAGACTCTCCCATTCGATCACCCTGCACATACAATCCTGAGTAAACGCTCAGAGCATTTCCGTGATTCATTTATGGAATACGCTCTTCCGCGTCTAATGCACCGTTTATACCGTCTTTTGCGCACATTCAGCCGTTATAGAACTGCGGAAGGTGACGTGCGTTTCCTAGACAATCGCTTGGAAGCTAAAGAATACGGACGCATGGTATGGAAGTACCTGCAGCAGTTTATGGAAACAGATGAAAGCAGTGCCGATGAAGGCCAACTGCCACTCTTTGAAAAAGGGTGAAAACACCACACCCTCACTTAAACCACAGCACACACTATTTTGTGATGTATATACCGAGAGGTACCATGTGGGATGATGCGTTTGTTGCAACTTTGCCTCGGCTGGACACTCACAACTCTGTGTGTCGTTACATTTTCATTAAGTGTCTTTCCAGAAACAGCAGAAGCTGCATGGCTTACAGGGTGGGATTACAGAAAAGCTATTACGATTGATAATACGAATGTAGATAGTAATCTCTCCTCCTTCCCTCTCTACGTCAAAATCAACAATGACACTGATCTTGCCAATGCAACCAGTAGTACAGGAGCAGATTTAAGATTCACTACTTCTACAGGCGTTCTGCTTGCGTATGAAAAAGAAGATTTTACTGTCGCTGCTGGGTCAGGGTCAGGGAATTTCTGGGTTAAGGTGCCAGATGTTAGCAGTTCCACAGGAACAATTATCTATATGTACTACGGCGGAGCGGATATGACAGATGGAGAGGATGCAGAAAATGTGTGGGATGATGCTGTTGCTGTTTGGCATATGTCGGAGGGCAGTGGTGAAACAGTTTATGACAGCACATCAAACGACAACGACGGCACGCTCACCAGCATGGATCCGGAGACGGATTGGGTGGTGACAGAGAAGGGATGGGCGTTGGATTTTGATAGCACGGATTATGTTCTTACATCTTATTATCCTTCAGCTTCCGCGAAGACTCTTAGCGCTTGGGTGAATTTTGATGATGTTACCGAACGCTCGTTTGGCGTTCACGACGGGGCAAATCACCGCTTCTATTTCGGACTATGGTCCTCCAATCAGTATTGGTTCGCTCTTGGCAGTGCATTTAAGAGAACCGTTGTGTCAGGTATAACGCCTGGGACATGGCATCATTTCTACATGGTGGGGGACAATGGCACGTGTTATTGTTATGTCGATGGCGAATTAGTAGACAGTTTTGATTATACATTTTCGGGCACTAGCACCGTACCCTATGAAATTGGTGGTTGGTGGTATGCAGGCAATCCAACTTATACTTCATTTGACGGCAGAATAGCAAATGTAAGCATTTATTCCCGCGTGCCCACCGCCGATGAAATCAAATTTGCATACAACAACATGAATGAAGCAGATCAGGAGATGACGTTTGCAGCAGAAGAAACACCTGATCCGTTTTCGTGGCTGGGGACAACCAATAGCAACTGGTCCACAGATTCCAACTGGTTTGGTGGTACGGCTCCTGGAACAGGCGACATAGCAGTGTTTGATAAATATTCAGGGGCAACAGATTGTGATATCGATGAAAGTATATCCGTTGCTGGAATTAATATTACTGCCGGTTACACAGGTACGATTACTCAAACTTCAACCTACACAGTAACAGTAGGAGCCTCCAATTATACTCAAGCAGGAGGAACATTTACGGGTGGAACAAATGGAATGACTCTAACGGGTGATTTTAATATGTCTGGTGGTACGCTTAACGCAGGTAGTCAGACAATTACGGTGAGTGGTAATTGGGCATTTTCAGGCGGAACATTTAATGCCCAGACAGGCACGGTTGAATTTGTGAGTCACAGCAAAACCATAACCGGCAGCACAACCTTTAATAATTTTATACTTGATAACCTTGCTCCTTATTACCAGGGTCATTCCATTGCCGAGGGTACAACTTTAACGGTAACCGGCACGCTGACTCTTGATGATGGAGCTATTAATGGTCCAGGAGCAATTACTGCAGAGGGTAATGTAGTGATAAATTCTGAGATGCTTGGTGGAATTGATGGGACGGTTGTTGTTGTGACAATAGCCGGTGGCGTGGGACAGACTGTTACAATCAATGGTGGCATTGCGCCAGATTTAATCTTCAATAACTCAAATCTTAACGTAACTCCGAGTGCTGATTGGAGTGCTATTAACATTACTTTTACGGCAGGAACATTTAATGGTAGCACTGTAACTACTACTGTCAGTGGTAATTGGACACTAGACGGCGGTACCTTCAATGCCAACACAGGCACGGTTGAATTTGTGAGTCACAGCAAAACCATTACCGGCAGCACAACCTTTAATGATTTAATAATTGATTGTCCTGGTCAGTCTCACCAAGGTAATTCCATTGCCGAGGGTACAACTTTAACGGTAACCGGCACGCTGACTCTTGATGATGGACCTATTAATGGCCCGGGAGCAATTACCGCAGAGGGTAATGTAGTGGTAAATTCAGAAATGACTGGTGGAAACGTTGCGATTACTTTTAGCGGTAGCGACCCCCAAACCTATACTGATAACGGCGGCACATTCCCCTCAGGAACAGTTACCATAAACAAAGCCGATGGCGCGGTAACACTGGCAAGCGCCGCTTCTGTTAACGCTTCCAACCAGGACCTTGCCATAACCAACGGTACACTCGATTTAGCTGGTTATACTCTTACTGTTAATGACCAGTTTACTATTGGTGCCAACGGCACTCTTGCTTTGCTGGGTAGCGAGACAGTAAGCACAATTGATTCCAATGTAGGTTCAATAGAATACAACGCCACTTCCAGTTCTCGTAGCATCAAAGATTGGGACTACAGCAATGCAATCTTAAAGTTTACAGGCAGTGGAGGTACGTTTGTAATTCCTTCTTCAGAAACAGTAGCTGGCTTTGAACTTGGAGCAGGAGCCAACGGACAGATAACCAGCGGACAAACATTAACTGTATCGGGTAATTTTATTTCCACAGCCACATCAGACAGTCACGCCACTTTAAGCGCAGTCACTCCAGACTCTGTGGCGTATATGCCAGTATCTGGAACAGCAACAGTTAACTATATTGAAGGAACAGACATTGATTCTTCTGGAGGAACTGAGGTTGACAACACTACAGGCGGAGCATCAACAAACTGTACCAATTGGCATGTATTCAATATTGCTCCAACTTTAACCAGTGTAGCTGATTCTCCAGACCCAATAAAAGGAGGTGAAACAATTACAATTACGCCAACAGGTCAAGCAGACACTGATTCAGACGCTTTATATTTTTATTGTAACGAGTCAGGAACTCCTACCTCTGGAAATACTTTATGTTCTGAAGCTAATGCCTCATATTCATCGCCTTATTCTGCAATGACTTGCACATACGCTGTTTCAACGGGCGATACAACACGTACAGTATATTGCAGAGTTTACGACGCCACTGTCTATAATTCAGCAGACATAACAACAACCTACACAGTTGATACAACAGCCCCAAGTGTTATATCTACTTCTCCCGCAGATGAAGCAACTGGAATTGCAACAACTGCCACTATCGAAATCACTTTCGATGAAGAAATTGATACCGGCACCGGTAGCATCACACTCGAAGATAGCAGTGGCCCTGTTTCGACAACGATCACAGAGGACGATGCAACATATACCGTCACCATAAGCCCTGATGCCCCGCTCTCAGAAGATGAATTGCATACTGTCACCATTGGTGAATATGCCGTAGAAGATGTGTATGGAAATACCATGGCGTCATCTGCTTTCACATTCACCACTGCAGATGAATCAGGACCTACAATTTCATCTGTTGCTGCCACTGCAACGAGCAGTGGAGCAAGTATTGCATGGACCACAAATGAAGAATCTTCATCTAAAGTCCATTACGGAACAGATTCCACTCTGGGAAATGCCACAGTAGAAAGTGACACGAGTACCCGTGTAACCTCTCACAGTGTGAACATGCAAGGGCTCGCCTCCTGTGCACAGTACTACTACAAAGTTCAGTCTGCCGACGCAAACAGTAATATTGGCACCGGTAGCCTTTTGAACTTCACAACGACAGGCTGTACAGGCGATGCTGAAGTCGAAACCCAAACTGGTTCCACGCTGGAAGCTGGAACTGGTGGGACTGTTAGCATCGCAGGTACAAACACCGGAATTACTCTCACTGTTCCTGCAGATTTCTCAACCAACGATGCAAGGTTCCAAATTATGGAACTGGATCCAGATACAGTTATATCCACAACATCAACCCCCAGCAATTACCAGCGCGTAGGGCGCGTCTACAACCTGCTTGCACTGAGTGGCGCAACAACATCAGTAACTTCCTTTGACCAAGCAATCACTATCACAATGGAATACACAGATGCCGAGGCCGCAGGTTATAGCGAATCTTCTTTTCGAATATACAGATGGAACGGAAGTAGTTGGAATGTATTGAGTAATTGCGTGGTGGATGCCGGTGCCAATACTGTTACATGTACAACTACTTCATTCTCAAACTTCAGCCTCTTTGGACAGCTCGCAAGTTCAGATGACTCCTCATCTGATACAACAACTGGCGGATCTGGCGGTGGTCACCGTGGAAGTGGTGCTGGTATGTCTTCCCGCATTTCTGCTGCACATACAGCTATTCTTGCGCGGTACGAAAAGAGCCGTTCTCAGGCACTAGCTATGGCAGATGAAGAACAACATGATGAAGCTACGGAAGTTCCTGAGTCGTTTGAGACGGATGAGGAGCGACGTATGTTCCGCGCAAATCAGAAAAGTAATGACTTTGTACAGAGTCATGCGGCCCCACCAGCTTCTGAGCGCAGAGGGAGGTTGTACATGGTCGTAGAAAAAGAGCCTGTACTCTTCCGAGACGTACCAATAGATGCTTGGTACACACCTTTTGTGGTTATGCTGATAGAAGAAGATATCGCACAGAGCTACAGGGATGATGCAGGTCAGCCGAAGGGTGAGTTTGGAGTCGCAAACCCCATTACACATGCCGAAGTTCTCAAGATGGCACTGCAGGCAGCAAGCAAGACCATCACAGGTCTGCCACCACCACGAAACCCATCGGCACGTGGAACATGGGTTAGTGCGTACGTTTCTGTTGCTGAGCAATTGAATCTTTCTATTTTTGCCACTGATCGCGATGTTCATACTCCTGCCACACGTGGCCAGGTAATCCAGACGATATTGGAAGTTATGGATCTGCCAATTGCATCACAGGCACCCACGTTTAGTGATGTTCAGGTAAAACATCCACATTCCAACGCGATTGCAACAGCTACATTCTACGGACTAGTTACGGGAGACATGGACCGTGATGGTAATCCTACGGGTGCTTTCCGTCCTGACGATCCAATTAACAGAGCGGAGGTTGCTAAGATTATTGCGTTGGTTAAAGAGGTGATTGAGTAGAGATGAAGATCTCTTATTCCCTAAGTCCCCAACGGCGTTCCCATTTGTGGAATACACATCACGCCGTGATCTTCTCCCCAGTCCAAACAACCAGGTAATTTCTCGCACTGCGTTGCCTTCCCATTTTTGTATAGAACATAGCGCTGAATTTTATCATCGCATTGAACCTTGCACTCCCAAGGCTCCAAGTACGATCCATCGTACGGATAGCTCGCAATAATCGGCTCTCCTATGCACAGCTTAGGTGGCTCCTTTGGTTTGCCCTCTGGAATAGGAGCTTCTGTAACAGCCTGCCAACCCACAACGAAGAGCATTATGAGGAAGGTTGTGTATATAACCTGGTGGAGAGTGATATCTTTAATATTCATTGTTGAGTAGCGTAGCGAATGAAATGACAGTGCTCAATATAGTACTTACTTTCTAGCGTGGACGATGCCCGGATAAGACGACAAATATGGTCCGCCACAAAATCCACAGATCGAACAGCAGTGACCATTCTTCTACGTATTTAAGATCCAGCTGAACTTCTTCTTTGAACGAAAGGCTACTGCGTCCGGAAACCTGCGATAGCCCTGTCATACCCGGTTTTACTATGAATACACGCCGCTCATATGGACGATACCGATCAACTTCCTCTGGAAGATGGGGCCTAGGCCCCACAAGAGACATGTGGCCCCAAAGAACATTAAAAATTTGTGGAAGTTCATCAAGATCAAATCGGCGTAAAAATTTTCCAATTGATGTTATACGCGGGTCATTTGTCATTTTGAATAGAGGACCGCTACGTTCATTTTCGCCGAGAAGTTCCAGTTTGCGCTGCTCTGCATCTCGCACCATGGAGCGGAATTTGAGCACCGGAATGTTTCCATCTGCACGCTCCCCTACGCGACGGGAAACGAAGAATATTGGCCAACCACTCGTAATAAACACCAGAAGTGCAATTACCAAAAGTAGTGGCAGGAACACAACAATAAGTACTGCACTTACGATTAGATCAAAGATCCGTTTCCAGATTTTCCCCCATCCATCTAATGGTGTTGGCTGAAATCGAATTATTGGCATGAGACCTAGACGTTCCACTTCTAGTTGATGAGGCACGTCTGCAAATACCGGAGGAAGGAATGCATAACCAATGTGTTGTGACCTGCAGTAGTCGATAAGTGACACTGTTTCTATGCTCTGTGGATTTGGATCTGTTTGCAGAACAAGATCCGGGCGACATTTGTGATACATGCACTTGAGGGCTTTGAGATCTGGTACATGCCCCACGTACTCGTATCTACGATCGTGTTTTAATGTTTCCTGCGCAACGCGAGCTGCCGGCTGCTGACCAACGGAAATAACGAGATAAACACCAATACCATGACGTAGAAGTGCACGCTGCAGCAGGATGATTGCTGTGCGGCCTAGCCACAGGAATGCAACTAGAAAAAACGTTGCATGGGCCAGAAGCATTCGGGAATAAAAGAGCTCCTTTTCTACGAGGAAGAACCACGCCATAACAGCTACGAACCAAACGAATACTGCTACTGCCATACGACCCGCTTCTTCCCATGCGCTCAGAGTTGTTTTAAGCACGTACAGCCGCAGAAATGCAATGATCACGATGAGCGCTATTACGCTCGGCAATACAAAAACACGAATGTATGTTAAAAAATCAGGAAGTGTATTTGCCTCTTCTAGAAGCTGCACAGAAGGGATGAGGTCAATGTTTGCCTCACGAAGCCTATAACTTAAAAGGAGTGCCGCGAGAATCGCTAGCGCATCCATTGGGATGCGCAGGAGCCCATAGATGACATCAGTTCGCTTCATTAGAAAGCATTGTACTACGAATAGGGGAGACTCGTCCTATGAACAAAACTGATTCACTACACGATACAACGTACGGCGTATACACTCTTGATTCTATGAAAGCTCTCACTATCGCTGTGCTCGGAGGATTTAGTGCTGCACTTCTCGCATTCTTTGTACACAGTCTTGTTATAAATCCTCAACCGGATGCTGAGCTTCTCGTATACGCACATCAGTTTTACAAAACCTTTGGCACTAAATGGTTTGAAGAGTTTTATTTTATTGAGCGAAAATACCCGTTCTTCTTTTTGTTTCTTGGCAGTTTACTACTGCATTTTACTCTCTGGATCTTTGATGCATCCTCTGCCATGTGGCAGGAGGGCATGTCGCAATTTGAAGTTGGAACAGTTTGGGTAATGACAATTCATGCCTCTGGACGATTGCTCATCGTAACTTGTGCAATAGGCACACTGCTGCTTTTGCAGCGCATGTCTCGTAAGCTTTTTTCTTCGAATGCAGCCGTGCTACTTCTGCTCTCGAGCCCACTGTTTTTTGTATTTTCGACAGCTATTCGACCACATGTACCAGTGGCTTTTTGGACTGTGCTATCGATCTTTTGCGCGATTAAACTATACGAGCGTAAAACGTTTGCGCGCGGTGTTTGCGCTTTTGGCGCGGCACTCGCAGCATTCTGCACGCTTCAGAATGGGCTCTTTGCATTTATTTTCCCTGTATGGGGACTCCTGCTTCCTAGATTTACCTGGAAACAAGTTGCAATCTGCATAGGAGCTCTACTCTGCTGCCTTGGGCTTGCAGTTGTGCTTGGGTACCCATTTCTTCTGCAATCATCTGGTACTGCAAGCTTAGATCTTGGGCACAATGTACCAACACAATGGAATGGCGCAGGGTTCTTACAGCTACCACGTACGTTCCTAGGAGGAGAAATCTTCCTACTTCTCTTCGCCGGTGCGAGTATTTTCCTTGCTCTGCGCAAGCGCATAACACTTCCGCCAATTGCGCTACCTATTGTGATTTTTATTGTGCTATATATCGCCATCTTTGGGATGCACGGAAGCACACTCATGCGATACTGGATTATTCTTCTGCCACTTTTTGCACTACTCGGTGCGCCAGCTTTCGCACGGGCACCAAAAATGATTC
>Ga0222658_1001464_pt1 | contig 10361 bp, 25 predicted proteins | sample AntAcemetagen476_FD_179830 | JGI IMG/M metagenome (GOLD analysis project Ga0222658, IMG submission 179830) | Saline water microbial communities from Ace Lake, Antarctica - #476 | ecosystem: Environmental > Aquatic > Non-marine Saline and Alkaline > Saline | place: Antarctica: Ace Lake... | reverse complement strand
CTTTGCAATAACCAAATAAATAAAACTATGGCATATTTTAGCAACAGTGGAGATAGCGCGGCCTTTGATGACCAATGCAGTAAATGTAAGTTATTCGATGAGCCGTGCCCAATCGCGTTAGTGCAAAACTTGTACAATTATGATGCAGCAAATAACGAGGTGGCCACACAAATACTTGATACATTAGTTAAGGATGACGGTACTTGCATGATGTTTAAATTACTTAAAGAAGTATGTGAAATAACCAAATAAATTGTTATCTTTGCTAACGTTGATGCAGCGACATAAAAAATATTAGCATTGGTGAGTAGGACTGCATTCCGAAAGCCAGTGCTTTTTTTATACGATTAAAATGAAATATTCAGAAAGATTAAAAAATCCTAAATGGCAAAGGAAAAGATTAGAAATTTTACAGCGTGATGGTTTTAAATGTACAAAATGCGGTGATTTTGAAAATACATTACACGTTCACCATATTGAATACAAACAAAATACTGATGTATGGGATTATCCAGATGAAAACTTAATTACATTGTGTGAAACGTGCCACGCTGAAATTCATTCACCCACAATACAAAAAAAAGTTTACATAGCTGGAAAAATACCATGCAAAGCACGTGAAAATATTTTTTCTTTATGTTTAAAAACAGAAGCTACAAGTGTGAGTGATTGGGATCATTTGATAAGACATAGCGAAAATATGTTTGGTGATAAAAATGAGTTTGAATATATTGGCCCATATTATTGCAAATCACAACACATGTATGTAATAGAATTGAAAGATAATCATGTTGAGGATGATTCAGGCGGACATGATATTTTTTTTAGCGAGGAATATGATGGAGATTCTTATGATGATATTCAAAAGAAAATGACATTTGCAAGGTGCAACAATCAAATAAAAGATTGCGATATATTTTTAGCAATTTTAGAAAAAGATACATCGCCATACGGTACATTAATAGAAATTGGTATTGCTTCAAAATCTAATTGCCAGATTATAATAATAACAGATTCTGACGATTATTGGTTTGCTGAGCATACTGGTAAAGTTTATAAATGTGATGACGTTGATATTTTTACAGCAAAACAGGGGTTAAAAATATTGTCATTATGAACAAAGAACAATACATCCAGGAGTTCTTAACCGACCTCAAGAAACAATCCGAGGAACTTAAACGCGCCCTTTCAAATATCCTGTACACAAATCGAAACAATGAGCCGGATGTTAAGCGCGTGATTGACTTTTACAATTTTATTGAGAATTACACTGCACAACTGGAGCTTGATAATATTGAACTTTTAACACGAATAGACAAGTTGAATGAAGATGTTGCCACTGCTAAAACGTTTATGGGCCCTAATTTGTCATTTTTCTTCGAAATAAACCAACTAACAAAAAAAATAATCACCAATGAACATACAAGAAATTAGCGGTAAAAAGTTCAATGATTACTACATCCGGGTTGGAACTGACTATTTCAAGATTATAAACAAACCGGACCGCTTCGGTATAGTGAGAAAGGAGTTGAAAAAGTGGACGAAAGATACGCTCATATGGGATCACGACAAAACATTCACAAGGAACATTCAGGCATTCGATGACTTTATGATTGACCCGAACAACAACGGAAACAATAGGATCATAAACAACAACTACAACATGTACCATGACTTTCCTCACGATGCAGAAGAAGGCGGCTTTAAGTGGACAACAGTACTATTAAATCAGATCTTTGGGGAACAGATTGAATCAGGACTAAAATATCTTAAAACACTATATTCTTATCCTAAAAAGCACCTACCTATATTAGTTTTAGTTTCAGCCGAACGTTCAACCGGCAAAAGCACCTTTCTTGACTGGCTTAATATGCTTTTCGGTGCAAACATGGTTATGATTGAACCGGATGTTATCGGAGGTACATTTAACGGTGAATATGCCACAGCTAACATAGTTGCAATTGATGAGACAATACTTGATAAACAGATAGCAGTTGAAAAAATCAAATCACTGGCAACAAAGAAATTCATATCCGTTAACATAAAAAATGTTCAGCAGTTCAAATTACCTTTTTTTGGTAAAATAATCATGGCATCAAACAATGAAGATAAATTCATAAGGATTGATGAAAAAGAGATTAGGTTTTGGATCCGAAAATTATGCACACCGACGGTTATAAATCATAACATTCTTAACGATATGATCGCGGAGATACCCGCATTCGTTCACCATTTGCAAAACTTACCGGATCCAGACTTTACAAAGTCACGTATGGTTCTAACACCTGAAGAAATAAAAAACGAATATCTGGACAACGCAAAGAAGGAATCAAAGAGCGGACTTTATAAGGAACTGATGGAATTTTTAACCGATTATTTTCTTAACTCAGATACAACAGAAACATTCTGCACGCCAAAGGATATTAAGAATAAGTTTTTTTATAACAACAATAAGATTGATATTAATTACATTCGCCGGGTGTTGAAATTAGACTTTGAAAAAGACCCATCCGAAAAAGTTCAATATTATCGGCCATTCAATGATGTTGATAATAGGAATGGCAGACCGTTTAAATTTGAGAGTTCAGAATTTTTTGATAGTACCAACATAATACTCGAAAAAAATGAACTTCCATACTAAAAAAGCACCTTCTAACAATTTTCTAACAAAACGGGTGTTTCGAAACATTGCCGCTGAATCCATTAGAAATCGTAAAAGCTTGTTCATTTTGTTATATTATATAATATAGTAAGTAATGTAGTAATAATTAGAAAGTTACGATCTAACAAAATTCTAACAAAATTCTAACAAAATTCTAACAAAAATTTAAAAGTGAGCAAAAACATGGCAACTAACGACTTAAACGAGGTAAAAAATTGCATTTTCTAACAAACTAACAAAATTTTGTTAGAGATTTAACCTAAATAATTGAAGAAATGAAACAAACTTTCACCACCGCAAAAGGCAACAAAATAGAAATTATTGCCACTAAATCAACCGGTAAAGGCATAGATCAGGTACAGCACACTATAAAAGTGAATGGAGTAATTCAGGAAACAAAGTATAATTCAACACAGTTAAAACAGATAATGGTATGAAAGAAGGTTAATAGAGATACGTTGAAAAGGATATGAGCAAATAGAAATAGTTCAGGTTTTAAATTGGATTCAAGAGATTAAAAGAGATAACGCAGTTAAAAGGTTTAAACAACGCTAAAAAATATAGATATGTTTGGATTTAAAAAGAAAGTAGCAACACCTGTTTTATCCGATAGCGGATTCAGTTTCACGGTTCGAGAACTTGTAGATATTGCACGATATATTTACGAAGATAGAACTAAAACGGTGCAAACAACCAAGAGGTTTAAGTACCTTACTAAATTTCAAGAAAAAGTCAATGATAGATTGAAAGAAATTACTTTTGATCTTGGGCACAGCAGATAAACAACTAATCCAATGAACTTCGCCACCGAATTAAAGCAACTCAGGTTAACCGATAAATCGAAACGTTATCCGGCCGCGATGAAAACAGGCTATTTCGATGCAGTAATTGAAGTCAAACTACCTAAGTCTGCAGCTCAGATGGAAGCACTACTGATTGAATTTATTAAACTATCTGGATTCCACGCCCAGAAGATAACCACCACAGGAGTTTATAGAGATGATAAGAAATCATTCAAGGACGTTGTTGGCCGGACTCGGGTAATTGGAACTGGAACATGGACACCTGGAACATCAACGAAAGGGGCTGCGGATATTCGGGCTACCATACATGGATTAGATTTTCAGTTTGAAATTAAGTTCAGCAAATCGGATAAGCAAAAGGATAATCAAAAGGCATTTGAGGAAGATGTCAAGCGCGGAGGTGGTCAATACTTCATCGTTCGAACGCTTGATCAGTTCCTAGAGCTGTATTATAAGATCATGGATTCAGACCGGGTTAAGATGATGAGAGAGTTTAACAATGTTTAACAAGCCGGGTTTAATAATATTACTTATTTTTACACTATGACACAAAAAGAAGAAAAGCAGAAAGCAATTGACGACCTGACCAAAGAGCAGGTTAAGTTGCTTAAAAAGTCATTAGCAATTGCAAAGCTACCTCAACCAAAGAAAGCATCAACTGTGATTAATAGGGCGTTCCGAGTTGTTGGATATGCGCTTCTAGTTCACGCGTTACACACACAAAAGATGATAATTAGATCAAAACCGATAAAACCAACCGGCATTAATTTAGGTAATGCAATGGTTTGTGAACATGACGAAGAGTTTATAAAAGATTTTAAAGATGGGAAATTAGTTAAATTAAAAAAAACCAATACAAATCACTAAAAAATAAAACACAATGACAATAGAATTTAGAAATTACAAAATCAAACAAAATGACGGTAGATTTGATTTAATCAAAACCAGAACCGCCAAAAAGGAATCAGGCGAAACCTATGAAAAGGATGAAATCATTGCACACAGCGTATCAATTGGGTATGCAATCAATAACATCGCTGGATACATTCTTGAAGACCGGGAAGAAACAGTAGATTTAAAAACATTTCTATCGGAATACGAAAAGATTAAAAATCAGTTAACGGGTGTACTAAAAAATTAAATACAATGAATTACGAAATCAAATTAGACTTAACAAAGATCGACAAAAGCAAATTATTCAAATCGGATAAGACCGGGGCCATCTACCTTGATGCCTTCGCGCTTGAATCGAAATCAAACGAGTACGGGCAATCACATATGGTTGTACAATCAACCACAGCAGAGGACCGGAAAGCAGGCGTTAAAGGTGCTATCCTGGGTAATTTGAAAGCGAGTGAACCACAGAAGAAAGAATCGGGCACGATTGATGAGGCAAGTGGGTTGCCATTTTAAAACAAATCTAATATGGAAAGATACATAATAATCACCACCGAAAACAAACCATATGAAACAAACTGGTACAATAAAACCTGCTTCATCAAGGACATAGGAATGTTAGTCATCGACACATTTTTTGTGAAGTACACTTCTGACGGGGTGAACTGGCAGGAACTAAAAGAGGGGCAAGTGTGATGCAATCGCTCGTATGGTACGCGAAAACCAATAAATCACTACCTATGTTTTCTGAGGACTTTGGATTTGAAGATTTGAATAATATCATTAGAATTATATATAACTATTTCGATCTATCGACTGAAATGATGAAATCTAAATCACGCGAAAGAACTTTGGTAGTTCCGCGTCAATTCGTTCATTATTTCGCTAGAAAAACAACCGTTCATTCATTGAGTAAAATTGGTTTTATGGCTGGGAATAAGAATCACTCAACAGTTTCCAACTCTGTTAAAATAATTAACAATCTGATCACCTACAACAAGCAAATTAAACGAGATTACAAAAACCTTAATGCTTTACTATGCCAATAGAAATCCAGATAATCCGGGTATGCAACGGAAACGGAGGCGCGGAAGAGGTAATTGAGGTAAGTGAGATACTCGATAAATTCAAACAACTGGATAAAAGAAAGGCAGAATTATTAAAAACATATCGTAAAAAATACGATTGGAAAGTATTAAATATTGACTTAACATATCGGATATTATGAAACTAATGTGGACAGGATCAGACGTACTATTTTGCACCCGTTACCCAAAGCACTCAAAGAAATCGAAGTACATTTACATGTTTTGCCTTCGAATATTTGCCCGGATTGCTGATTATTTTATCGAAGGGCATTATGTAGTTAGTGAACATCTCAGGGCTGAACTGGAACCGCTTAAATTCAAAAAGCCCATCAAGGTCCAGGCCAATCCACCGATTTACACCAAGCCGGTTAAAAAGATACCTCATAAAGTATTTAATATACTGTACTATCGCGGGCTTGGATCAAATCAAAGGTTTCATGATTGGGTGTATGGGCATGATGTTATGATGATGGTAATGGAAATTTTTGAAGATGATTATATTCATTTAATAGAGGTCAATGGCATTAATGATATGAGTAAAATTTATCCTTTCGTTGACTTCATGGTAAGACCAAACAGGCATGATGGAAACCCTCGCATGGTTATGGAATGCGAAATAAACGAAATACCTTACTACTGTAGTAAATCAGATCCTAATCCAAGCGAAATAATTAGAATGATAAAACATGAAATTTCATTACAGAAAGCACAAAATCAGATTTGACCGGGGCCGGATGTGGTATTCAATACTTAACTCTGTCATAACCGCGCTACTCGTTACGATCTTTACCGGCGAAATGTCGATTTACATTAAAGTGATGTTTGCGGTTCTGGCCATTGTAGTGATTTACATAATTGGCTACGTTGATGACAAATTGAAACTATTCGAACGGGAGCAAACTGAGATATTTAAACGAAATCCATACATGGAGAAGTTAACAAAGGATATTGAAGAGATTAAAACTAAACTAAACAATTAACAACATGAAAAAGAACATTTATGATTTGGAATTGCATGAAGAGTCACGCCTAATAAAATCCGGCTGCGTAGTGATTAGGGTTCCGGGCGGTTGGATTTATCAAAATTGGGATTTCGATAACAAATATTTGATAGATTCTACATTTGTTCCATACAACACCGAATTTAAAAAAGAACTGTACAAATGAAAGTATCAGTAATTGTAACGACCTACCGGCATTCAATGCACGACATCGACAGAGCTATAAAAAGCGTATTGGATCAGGTGACACCAAATTGGTTTGAAATAATTTTGATAAATGATAATGAATTACACATTGCATGTGCGCATAGATCGCGTGTAAATATAATCAACACCGGCCACATCGGAATGATGCGAGCCTATCAAATGGGATTTAATGCAGCCAAAGGTAAATATATTACTTTCTGTGACGGTGATGATTATTGGAACACAAACCAGAAATTGCAAATACAAATCGAATACATGGAAGCTAATCCAGATTGCGGGGTTTGTTTTACTAAGGTTATGACAGAGGATGGTAATAACCTAACAACCATGAAGAAATCGGCCCAATTCATTAATAATAATATCTCATTCGATTCGCTGTTAAGGGGTAACGCGCACATACATGCTCAGGGATATTTTATCAGAAGATCAACATTTGAAAAGTACATTGATTTCAATAAGTTTATTAGGCTTGGATTTCGCGTTTGGGATTATCCAATTGTATTAGAACTGATCCATCACACGCGCTTCCATTGCCTGGACTTTCATTCAGCCGTATTTGTCAAGAGCGAAGAAAGCTCAACGCAAACCAGGTCCAGAAAAAAGCGGGCTTCAATTATTTATGGAAATTACCGGATTAAATGGTACTATATTCTGAAATATGGCTGTAAACTTAGCACTATTCTGATTTTAATTTATTATCTTGCAAGACGAACATATTCATTAATATTTAGAACTTGGTGAAGTTAATCATAAGAACTAACTAAACTTAAAAAGTTATACACGATGGATAAAAAAAGACTGTTACAGTTGGTTAAATCTGAAAATGATATTGACGCAATAATGATGATACTATCGAATCATATAGATTATGGTGGGCCGGAAGGTGGAATGGTGAGTGTAAATCAGTTTTATAAAGCTGCGGAATGTTTATTAGAATGGTGGGCAGATAAAGCACCAATTGTAAAAATTGCGGATTTAATCTAAAGTAATATCGGGCCATGAATAATTATAAGGATCATAAATAAATATGATAACACACACGAACACAACAACAGACTGTGATTTACTATCAACACCAGCCTCAAATGAATATAGATCATACAGACATGAATGCGTTACTATCTATATCTCATGCAGAGATGAGATCATTGATGACATAGATAATGAAAGGGACGGCTGGTTTAATCCACGTAAGATACCAATTAACAACAGGCCTAAATATAAATTATTTACAAAGAGTATCAGAAATACTTTACCAAAAAAAATCAGACAAAATGAAACACGAACAATTCAAAGAATCATAAATAACTAAATAATATAATAATATGTACGAAAAAGCATTTAAAGAGATAGCGCAATATTGTAAATTGCAAATAGTAGAATCTAAAGACAGCGATGGAGCCATTGATTTTGGTATAGCAAGTGCATGTAAGGAAGTACTAAAGATAATGCAATTGAATAAAATTTATCTACAAAATTTATGACCACACTGTCACAGGTTTTTCGAAACTCCTGAAATATTCGGTAGTGTATTTTGTTGCAAGGCGTGTGATAATGGATATTAAACTAAAACATTAAAAATATGAAAAATGCAGAACAATTAAGAAAAGAAGCCGACATTTTACAGGCTAAGATAAAGGCGTCAATTAATAATTTTTGGGATAAAGTTGGACAATGTGATATACAGATTGATGCGTATTGTAATTTTAGCGAAAGCCAAACCGGCAAAAAGATGATTACGGGAATTGATGTGAATGTATCCGTGTCTGTTTAAATTTAATATTAAGAAATATGAAAGCAAATAAATTACTTAAAAAGTACAAAAAGCATAATTGGTGTGGCTTGATTCCATTGGCTTGGAGCGATGAAGAGGTCATCGAAATAATTAAATTCGCACTAAAGGAGCAAAAGATGAAAGACCGCGAACAAACCCAATGCGAAAAATGCGGGCTGTGAGTGTTTTCGAGTGAGGTTTGAAAATAATTATTATTTAGAATGAATGTAAATATACTATAATTAGTAAATTAAATGTTAAAAAGCTTGCATTAACATACGAAATAGCGTATCTTTACTTCATAATTAAAACGATAATAATTAAAAATAAAACACGATGAAAACTTTAAAAATTGAAAATTTCAGAACTCTTGGAGTAAATGAGTATGGTACAGAGCATGCCGAATTTTATGTGAATAGTAAAAAATTATCATGTGGCTTTAATAAGAATCACATCAATACACAAACATATCGTGTATTGTTGCAAAATGGAGATTTAAGCAATTTTACAAATCGTGAATTAGCAATTGCTATGGGCAAACATTGCCCCACAAATCTTATCTATGCCATTGATGATATGTTAAATAAAAATAAGACTGATATTTCGTTCGTTGATTATGGTATAGTATCTTCGACCTATATTGGCAAAGATGAAAACCTATATGCGAACATTCGCAGGACTATGAATCATGGTCGCGTATTGCATTGTACTTATAAAGTGCCAAGTGGCATAGAATTAACTCAACATGCTGACATAAATATAGATAGTAATTTTGAATTAATGGTATCCACCGAATCCCCATATAAGAAGCAATTAAAAACATTCAAACGTAAAATGACAACTACAAAAATATTTAGTAATTAAAATAATGATTAGGCAGACAATCATCAAAACAAGAAAAGAGCAAGGCCAAACACAGGGTGGCCTTGCCTTAAAAGTGGGCGTTCGTCGGGCAACAATTTCAGATTTTGAAACTGGCAAGACTGGCATAAGTAGTATGACCATTGACAGAATATTTGAAGTATTGAATATTAAATTAGTAACTTTGTAGTTACATAACGAAAGTAAAATGAGTTGGGAAGTTGAAAATAAAGAATGGGATTTGTTCGGAGAAAAAACAAAACCAGAACCTGATGTAAAAAAATCACATAGGAGGTCAACAGCATGTACAGTCAGAACAGATAAACATTTGTACAGACGGGCATACTCTGAAACTCAGCTGATGGATCAAACCGGGTTTGACTTTAAAGATGGTGAAAGTTATCACTGTATTACGGGCGGTGACATAGATAGCCTAAGTTATTTGAAGTTGATTTTAAGGCAGCAGGATTTAGATTATTGCCTATTTTCGACTTGGGTAATGGCAGCAGAAGATATTTTGTTTTTTGATGAAATGTTAACCAATGGAAGGATCAAAAAATTAGATGCTTACATGGGTGAAGTGTTCCCGAATAGCTATGTAATTGAATATGAAATGTTACAAGATATTTTTAAAAAACATAATTGTGGCAGGATAGCAGTATTTAGAAATCATTCTAAAATTTATGCTGGTTATGGCAAAAAGTTTAAATTTGGAGTAGAGACAAGCGCGAACATAAATACAAATCCAAGATGTGAAAATGGATGCATTACAATAGGAAGCGGGATTTTTGAGTTTTACAAGGAGTATTTTGATGGTATTAATTCAATAGACTAACAACGAGGAAACAACGTGGCTAACCCGGAAAACATAGTAGGTAAAGGATTTGATAAGCATCCAGAAAATATTAATAGGAAAGGCCGCCCAAGAATGCCCGACCTACCCGAAGCAATAGCCAAAATATTGAATGAAGAAAAGGACGGCAAGACAGCACTGGAGGCTATACTATCAGCACTCAGGGCAAAGGCGGCAAAGGGTGATGCTAGATGCGCTCAAGAATTATTTGACCG
>Ga0222658_1001461_pt1 | contig 10371 bp, 10 predicted proteins | sample AntAcemetagen476_FD_179830 | JGI IMG/M metagenome (GOLD analysis project Ga0222658, IMG submission 179830) | Saline water microbial communities from Ace Lake, Antarctica - #476 | ecosystem: Environmental > Aquatic > Non-marine Saline and Alkaline > Saline | place: Antarctica: Ace Lake... | reverse complement strand
TTATCTAGAGATGAAGAAAAAGAGGTTATTTATGAAGCAACCGGACTTGCGAGTATGTATCATTCAAAAAATTGTAAGAGAGATTTAACTGCAACTGGTGGAAAAATTCAAAATAATAAGAATACTGCTGCGATTAGCCTTTATTGGGGAGTTCCTCTTCCAGCATTATTCAAAGTAGAAAATTTAGATAATGAACAAGAGGCCTATTTTGTTGCGGATAACACCGGCCCGTATAAAATTACTTCTAAGGGATTAGAATGGGTTGATAAAAAAAGAGGACTAGCAAAACCACATCAAAAAAGAGTTATTGATTTAAGTCCAGCTCTTGCAAAACAAATAGGAATATCAGAAAAACAAGGAATTGGCAGAGTTAGGGTAGAATATATTACAGATCTTTCGAGTTATTTAGGAAAATAAAATTAAAGATTTATAACAATTTAAAAATTAATTTTCTCTTTTACTAACCCCACCTTCTTTTTTGAATCTTATAATATTTTCAACAAAACCCTCCATCTTTTGTTCGTGACTTACGATAATTAGTTGTGCAACATTTAGTTCTTGAAGAACATCACGCATTTTATCTAATTGTTGTTCTGAAAAACCATCTGTTGGTTCATCGAGAATAACTAAATCTCTGGTTTTTATTTTGCTCATCAAGGAATTAATTACTTGATTTAAGGCTAATCTATAAGCAAGAGCAATTGCGGTTCTCTCTCCTCCTGAAAGATAAGCATAATCTATTTCATAATCTTGCTGTTCAATTATTGGAGTAAAATTGTCATCAAGCCAAACATTAAAATTATCTGAAACCAGCATTGAAAACCATTTTGAAAAAAGTTTAGAAAATTCGGTTTTAAGTTTTATCATTACATTTTTTTCAATATAAGAAATTAAGGGAATAAACTTTTTAGAAAGCCAGTCTTCTAAATTAGAAATATGATTTAATTGTTTTTTAATTTCCTCTGTTTTTTTAATTTTTTCTTTTAACTCATCTATCTGTCTAGAAAATACTTGTATCTCTCTTTTTAATTCCGCCACTTTTATCTCGGCTTGTTTTTCTTCATTTAATGCAATCTCTAATTGTTTTTTCTTTTCTTCAAATAAATTATCATATTTAGATAATTCAAAAACAGAACTCTTTAAGGAATTTATATGTTCATCAAGCATAGAAATATCTTTGTTTAAGGATATATTCTGCATTTCTAATTCATTAAGTCTAACTTGTTTTTCATCTAAAGATTGAAGTTTTATTCTTAAAATGTTTAGCTCTTGCAAGGTCTTTTCTTTTTCAGAAATCTGGAATTCTATACTGTTTATTTTATCTATAACTTGTTTTTTTTGTTCTTCTAATTCTTGCATTTGTCTTTTATTTTCTGAAATTTCATTATCAAGTTTATTAGAAACATTTGCTTTATAGACTGGAGAAACATCTTGTAAACAGGTAGGACAGGAATCAATGTGAGTCAAACGAGTTTTAAGCATTTCATTATCTGCATTCTTGGAATCTAAGGAGTGAATCTGGCTTGAAATTCTTATATTTTGTTCGTTAAGTCTTGGTTTTTCTGATTTGAGGGAATCTATCTCTTCTGTTAAAAGAGGGATTCTATTTTGATCAAAACTTAATTTATTAAGTTCTTCTATTTGTATTTTTACCTGTTGTAAAGTCTTTATGTTATTGTTAATTATCTCTTTTTTATTATCATTCATAATTCTTGTTTTCTCTATCTCTTGTTGAAGTTTATTTTTTTCTTCAATTTTTAAAGAAATCTCTTCTTTTTGCTCTTGTGCAAATTTACTAATTTCTTGTTTTGAGAAAAGTTCTTTTTCAACAGATTGAAGATTAAATTGTTTTGTTTCTAATTCATTTTCTTTTTCTAATATTGAGAGTTTCTCTTGTTCTATTCCGGAAGTTTGTGCCTCTTTGATTCTTTTCTCTTCTCTTAGTTTTCCTGCTAAAACAGAGGTATTCTCAATAATTCTTTTATATTTATCAATTCCAAAAACATGTCTTAGAGTATTAATTCTTGTTTCTGAATCCTGAAGAATAATTTGTTTCATTTCTTCTTGTGGAGTGTAAACTGTAAATTTGTAAAGAATGTTTTGTTTTTTTGCAAACTCTGAGGGATAAGATAAAAGTTCTAAAACTTTATTTTTTAATTCGGTTACAGAGGTTTCCTTTTTTTCTCCATCAATTTCAATTGTACAAGAATCCTGGTTAACAGTTTTTGCTCTTTTAAGATTTCTTTCTACAATTACAATCTTTCCATCTACCTCAAATTCTAAAATGACTCCTCCGGTTTTTGAACCGTTTCTTAAAAGAGAATTGCCTCTTTGTCCGGGTTGTAATCCAAAAAGTCCAAATTCTATCCCTAAAAGAATTGAGGTTTTCCCGCTTCCAATATCTCCTGAAAGTAGGGTTGCTCCATCTGAAAATTCAACTTCTTGATTTTCATAGCTTCTTATGTTGTTTAAAGTTATTTTACGGAGTTTCATTTTTATTTTAAAATTCTAATAATTTTCTTGCGTTATCTAAAATACGATTATTAAAAATCTCGGTTTTTTCATCTTCCTGTTTTTCTATACTTAGAGAATTCATTAGTTGTGGAATTAGAGAATTTAAATCCGAAGGATTTTCTTCAGAATATATTTTAATGGTTTCTTCTTCAACATTTTCTGAATCCTTAATTTCTACATCAAGCTCAAGTTCCTGAGAGTTTAATTCATGAGTGTTTTTTAATAAAAAATATGCTCCTTTTGATTTTAGATGTTCTTCAATTTCTTGAAATTTAATATCTGAATTCTTTCCTTGTTGTATCTCTCCCCTAAGCCTTAGAAGAACTATCTTGTCTTCTAAATCTTTTTTGTTTAGTTCTTCAATTATCTTACCTGTTGCAGTTATTGCATTAGTTATCTCAATTGAAATGGGAAGGGTCTCTTTTATTTTTAATTCAATTTTTCTTAAAGATAATTCTTTATCCTCTGTATCAACTATATAGAAACTTCCAAAACCAATGTCTTCTAACTCTTGAAAGTTATTTGGAAATATTGGTCCGGGATAAATAAAATTTTGATACTGAAAATCCATATGTAAATGTCCCATTGCATAATAATCTGCTTGAGGAAGAAGATCTGCTTCAATCGCATCTATTGGAAGAGTCCCTTTTGCTTTATCTAGAGTTGTATGAAGCATAAAAATCTTAAACATTCCTGGAGAGTCGTTAAGTTTTATTCTTCTCAAATCGGGAACTTCTAATCCTGACTTTTTCCCAGGATATCCATAGATTGCAACTCCTTGATATAGGGTTGGGTTGAGAATTAGGAAAGATTTTCCGTCTTTCTCTTTTTCTTCAAAGTCCTCAACATTCTTACAGAAACCTGCTTTTTCTAATACATCTAAAAATGTTTTTCCTGAAACTGAATAATCATGACTTCCCGCAATAATAAAACACGGAATGTTTGAATCCTTAAGTCTTTTAAATTGTGCAAAAGTTTCTTTAAGAATTTCTATTGGAGGATAGGCAGAATCAAATAAATCTCCTGCGATTAAAACAAAATCCAGTTTTTCTTTAATACATACATCCATTGATTTAGCAAAACTTGCAAAATTTAAATCTTGCAGAGGCTTTTGTTTCCATCCCCCTAAATGAACATCAGATATGTGCGCAAATCTTACCATAAAAATTCAAAAATCTTTATCTATATAAAAATTGCTGTGCTAAATTTAATCTATATATCTTTAATCAACAACATTTAAATACAATATCAAATTTTAGTTTTATATTAAAAAGAGTTCAAGAATTTCAAAATTCGGCTGTGCCTTCGCACAGACTAGATTAAACATTTTGAAAATATAGAAAATAAGAATTTTCTATCTCTTAAACTCTAAAGAGTTCAAGATGAGGATAAACATTCTTTTTGGAGGAGAGGCCGGACAGGGGCCGAATATTTTAACTAAAGTACTTGGGGAAGCATTAGTTGCTCATGGAAATCATGTTTTTTATTCAAGAGATTATCAGTCTTTAATTCGTGGAGGGCACAATTTTAATGTTTTAACTTTCTCAGATGAACCTGTTTGGAGTAACGATTCTGAAATAGATATAATTGTTGCTCTTGATGAAAACACAGTAAAAATCCATAAAAAAGAATTGAAGAAGAATGGATTTATTATACAAGGAAGAAAAGACAATATGTACTTTGCTGGAAGGCTTTTCAAAATGCTATGTTTAGATTTTAAACTTCTTGAAAGTCAATTAAAAAAACTTGCTAGATTTGATGAGAATATGAAAAATGCTAAAGAGGGGTATAAGGAAGAGACTAAAGAGGCTTGTAAAGTTTTAGAGCAAAAAAAGGACCATTATTTTCTAAACGGAAATCAAGGAATCTCAGAAGGAGCAGTTAAATCTAATTTAGAAATTTATTTTGCATATCCAATGACTCCGGCTACTTCTGTTTTATCAGAATTAGCAGAAAGGCAGAAAGAAGACAATCTTTTAGTTTTAGAATTAGAAAATGAGATTGCGGTTGTTAATGCAGGAGTTGGAAGTTCTATAGCTGGAAAAAGTACAATGGTTGGAACTTCTGGAGGTGGATTTGATTTAATGACAGAAGGTTTAAGTTTATGTGGAATGGCAAAAATTCCTTTGGTTTTTTATTTATCTATGAGACCCGGTCCGGCAACTGGAGTTGCTACTTATACTGGACAGGGGGATTTGAATATTGCTTTACACGCAGGACACGGAGAGTTTAATAGAATTGTGCTTGCTCCTGGAGATCCAAAAGAGGCTGAAGAGCTGACTAATCAGGCATTTTATCTTTCTCACAAATTTGGAACTCCCTCAATATTAGTTGGAGATAAGCATTTAGCGGAAAGTTTTTACACAATTCATGAAAAGACTAAAATAGTTAAGCCAGAGAATAAAATTAAACTTGCAAGATTTAATAGTTATGAGGTAGATGAAACTGGTTCTGCTACTGAAGATCCAGAGATAATTAAGAAGAATATTCTTAAAAGAATTAAAGTAGGAGAGGATATAGATAAAGAGTCAGAGAAATTTAGTAGATATGAAATTTATGGAAATAAAAATTCAAAGAATATAATTGTTTCTTGGGGAAGTACTAAAGGAGCTATAATTGATTCTATAAAAGATTTAAACATATGTTTTTTACAAATAAAATACCTATCTCCATTTCCAAAAGATATAGACAAATATTTGGAAAATAAAAATATAATTTTAGTTGAAAATAATGCTACCGGACAGTTATCTGGTTTAGTGAGGGAGAAAACAGGGTTTTTAATTGAGAAGGAAAATAAAATATTAAGATTTGATGGAAGGCCTTTTTTAGCTGATGAATTAAAAAAAGAAATTGGGGGGAAAGTAAAATGACTACAATAAAAACAAAAGACTTTATTTTGAGACCTATGAGGATGAGTGATGCTAAAGATTATTTTGAATTCCAAAGTGACCCTTGGGCAAAAAAGATGTTTATGTCTAATCCAAAAACAATTAATGATGCCAAAAAAGAAATGAAGGAACAAATTAATGGGATGAGAAAAAAACCTATTCCTTCTTATGAAAGTTTTGTTATAGAAAAAAATGGACAGATTTTAGGGTTTATATGGATAGATAAAATGGATGATAAATTCAACAGACATAAGGCAAGTATAGGATATTTCATAAACTCAAAATTTAGAGGAAAGGGAATTGGTGGAAAAGCAATAAAAAGAGTCACAGATTATGCCTTCAAAAAATACAAATTAAAACGTATGGCAACTTGTACAAGAGATTTTAATATTGGTTCCAGAAAAGCTCTCGAAAAAGCAGGTTACAAATTAGAAGGAATAATGAAAAAAAATAAATTTAAGGATGGTAAATATTTAAATGACTGTCTTTATGCAAAAGTAAAATGACTACAAAAGATTTACTAAAAACAGGAATTATATCCACATGGTGTCCGGGATGTTTTAATTTTCAGATACTTGCAGGAATTAAAAAAGTTTTATCAGAGAATATTAAGTCTGAAAAAGATAAAGAAAACTGGGCCTTGGTTTCTGGAATTGGGTGTCATGCTAAGATATTTGATTATGTAAATTTAAATGGATTAAACACTCTCCATGGAAGAGTTCTTCCAACTTGTTTGGGAATGAAAGTTGCGAATCCAAAATTGAACGTTCTTGGTTTTAGTGGAGACGGAGATGCTTATGCCGAAGGAATGGAACATTTAATTCATGCAGCTAGATTTAATTCAAATATAAAATATTTTATTCATAATAATCAGGTTTTTGCTTTAACAGTTGGACAACCAACTCCGGTTACAGAGATGGGATATAAAGATAAAACTACTCCGCTTGGAGTAAAAACATTTCCTATAAATCCAATTAAGTTAATGTTAGCTGCGGGTTGTGGATTTGTTGCTAGAGTTTATGCAGATGTTAAACAAACAGAGGAAATATTTAAGGAAGCATTAAAACACAAAGGATTTTGTTTTATAGAAATTTTACAACCATGTATAATTTTCCATAATAATAAAGGATATAAAGAAAAAACTTACAATTTACAAGAAAAAGGACATGACAAGACAAATCTTCAAGAAGCAATGAAAAAGGCTGAAGAATTTGATTATAATACAATAGATAAAATTCCGTTAGGAATTTTTTATCAAAAAGAAAAACCCGTTCTTGAAGAGATTATTAGGAAATAGCTTTCTTTTTATATATAAATTAATAAAGAATTAGATATTTGAGAAAAGATGGAAGAATTCAATAGATATCAAAGAGTTAACCTTCCCGAATTTGTTGGAGAAAGACATTATGTTCTTGAAAAAAACAATGGTAGAGTTGTATTAATAGGAGAAGAGGTTAGTTTTGATAATTATTTATATATGGAAGGGGCTTTGGATGTTCCTACAACTCAAAAGGGATATCCTAGTTTAACCTATTTTCTTGTTTCTGAAAAAGGTGGAAGAATGAAATTAGAAACCGTAAAATTAAAAGGGTTACTGATTAAACTTTAAGTTCCCAAACACTTAGTTCTTCCATAAAAAGTTTTTCTGTTCCAATAAGGTCTTTTTTATAGTTTAGAAAATCTATTCCTTTTGTTAAATTTGAAACCAGTAAGAAAATTTTTCCGTTTTCTTTTAAATAATTCTTTGCTTGAAGGAGAAATTTATTTATTATTTCACAACCATTTTCTCCACCGGTTGTTGCAATCTTTGAATCACAAGGTTCTCTTGCATCATCTGGAAGATAAGGTGGATTAAAAATAATAACATCATATTTTCCTTTTATATTTTCAAATAAATCTGATTGAACACAATTAAATCCTAATAAACTACAATGGCGAACTGATTGGGAATTTATATCTGATGAAAAAATATTTTCTTTTGAAATTCCTAAATTTTTAAGAGTCTCTAAATGAATTCCTGAACCAGTCCCAATTTCTAAAGTTTTAATATTTTTATCGATTATTTTTTCTTTCAAAATTCTTGACAAAAGATAAGAATCCTCTGCAGGTTTGTAAATTGAAGACATTTTATCCAAAAAGATTATTAAGAAAAACTGTTACCTGAGTCCTAAAAATAACAATTAATGCAATTGCGGCAATAATTACTAGAGTTCCTCCGATTAAAATTATCCATCCTAATTTAGATTCTTTTTCGTCAGAAGAATAATTGCTAATTGGTTTTTTTGGTTTTTGAACAACTTGGGGTTTTATTTCTTTCTTCTCTGGAATGTATTGTGAAACCTTTTGAGGAGGTGATTTGGAAGAAATTGGTTTATTTATTGGTTTGCTTGCTATGGGTTTTGTGTTTTTTTTAGATTTTGATTCCTTAACCTCCTGATGAGTCATTGCCATTCTTTCTCTACGCTGTTCAGATTGAATTTCTCTTGCAGCCTCTTCAATTTTTTCTTTAGAATAACCCGCACGATAAAAAGACATCATCGCATCTTTTAGAGATTCTCCTTTTGAAATTGCATTCTTTAATCCAGAAAGAATATCTTTTCTTACCATTATCTATTAAGAAGAAAGAGGTTTAAAAAATGGTTGTAAAATTATTTAATAAATTATAGAGATTTATTCTTGGGGTCATTTTAACAACTCCAGAAATTCTTTTTCACTTAATTTATTTAATGCATTATATTGTTTGATGCTAAACTCAACCCAACTTAATAGTTCCTCTTTCATTTTGGGGTGCTTCTTTATTTGGTCATAACTCCATGCTCCTGCAGACATCATTCTATGTTTTGCAAAAAGGAAAACTGCCCTCTTTTCTTCTTCATTTAATTTAATGTGTTTTTGATATTCTCTCAAGAATATTTTTATGTTATCTTTTCTAACATTTTTTTTTGTAGTAAAATTATGCGCCACTGGAACCGCTATTTCATAAGCTAAAAAATCTTCTCTAACATCGTCCCAATCAATTATTGCAGATACCTTGTTATTTTTAACTAGAAAATTTCCTTCGCAAAGATCTCCATGAATCATCGACTTTCTTAATTTACCAAGATCTAATCTTTTTATCTCCTCAAATACTTTTTTGGCCTCTTTTTTAACATTTCTTCCATAAATTTTATCTATATCCCATTTGACTAACTTTAAGGGATTATCGTCAGGGTCTCCTTTGTTTTTTTCCTTAAATTTTAATAAAATCTTATCTAACTTCCCATATTCATTCCCCATACTTTTTGCTAATTCTTTATTTGCCTGCGTAATTTGTTTTCCTTCTGCAAATTCTTGTATTGCAATCTTCATTTTATTCCAGATTAATAATCCTTTTCCATCTTTGGTGTTAATGATCTTGGGCGTGGCCACTTCTTTGTTTTTTAGAAACTCCATCAACTTTATTTGGTATTTTATATTGGAGTCTGAACCCCCCTGATAAACCTTTAAAATAAATTTACCTTTGGTCGTAATCAACTTGTAAACTAAGTTTCCTCCAGTGAAGATATATTTATTTCCTTTATACTTTCCTAAACCATAATTAAGAAGAACCTCTTCAAAATCTTTTTTTGTTAGTTTCATTTTGTATAATAATCAATCATAAATTTAGGCACAACTTTCATTTCGATCATCCTATTTGTTTTATCTTCGACTGTTTCAAAAAATTTTGCGTCTTTTAGGTGGTCTGCCTTTTCCCATAAAATTTCCTTAATCGAATTTCCAGTATTTAAGCTGAAAATTTCCCCTACTTCTATTAAATCTTTTATCTCTCTAACATTCTGATCTTTCTCAAGAACCGCAGCGTGTATTTTATTATGAGTTAGTGCTAGTGCTGTTGTTTTATGACTTCCATCACACATGACATATTTTATGTTTTTATTTTCCTTTAACCAATCTTTCATTTTTTTATTATATTCTTTTGCTCCCTTTTCGTTTGGTTTTAATAGGGGGAGACCAACTGAAAGGGGGATGACAGGGGTTGGCGGCAAAATTTCTTTGGGATTTTTCTGACATATTTTAAAATATATCTTTAGAATGTGCTCGTTATAAACTGGAAAATCTTTTGTAGTAATTATTTCCGAGGGTTTTATATTTCGTATTTTCATTTTAACACTTCACCAATCTTATTTATCCTTTTCCCATCAAAAATTATCTTGTTGGGATATTTTTTCTTTAATACTGTCAGAATGTCCGGGGGTATCTTTCCGTCAATATAAAATCCCAAGAAGTGAGGATTTTTTAAAAGATTGTTTTTCTTTTTGCCAATTATCTCGGGAATTCTCCTATCAGCTATAGATCTTATTGAATATTTTTTTGACTTGGGGTATTTCTTTAAATATTTTCTTTCAGTATCCCTTATTATTTTAATCAATTTTCTTTTATCCTTATATTTCCGAATATGATCAAATGTTTCTTTCTCTATTTTCCAAAAGTCAAACATACGCCTCTTTTTACCACTGTAAGTTTCATTCAGGAATTTGTCTACAACCTCTTTTGATTTTTTATTTTTATTTCTTAATTTCATCAAAGAATCCATATCCTCTTCGGCCAAATATTTAACAATCGCCAGATAACATACGTAATTTACTGAATTATAATAATATGTTAAATCCTTGAGATAATTTAAATCAAAAATAATATTATATTTCCAACCATAAGCGGTATTATAAACAAAACCCAAGCTATAATAAATAGCATTATCTATTCCCAATAATTTTTCCATATGAGGACACTTCTTCGCAGAGTCATGTTTTTTCGGAAGTTTTAATTCTCCTTCTTCTAGAACTTTCTTGAAAATCTTCTTGTCTTGCATAGCATGGACAATTACAGGCTTTCCATATTTATTAATAAATATATTTATTAATTTCTTTCTCTCTCTATTCCGTTCAGCCATTGATTTTTCTTTTTTGAAGGGTTTCATTTCAGCCTCTTT
>Ga0222658_1001453_pt1 | contig 10389 bp, 15 predicted proteins | sample AntAcemetagen476_FD_179830 | JGI IMG/M metagenome (GOLD analysis project Ga0222658, IMG submission 179830) | Saline water microbial communities from Ace Lake, Antarctica - #476 | ecosystem: Environmental > Aquatic > Non-marine Saline and Alkaline > Saline | place: Antarctica: Ace Lake... | reverse complement strand
GTCCGAGTGGAAATGACGCCCTATGATTTGCAGAAAGGTCGCATTATCTACCGGTTCCGCTCCGATCAGATCATTCCTGAACTGACGAAGAAGCCAGAAGAACCCGCACCGGACGAGGAGGATGACACTAAGTCATCCTGATCCGTTCCCCCTCCCATGAAAGTTAGAGCATCCGTCAAACCTATGTGCAAAGATTGTCGCCTCATTATCCGCCGTAATGGTCAGGGTAAGAAGGTGCGTCGAATTGTTTGTAAAATTCCCAAGCATAAGCAGCGCCAAGGGTGAACGTTAACCTATTGATTATGTTCCGCATAGCAGGTGTCTCCATTCCCGGCAATAAACACATCGTTATCGCCCTTACGGCGATCAAGGGTGTGGGGCAACCTCTCTCCCGACAGATTCTCGCTGAACTCAAGATCAAGGAAGACGTTCATGCAGATGATCTAAAGCAAGATGACGCAACACACCTACGTGCGCGTGTGGAGAAGGAAGTAATAGAGGGTGACCTGACGCGCAAAGTTTCCATGGACGTTAAACGCCTACAAGATATTGGTACGTGGCGTGGATACCGGCATCGCCGGAGACTTCCAGTACGTGGTCAAACTTCTCGTCGCAATGCCCGAACAAAGCGCGGCAAGAAGAGAGCAGGTCTATCCGGTCGTACTACTCTTACCAAGACATAGTCTTTCTACAATCTTATGGCTGAAGCCCCAACAAAACCGGCCCGCAAGAAGAAGATTAAGATCAAAGTTCCCATTGCTCGTGCATGTGTCCATGCAGGTGAGAACAATACGATCGTGACCTTCACAGATCTAACAGGCAATAAAATCGGCGGTGCGAGTTGTGGTATGGCAGGGTTCAAGGGAACCCGTAAATCGACACCTTATGCTGCTAAAGTTGCAGCAGAGAAGGCTGTGGAGAGTGTCCAAGGGTATGGAGTGGAATCTGTACATGTATACGTAAAAGGTCTGGGGCCTGGTCGCGAACAAGCGATCCGTGGTATCCAGGGAGCTGGTATCAATCTCGAATCAATAGTTGATGTTACCCCCGTTCCACACGGAGGCGTGCGCCCTAAGCGCCGTCGTCGTGTGTAATTATCTCTCATTTATTTATGAAATTTACAGGACCAAAAGCAAAGCGCTGCAGACGACAGGGAGTAAACCTGTACGGCTCAGATAAGTACGATCGAATCTTGCAACGCAAGCCGCAGTTGCCAGGCAAGGGCCCGCGCGAGCGCGCAGGGCGACAGTCTGAGTATGCAAAGCAGCTGCAAGAAAAGCAGAAGATGCGTGATATTTATGGTATGTCTGAGCGACAGTTCCGAAGAGTATATGAGCGGGCAGTTTCAGCATCGGAGCAGACAGGAGATGTTATGAAGCAGCTTCTGGAACGCAGGCTCGACAACACGCTATATCGAGCTGGCTTTGCTCTCACGCGTATACAAGCGCGGCAGTTCGCGGGTCATGGTCTTTTCCTCGTTAATGGTGTGCGAGTTACAGCACCATCATATTTGATTAAAGAAGGCGAAAAGATCACGGTTCGTCCACGTTCAAAAAATTCTCCGATGTTTGGTCCTATCATAGATGCTCATGAGAAATACCTGCCGCCCAAGTGGCTAAAGGTAAATAGCAACTCTCTAGAGTGCGAGATTATGTCTATTCCTGATCCAGAAGATGCTGAACAGGCAGTCGATGTTCGGCAGGTTATCGAATTCTATTCACGTAACTAATCCTCTTCTTTAAGCAAGAGGGCAATTAAACAGTTCTCCCTTCCATCTTCCACTCCACTATTATGCACATTATCCAAGAAGAAATAGGACTCCCAATCTTCAGTGCGAACCCCGTAACGGAAGGGGATGAGACGCAGGTCATCTTTACCATTGGGCCTTTGCCGCCAGGGTACGGTATGACATTGGGCAATGCGCTACGTCGCGTGCTTCTATCCAGCTTGCCTGGTGCCGCAATTACTTCTGTTCGTATTAAGGGAGTGCAGCATGAGTACACCTCACTTAAGGGTGTGAGGGAGTCAGTTGTTGATCTATGTCTTAACCTTAAGCAGCTCAAACTGCGCAAATTCAGTAAAGATCCAGAAACCATCAGTTTGACTGGCAAGGGAGGTAAAACACTCAAGGCTAAAGATCTCAAAGTTTCTTCGGATGTTGAAGTACTGGATCCAGATATGGAACTCCTAACTCTTGAAAAGAGTGGTGAGATAGATATGGAACTCACTGTGGAGAAGGGTGTTGGTTATGTTCCAGCGGCAGAACGCAATCGTAAGCAGAATGAGCCTGGGCTCATTTGTGTAGATGCAGTCTTTAGCCCTGTGGAGAAGGTCCGGTTTGAGGTGGAGGCAGCACGTGTAGGACAGCGAACAGATCTCGAAAAGCTCGTCCTTGATGTTAAGACCAATGGATCACTCACAGCAGAAGAAGCAGTGCAGTTTGCTGCGCAGCTACTAAAGAGTTACTTCGAATACTTCACTACAGCTGAGAAGGTTGTAGAGGGTGATTTCATTGCAGACTTCAGTAGGGCAGGTAGTGCTGCAGGCGCAGAAACAGATGCAACACCTGTAAAAGAAAGCTACACACCAATCGAGATTCTTAACTTCTCACCACGTACGCTCAACGCACTAATTAATGCGGGCGTTGGAAGTATTGAGCAACTTACCAAGTGCACAGAGTCTAGTCTGAGCAATTTCCGTGGCTTTGGCGCAAAGGCACTTGATGAGGTTAAGGATACACTTGGAGAACGCGGTCTTGCGCTTGCCGATGAGAATAGTGAGCACGTTGACCTATAATGTTTTTTGCGGCATTCCGCTATATTTGATCCTCTTCCTTCCGTACAATCTCCTTTCATGAGACATCGCGATGCACGCCAACGGCTCACCCAGAAACCAGCTCACGCCAGGATGCTCAAACGCAACCTTGTGACCTCGCTTCTGCTATATGAGTCGGTGCGCACAACACGCTCTCGTGCGAAGGCAGTCCAGCCAGTAGTAGATCGTCTTATTACGATTGCTAAGAATAAGCCATCATACCTAGCTATCCGTGCCATTAATCGTGTTGTGACGGATAAAAATGCAAGCCGCAAAGTGATCGAAGTATTTAAAATTCGTTACGAAGATCGTGCATCTGGCCTTACGCGTATGAAGCCAGTAGGAATGAGACAGGGAGACGGCGCAATGCTCGTCGATTTAACTTTGTTGGAGGGTAAGGATGTCCCAGAGAAGACAGTTGTAGAAAAACCTAAGAAGGTCACAAAGAGCAAACCAGCGTCTGCTTCGAAAACTACCAAAGCTGTAAAAGTCTCTACATCTCCTAAGACTCCCAAGAAGAAATGAAAACCTCAACTATCCCAGTATCGGCTCCCAAATGGTACATCGTAGATGCCGAAGGACAGGTGCTCGGACGTATTGCTGCAAAGATTGCTCACATGCTTCGTGGCAAGCATAAGCCCTCATTCTCACCGCATCAGATATGTGGTGATGAGATCATTGTTATAAATGCAGCTAAGCTCTCATTTGAGGCACGTAAGCTGTCCCAGAAGGAATATATCTCGCATACCGGGTACATTGGTCATCTTAAATCAGAGAAGCTAAAGGATACCCTCATCAAGTACCCAGAACGCGTCATAGAACGTGCTGTTAAAGGTATGTTACCTAAGAACCGATTGCGAGATCCTATGCTCAAACGACTACATGTATTTGCAGACAGTGAGCATCCACATGCACCTCAAAAACCTGTTTCTCTAACTCTTTCCTAATTCTTGTTGTGGCAAATCGCCAGTATTTCTATAGCGTCGGCAAACGAAAGACAGCCATTGCGCGCGTTAAGCTTTTCCAAGATGGGAAAGGTGATGTTTTAGTTAACAGCAAGAAGGCAAAAGAGCATTTTGCAGGTGCACAAATTGAGAATGCACTGGCTCCGCTAAAGCTGACTGATCTAAATGGTAAATTCGATTTAGAAGTACAGGTGCTTGGTGGAGGTAAAGTCGCACAATCCGATGCGATGCGTCTCGGCATTAGCCGCGCACTGCTTCTCTTCGATCCAGAATTACGTCCCACGCTTAAGCGTGAAGGTTTTCTGCGACGTGATGCACGCGTAAAAGAGCGTAAGAAACCTGGACTCAAACGTGCACGAAGAGCACCACAGTTCAGCAAGCGATAGTACTTATTTAGTATCGCTTAAGCAGCTAGTACATCCATTTTCATGTAGTACAGACTTTTGCCATCTTCTGTATCTAGAATGAAACGTGCCTCAAGTTCTGAGAGGCGCATGATTGTCTGGCACATTCGTAGCAATGTATGAGGAGGCAAGGAAATACCTATTTGCATGAGGGTTGCACAGAGGCCTGCAGCATCCTTGGATTTCAAAAATGCTTCACCTTGTTTCGAAATAGCTTGATAAATTGACTGATGGATATTCGTCACGTACTTCTCTACATATGGCTCAAGATCCTCCACAGAGAGATCATGTACCTCTGGCAGCACCTCTAGGATGTCTAGCTCACTATGGATTGCGTGTGCAATGCAGGCGTCGAGAGTCATTGTGTGTTTGGGTATTTTTTTCTTAGAAATCTAATTAGTATAGCAAAAATGCGCCTGGCAGGGAAGGGCCATAGCAACATGGCAATGGAGAGCAGAGGAGCAGGAGAAAAATTAAGATCCTTTTTTGCCTTTCTTACTTCTTTTGCTTTAACCTTTTTCAGCACGCCACCTTAGCTCAGTTGGTAGAGCGACGCACTCGTAACGCGTAGGTCCGGGGTTCAAATCCCCGAGGTGGCTCCATCCTGATAGTAAGTAGACGTTCTTCTGCCCTATAGAACGCCTTTCGTGTCTACATTGAGCCATTTCTGAGCCATTGCTCTGTTTCAACGATGAAACAATGGAGCAATGGGCCTACAGGTTCGTTCACACTTTGGATTATATATGAACCACATTACTGCCCTTACCTGGTCCTGGCTAAATGTACTTACCAAGAAGCGTTACGACGCACTCATGGAAGTATATGGCGATCTTGATGATGCACTTGCACACATAGATGCGCAGATACTCAAAGGGCTTAACTGTCGAGACGATACTATTCAAACAACGCTTGATCGCTTAAAAACATTCGATCTCAAATCATATGAACAGGATCTTAATAGGCGAAATATTACTTTTATAAACATTGAGGAGTCATCGTATCCTTTACGGTTACTTGAGTTACCCGATCCTCCAGTTTTCCTTTATGCGAAGGGCTCGATCGAAATTCTGAATCAGCCATGTGTTGCCATAGTTGGCACACGCAATATGTCCTCGTATGGCAAACGTGTGGTTAGCGATCTTGCACCAAAATTTGTACATGCAGGTCTCGTTACTGTTAGCGGTCTCGCGATTGGAATCGATTCGCAAGTGGCACGAGAAACACTTGAGGCAGCAGGCAAGACCGTTGCCGTACTTGGGCACGGTCTATCTTGCATGCATCCCAAGTGTAATGCCCAGCTTGCAGATGAGATTGTGGCAAATGGTGGATTGCTCCTGAGTGAATTCCCACTCGACATGGCACCTGGTAAGTACACATTCCCCGCTCGCAATCGAATAATTGCCGGGTTAAGTATGGGGACAGTTGTTGCGGAGGCGGGAGAGGGAAGTGGGGCACTTATCACAGCAGAACTTGCACTTGAGTACGGCCGGGATGTTTTTGCTGTGTCAGGACAAATGTTTGATCCACATTTTGCAGGTTGTCATCAACTCATTTCCCGAGGGCATGCAAAGCTAATTGTTGCGGCATCTGATGTGCTTCAGGAGCTTGGTATCGTTATTCCGTCAGGCAGCACAAAGAAACAGTACGAGCCGCAAAACGAGCACGAAGAATTGCTTTATGCAGCCCTTACCACCATGCCGAAGTCTGTTACTGAGGTTGTTGAACACACAGATCTTGATGTGGCGACAACAAATGCTGTTCTCACAGTGCTGGAGTTACGTGGAGTAGTAAGGAATTCCGGTGGCGGTATGTGGGTGCGGTGTTAAAGTGTATGCGATGACAGATCCTGTAGTGTCGATAGTCGTGCCTGTATTCAATGAAGAAGAAAGTCTCAGTATTCTCCATGGTGAAATTCGGGAGGCACTGAAGAACGAAAAATATTACTACGAAATCATCTTTATCGATGATGCAAGTAACGATGATTCAGCGTTAATTATCAAAAAGCTTGTACAGGAAGATTCCTGTGTACGTGGCTTAAAGATGCGCTGTAATACTCGCAAGAGTGGAGCATTTGAAGCAGGATTTGCAGTCGCGAAAGGCAATTTTATTGTGACAATGGATGCAGATTTGCAGGATGATCCTGAGGATATTCCCAAACTTCTCGGAGCTCTTGAGAATGCCGAAGTTGCTATAGGTTGGCGCAAGGGGCGTCGGGATGGCTTGGGTAAAAATCTACCATCATTCTTCGTCAACAAGCTCGCCAATCTTCTCCTCATGAAGCGGTTTCATGACATGAATTGTGGCTTTAAAGCCTACAGGCGCAGTGTCATTGATCGTATTCCGCTACATGGAAGCCTGTATAGATTCATTCCACATTTACTTCAAATGGAAGGGTTTAATGTTGTGGAGGTAAAAGTTAATAACCGCCGCCGTCGATATGGAAAATCCAAATTCAGCATTGAACATCGCCTAAGGGGAGTATTTGATCTTTGCACGGTCTTCTTTCTAACACGCTACGGAAACAGGCCTTTGCACTTTTTCGGGATGCTAGGCGGCACAGTATTTGCAATTGGATTTGCAAATTTTTTGTATCTACTGGTTTTTTGGTTTCAAGGACAAGGCATTGGAACCCGTCCACTATTGCCATTCTCGCTAATAGCGATGGTCATTGGAATCCAGATCGGCATGGTCGGATTTATCGGCGAGTTGCTGCTCTATCACACGAGATTGAGGAAGGACGGAGTGGCTAATAACTACGAGGAGCTGAACTAATCAAATCATCACACTTTATTACCAATAGATTTGATAGCATCCAATACTTCTATTGGCATCATCCAGATGGTTGTATTGCTCTGATCGGAGCTCAAATCATTGATGCTTTGTAGAGTACGTAAGTGCAGAGCTCCAGGCTGTTTGTTCAGCGTAGATGCCGCTTTGGCCATATTTTCGGATGCTGCCACCTCACCAAGAGAATTTATAATCACGGCCTGCTTTTCGCGTTCAGCCTCGGCAACTTTTGCGATAGTGCGTTTAAGATTTTCCGGTAGAACAATATCTTTGAGTTCCACACTCTGTACATCGATGCCCCAAGGATCCGATGCTGAGTCGACGGTCTTTTTGATCTTTTCACTAATTTCTGTTTTATTAGCTAGCAATTCATCCAGCGTTACTTCTCCAACAGCGTTACGCATCGTTGTTTGCGCAAGCTGGCTAACTGCATATAAGAAATCTTCTACCTCCAAGAAGGACTTGCTTGCATCAATTACTTTAAAGTAGATAACTGCGTTGATTCGCACAGGAATATTATCTTTAGTGATCGCTTCCTGATCGGGTACATCAACAGCTTTTACGCGAATATCTACTTTTATGAGTCTCTGGAATACGGGGATGAGAATCTTCCAACCCGGGTTCCAGGTAGCAGTGTATTTTCCCATGGTCAGTACAACTCCGCGCTCGTATTGGTTGATCTGACGGATGAGCATCGGTAGGAGGACTATTCCTGTGAGGACGAAGAATGAGAGTGAGATGATGTCCATGGTAGGGTTGGGGAGTAGGGAGTAGGGAGTAGGGTTTAGGATTGGGATGCGGAAGCAATGTGAACGATTTGTGCAAATTGATCTGGCTTGAGTGAGGCTCCACCGATGAGTCCTCCATCAATATCCATCTGTTTTAGTAGTTCTGCTGCATTTTCTGGTTTCATAGATCCTCCGTAAAGAATGCGAATATCTTCACGCACATTCTCCGGCAGCAATGATCGGATAAATGCATGCATTTCCTGCGCTTGTGCTGGAGTGGCTGTTTTGCCGGTACCAATGGCCCAAACCGGTTCATATGCAATCGTGAGCTCCTGCTCCATTGGAAGTTCTTGCAGCTGTGCTTTCACAATCTCTTTTTCCTTCCCTGCATCACGTTCTTGCTCTGTTTCACCAACACAAACGATGGGGTGTAGATTCTCTTCCAACGCGGCGATAGCCTGTTCGACCACTTGCTCGTTTGATTCTTGGTGATCTCTGCGTCGATCAGAATGACCACAGAGCATGCTTCGGCATCCAATTGCTGCAATCATGGCCGCACTTACGTCACCGGTGTGAGCACCAGATTTCTCCCAGTGGCCGTATTGCGCACCCGTTACTAACTTTGCTTCAATGCAGGCGTGAAGATCAATGAATGTCGGAAACACAAATACATCCACATTCGCATGAGGTCTGTATGGTGAATTTTCATCAAATGCTCCTGCGGGGGCAGGATTCATTTTCCAGTTTGCAGCTATAAATGGCTTTCGTGACATGCGGATACTCTAGCAGATTACAGGGGTATGTTGCTCGTGCTCTGTAAAGTACTAGATATTGGCTTTTTCATCGTAAGAAATGCTATCGGTAATAACCCAAGAAGCGCACCACCGAACATCGCGCAGAGTCCTACGAGAATAATGATTCCTATTGATGTAGGTTGTTTGAGAAGATTTTTCTTTCGTAGAACGCAAAACGCGAGGCCGATAGAAATAATTGTAACTGTAACAATCCCAAGGCGTGATGCCATCTGCAAAACTTCAGCTTCATCACTGGAGTAGAAAGTAGACAAACCACCAATGATGGCTGCGATAACGAGAAATAATAGAAAATACGCAATGTAGAAACCGAAGGCTTCGGAAGCAGAGCGCTGGTACGACAGATCTTTAAGATGGCTAAATAGCATGACATTGAGCAGTCTACCCTCCGTATTTCACGTGACAAGTCTTCCTGTCGATGGCGTGTCTATGTTGGCGTAACAAGCACGTTTCTATACCATTGAGACATGGACCTACCAGTACGCGTTGCTCTTGCAACGGATCATGCCGGCTTTGCTCTCAAAGAAGCTATCAAAGAGTTTCTTGTAGAGGAAGGAGTTGATGTCATCGATGTAGGAACTTTCTCCGATGAATCAGTAGATTATCCAGAAATTATTCGCAAAGGCTGCGCGGTTGTTTTAGAACAGCAGTGCCCCGGAATCGTTCTTGGGGGTAGTGGCAATGGAGAAGCTATGGCAGCAAATAAAGTACCCGGAATCCGCTGCGCGCTTGTATATAGCAAAGAAACAGCGGAGCTAGCCAGGCAGCACAATGATGCCAATGTTATGAGTCTTGGTGCCAGACTTACCAGTGAAGACGATGCGAAGCAGTTTGTTAGAATTTTCCTCACAACTGAGTTTGAAGGCGGAAGGCATGTGAAGAGAGTGGAGAATATTGAGTACCCAGTAGCACAATGAGCGTATCGAACATTATTATTGCGCCATCTATTCTCTCTGCAGACTTCCGCATTTTGCAGGAAGAAGTGAAGAGTATTGAACCTCATGCAGATTGGCTGCAGGCGGATGTGATGGATGGTCATTTCGTTCCAAATTTGAGTTTTGGTGCGCCTGTCATCAAATGGTTCAAAACATCGTTACTAGTCGATGCACACCTAATGGTGTCGAATCCTGCAGACCGCATTGATGAATTTCTTGAGGCTGGGGCGGAGAACATCACATTCCATGCAGAGGTCGTAGAAAAAACAGAGGATAGGAAAAATCTTATCAATCGCATTCGTGATGGAGGCTCTACTGCTGGCATTGCGCTGAATCCAGATACGCCTCTTTCTGAGGTTCAGGATGTACTCGGCAACGTTGATCTGTTGCTCATCATGTCCGTGAATCCGGGTTTTGGTGGTCAGGAGTTCATTGAGGATGTTCTTTCTAAAGTTCGAGCTGCCAGAGAGGCATATCCAGATCTGATGATTCAGATGGATGGGGGAATAGATGATCAAACGGCATCAAGATGTATTGAAGCAGGTGCAAACAATCTTGTATCCGGTAGTTATATCTTCCAAGCCGAAGATCGTGCTGCAGCGATAGCGGCTTTGAGAGGAGAATGAAATATCTATATCCAATATTGGCGTTATTGCTTACAGCGTGTGCATTGAGACAAGCTACACATGAACTCACTCTTATTGCGCCCGATGGTCAAAAGGCAACTATGAACGTCGAAATTGCTGACGGGCCACGTGGGTTGCAGAGAGGGCTTATGCATCGCAAAGAACTTGCGGCAGACGGCATGCTTTTCGTGTTTCCGAATGAGCAGGTTCGAAGTTTTTGGATGAAGAACACATTGATCCCGTTGGATATTTTCTTCTTCGATGCCAATGGCTTGTTTGTTGTATCGCACACCATGGATCCATGCCAGGAAGATCCAT
>Ga0222658_1001450_pt1 | contig 10397 bp, 10 predicted proteins | sample AntAcemetagen476_FD_179830 | JGI IMG/M metagenome (GOLD analysis project Ga0222658, IMG submission 179830) | Saline water microbial communities from Ace Lake, Antarctica - #476 | ecosystem: Environmental > Aquatic > Non-marine Saline and Alkaline > Saline | place: Antarctica: Ace Lake... | reverse complement strand
TCAACAAAAGCTTTCCTTTACTGCAAAGAATAGCAGGAGTTTTGTCGTCGAGCTCTATCAGTCTTCCTTCGTGAAAACTTTTTGAAGTTGGATCGATAACTTTTGCTTTTATAATTTTAAGTCTGGTTGGCTGTTGTTTTCTACTGAAAAGAGTAAAAGTTCCAGGCCAAGGGTTATAGGCTCTAATCATGCGATCAATGTTCTCAGCTGGCGACTTCCAATCAATTTCACCATCTTCTTTTCTAAACTTTTTTGTGTAGATTGCATTATCATCATTTTGGACAAGTGGGTTTGATTTTCCGGCTGTCCAATTTGACACAGCCCTAATCAGGACCTTAGCGCCTAGTTCGGCTAGCTTATCTCTCAAGCTCTCAAATGTTTCATCAGAAGTGATTGGAGCAGTTTCTTTAGCTATGATTGGGCCGTGATCAATCTTTTCATCCATTTTTATTATTGAAACCCCAGTTTCCTCTTGTCCCCAAAAAATAGCGGCTTGTAGCGGCGATGGTCCCCTGTATTTTGGAAGTAACGATGGGTGCACATTTAAACATCCATATTTAGGAAGTTCCAGGATAGCTTCAGGAAGAATAAAGTTTGTGTCTGCAACAATAATTAAATCGGACTTCAAATTCTTTATGGCTATTATGTTGTTTTTTTCTTTTAAGGTATCTAGTTCTAAGATAGCGAGTTTATTGGTTTTTGCGATTTGTTTTGTCTCGCAAGCCTTTAATTCTTGTTTTCTGCCAACAGGTTTGTCGTAAGGACAAACAACAGTAGTTGGTTTAAATTTTGATTTAGCTAACTTTTCTAGGATGATCGATCCAAATTTTCCAGTTCCAATATAAGTAATCTTCATATTATTAGATAAGTCCCATTGCCTTTTTAACTTGTTTAATCTTTTTAGTTGCTATTTCTTGAGCCCTTTTTTGGCCATCTTCCAGGATGCTTTCAATTAACTTTTCATCCCTTTCCAACTCTTCTCTTTTTTTTCTTATCGGTTCCAACTCTTCAATCAAGCTTTTGATTACGTACTCCGTTTTAAACTTTGAATGTTGGCCAATATATTCTTCTACTACAAGATCTTCTATATTAACTACTGAAGCAGAAGCTGTGATACTCATTAGGTTAGATATTCCAGGCCTTTTTTCTCGATCGTAACCGATTGAATCGATAGAATCAGTAGCTGCCGACTTAATCTTTCTTTCTATTTCGTCTGGAGTGTCAGTTATGTAGATACATCCATTAGGCGCTGATTTACTCATTTTTTTAGTGGGATTCTTAAGATCCATAATACGCCCCCCCACCTTGTTGTCTGGGATCATTAACTCAATATCTTTAAATGTCTCGCCAAATTGATTGTTAAAGCGGCGAATAATATTTTTTGTAAATTCTAAGTGTTGCTTTTGATCATTGCCCACCGGAACTGCCTCTGTTTCATAGAGCAGAATATCAGCAGCCATTAGGATTGGATAATTCAAAAGCCCAGCAGAAACAACTTCTTCTTTTTCTGATTTGTCCTTAAACTGAGTCATGCGCTGAAGCTCTCCAATAGGAGTAACCGCATTTAAAAGCCAAGCTAGTTCAGTATGTTCTTTTACTTGAGATTGTAAAAAGACGATTGATTTTTTGGCATCAATTCCACAAGCTAAAAAATCAAGCAGAGTATCCTTTATTTTCTGTTGAAATTCTTTCGGTTCGTATTTTACAGTGATGGCATGCAGGTCAACAATAGAAAAAATAGCACTACCTTTTTCTTGAAGAGCGACCATGTTTTTTATTGCACCAAAATAATTACCGATATGAAGACGTCCCGTTGGTTGTATACCAGAAAATATACGCATTTGATTGTTTATTACGCTTCCTAATAATAAAACAAGTCACCTTACTTGGCAATGTGAATATCTTTGAAACCTAATTTGGCGGAAGAGTGGCATACAAAAAAACAGGCCGCATTCTGCGGCCTGTGCTACTTAAGAGCTTTAATAGCCCTAATCGTTCTCTTGTGGATTTCTTCAATTGATAGAAGTTTTTCTTCTTCATTTTCACATTCAATAGTGATCCAATGATCATTGTCTTTGGCAAGCTGACGATACATTTCGAGGGAGTTACCCAAGTAGTCTTCGTCAACTTCAACTTTATCGTTGGTGCGCTCTCGCTTATTGATCAGTGAAATAGCATTTTTGAGACTGAGATTGTAGAAGATAACATAATCTTCCCTAGGAAGACCAAACTCTTCGTACTCAACTTTGTCGATCCATTCAAGATATTCCTTGGTTTTCTCAGGATCTTTATATTTCCAAGCCTGACAACCCTTGTTTGACGTTCCGTATCTATTAAGAGCCACAACATAGCCTAAACGAAGTGCTTCGTTAATTTGGGCAGCTACCGTTCCCCTATCAATACTATAGAATATAGAAAGACCCTTAATGGGAAAATCAGCAGGATCAGCATCAAGTTCTCCGTGAAGCGCCATACGAAGAGCGCGACCAGCAAGAGTTTTTAAGTACTGAGGAAAATCAAAGGTTTTGTAAGGAACTCTCAACCTCTCAAGTAGTTCTATGAATAGGTTAAATTGAGTCTCTTTGCCTGAACCATCAATCCCCTCAAAGACGACAAGCTTTCCCGAAAGAAAGGACTTGCGTTTTCCTGTAAGCTTGAGCCAGGCCCAAAGAATCCATTTCTTCATCTTCATAGTTACTTCACCTCCATTATTAGAAGTTAACTATTCTATCCTATAAAAGATTTCAAGATGGCACAATTGTAAAAAATGTGGATAAGTCGTGAGAAATTGACAAAAGAGTATTAAAAAGCCACTAACTTCCTTAGTTAGTGACTAGCCTATTCTCATAGAAGCACTGAAAGTACTTTCCATCAGTTTTTTGAGTGCCAATTTTTGTTCAAAGCAATAAGGCGTTCCCTTATCGGCTAAATCTATTGAAATTTCTCGATCAAGCCAATGATAGATTGCCCCATAATCGTCGGGTGTTCCTCCGTGTTCTTTAGAGAAAAGTATTTTGAATTTTTCAAGACTAATATCAGGATTCCGGCCAATTTTTCTTATCGTTCGCCAGATATATTCTAGTAATTCATCGTTTAGGGGCCTAAAGTAAATATGAAGATATATACTTTGTTCTGCCACAACATAACCCACCCAAACATCACCTAGATCGGCCTCAATATTGCCGATGCAATTATTGGGCCCTCCTAAAACTCGACTGAACATTATTTACCTCCTACGCGAACCCTATACCTTTTTACATAAAAGTCAATCTATGGTTGACTTTTGCCTATAGTATGATATGATTATTTAGTTCTTGCCGGGGTGGTGAAATTGGCAGACACATCGGACTTAAGATCCGGTGGCCGTATGGCCGTGCGGGTTCGAGTCCCGCCTCCGGTACCAGTACCCAATTAATGTGTGCTGAGACAAATCTTGATCAGACCACCGTTCTAGGCTTCGGCTCTGAGCAGTTCTCAATACCAGGCTTTGGCTTGGCAAAAACAGAGGTTCTGACGAAGAAGTCAGAACCTTTTTTATTTAGAGACTTGTTCTGAGCCTAGCTTGCCCTGAGCAGACCGAAGGGCCAAAGGAGCTTGTGGTGAGCTTGTCGAACCATTGACACAAGACATTGCGAGGAGTAGATTGAGAGTAGCTAAAAAGGGAGGAGTTATGAAAAAGCACCTTACATACGAAGTGATTGCTCGTATTCCTCCTCTCTTGTTTGAAGAACAAGAAGATGGGTGGATTGAAGCAAAAACTAGACTAACCAAAGATCAAACTTCTGGCTATCGAAAAGATTCTGTGAGCGGTGTAGCTATAGCGGGTCTTATAGACTTGGCTATTGTCGCGGCGTGTAAAATGCAATATGGAGCAGAGGGACCGACTTACAATTTTGGTCCCAAGAGGATAAGGTTTCATATTCCACCAGAGAGAGAAATTATTGTTCGTGCAAAAGTTACCTGGCATCGTTTTGGTGTATACCACGCCAAAGTTGAGATTCTGGATGGCGACAGAACGCTTTTGGTCCAAGGGTCTGGAAACTTGAAAGAAGATAAAGTCGAAGAGATGAAGCCAAAAGATTGGATTATTCTTCCACCAAGCCTTACTTAAATTTTCGAGCATAGCGAGAAACCAAGGTCCTTGAGCGTAGCGAAAGGTCCTTATTCTTTCTCCCAAGAAAGAATCTGAGCGACAATAGACATTGTCGCTCTTTTTGAATCTTCTGACAAAAAAGAGGATGCTTGTCTAAAAGCAGCCTCTTGTTTTCTTGTACTTGTCTACGCAAGGACCCCTTCTTGAAGGAAAACCTTTTGTGCCTCTTCATAGAGTTCTTTGTTGGCGAAATCTAAGCTGAACTGATCGCCACCGCCTCTTTTGAAAATAAAGTCCTTCCCATATTCAAAGCCCACTAAACCCAGAATGCTTGATGCCTTAGCAATGGCCTCAACCGTTCTATAGTTAGCGTTCAGTCCCCCACCCTCACCTTCCATTTCGTTGATTTCTCGAGAAAATGTTTCTCGAGAAGATAATCTGTCAACCTCCAAGGTCAAAGCGCAACCTTCTTCTAGCCACGACGTAATCTCATGTGCCATTTTGCACTACCTCCTTTTTTATCAGGCTATCATAAATACAAAAAATTGTCAATGAGAATATTTGAAAATTTGATTTGTAAATTACGAAAAAACTGATAGAATGAGGGTACAAACATGCTTTCTCCTTCAGAAGAAATTAAAAATCGCCTTGATGTTGTTGATATTATTCAAGGCTATTTGAAGCTGACAAAAGCGGGAGTTAACTATAAAGCTAACTGCCCTTTTCATAAAGAAAAGACTCCTTCTTTTGTAGTTTCGCCAGAAAAACAAATTTGGCATTGTTTTGGTTGCGGTAAGGGCGGTGACATTTTTCGCTTTGTTATGGAGATTGAAAGCCTTGAGTTTATTGAGGCCCTTAGAATGCTTGCTCAAAAGGCAGGCGTTGTTTTAAAAAGAGAAGACCCTAAATTAAGAAGTCAGAGGGAGAAGATTGTTGAGATCAATGAAGTGGCTTGTAACTTTTTTGAAAAAATCCTTTTCTCTTCTGATGGAAAAAAGGCTAGAAAATATTTAGATGATCGTGGGGTAAAGCAAAGAATAGTAAAAGAGTTTCGTATTGGTTATGCTCCTCAGGATTGGCGTCAGTTGAAAGACTCTCTTTTGGAAAGAGGGTTTAAAGAAGAAGACATGGTGGCGGCTGGTATGGTGATAAAGCCACCTGATACTTCAAGGTCTGGTTATGATCGTTTTAGGTCAAGGATAATGTTTCCTATCACTAATTTAGCTGGTCACGTGGTCGGTTTTTCAGGACGCATATTTCCTGAGCCAAAAAACACAGATAGACCAGCGGCGAAATATATTAATTCGCCAAATACGCCAGTTTATAATAAAAGCAAGACTCTTTACGGCCTTGGCTCAGCGCGTGATGCTATCCGTAAAAATAAATTTGTTATCATAGTTGAGGGCAACGTTGACGTCTTGATGTCTCATCAGGCTGGCGCAAGAAATACTTTAGCAACATGTGGTACGGCCCTTAATGAAGAACACCTAGTCCTACTCAAACGTTACACTGACAAGCTAAAACTATGCTTTGACCAAGATGTGGCAGGTGTGAATGCGACTAAAGATGCTATAAAGAAGGCTTTGTCGCTAGGATTTTCTATAAAAATCATTACCTTTAGCGGTGGTAAGGATCCAGCTGATATTGTTTTCAAAGATCCAGAACAGTGGAAAGAAATTGTTAAAGGTGGAAGGGAATTCCTGACATATTCTATTTCAAAATCAAAAAAAGAACATTCTCCCACTTCTCCTGTAGGAAAAAAAGAAATTGCCAAGGAAATTCTTCCTCTCATAAAGGCCCTAGCCAATGACATCGAGCAATCTCATTGGGTCAATGAATTAGCTCAGCTCCTTGGGGTTGATGAGAGATATCTTTACGAAGCTCTTAAAAAAACTAAGTCAACTATAGTTAGAAAAAAAGAGAAAGACGTAATAAAAGAACTTAACAAAGAAGAGAAATCAAGGCGCGATGTTTTAGAAGAGGACCTAGTAACTCTTATAATAAAATATCCCCAGGCGTTAAAGAAGCAACTTGCTGAATTTAATGGTAAAATAGTATCTAATCAAAACCTAAGGGAATCTTTAGAAAAATTCATTAAACATCCTGATGTTAAAACTATTGCTCAGGATGAAGTTTTAGGTTATCTTTCTTTAAATGCTGATCACAATAAGCTGTACGATGGTTTGAAAAAAGAAGAAGCTATTTACGAACTTGGGATAATTATCGGAGTGATTAGGGGCGAAGAAGTGAAGAAAGAGCAAATAGAAATTGTTAACAAAATAAGAGAAGCCGAGAAAAGCGGTAACCCAAAAGAGGTTGAGATGCGCCTTAAAGAGCTTCAAAAAAGCTTCAATAAAACATAAAAAATATTTGTATATTTTGAATCGTGTTTGGAAAACAAAAAAAGAAAACTCGTCGACACTTACCTGCCAGCAAGGCAAGCACTCAGAACAAGAAAAGTAAAACTAAACAGTCGAAAGTAGAACAAAAGACTTCAAAGAAGCCTGAAGTTACTAATTCAAAAACTAATCAGCCCAAGGCTGACTCGCCTCTGGCGGGAACAGTTCGGCAGAGATCGAAAAACAAAATGCATAATAAACAATCAAAAAAGAAATTTCAATCAAAAAAAGGAAAACCTGTTCTAAAAACGCAGAACAGGTTTCATAAAAAAACAACTACAAAACCCAAGAAGGAGTCTTCTTCTGCTAAGGGTATAAAGAACAAGTCACGAGCGACAAGAGGGCCAGGTCAGGCAACTATTGCAAAAAAGAAAGCCAAGGAAAAAGCTAGAAAAGATGCAATTTATAAATTAGTAAAACGAGGACAAGTTCGAGGTTTTGTTACTTTTAATGAAGTTTTGAGATTCTTTCCAAATATTGAGCAAGATATCGAGGGCTTGGAAAAGCTGATGGATGAGTTGGGGAGCGAAAGTATTATTATTCAAGACACAAAAGAGGTTATTGATTATAAAAAACCTAAAAGAAAGAAAGGTAAGGTGCAAGACGAAGAGGAGGAAGAGAAGAAAGAAGAACCAGCGCCCAGAGGTGAAGTTGACTCAGTTAGGCTTTATTTAAGAGAGATCGGAAAAGTGGCACTTCTCACAAGAGAAGAAGAGGTTGATTTAGCAAAAAGGATTCTAAAAAATGATGAAAAAGCTAGGCAAGCGTTGATTCGGGCAAATCTTAGATTAGTTGTTTCAATCGCAAAAAAATATTCAGGCAGGAGTACTCATTTGAGCTTTCTTGATCTTATACAGGAAGGAACTCTTGGTCTCATAAAGGCAGTTGAAAAATTTGATTACCAAAGAGGCTTTAAGTTCTCAACTTATGCAACATGGTGGATTAGACAAGCAATCACCCGCTCTTTGGCAGACCACGCTAGAACGATCAGAATCCCGGTTCATATGGTTGAAACTATTTCAAAGTTTACTCAAATTAAAAGAAAACTTCTGCAAGAGCTTGGTCGCGATCCCCTTCCCGAAGAGATATCGGCCGAGATGGGACTCGAATTAAAAAAGATTCGTCATATTATGAAAATATCTCAAGATACCGTTTCCCTTGAAACGCCAATTGGAGACGAAGACGACAAAACAACCCTTGAGCAATTTGTTGAAAATAAAAAACAACTCTCCCCTTCCGATCTGGCGGCAAGAAAAATGCTCAGAGAACATATTTTTGAGATTATTAATGATCTGTCAGATAGGGAAAGAAGAATTCTTGAGATGAGATTCGGCCTTAAAGATAATATTACTCACACCCTTGAGGAAGTTGGTCAGGTTTTCGGAGTTACTCGTGAGCGTATTAGACAGATTGAGGCTAAGGCACTTTCAAAGATAAGGGATCATGAAAAAGTAGACAAACTCAAAGGATTCTAGACCTTGATTTTTGTTCGTATTGGTGTTAATATAGAAAATCCAACAATTCATTTACAGACTAAGGGCGCAGACCCTTTCATTCCCGGGTAGTTCAGTGGTAGAACGCTTCGCTGTTAACGAAGATGTCGGTGGTTCGAATCCGCCCCCGGGAGCCCTTCGACAAGCTCAGGACTTTTCCGTTCTGAGTTTTTGTTTTGTATAATGTTTTTATGTGGTACGTGTATATATTAGAATGTGACAAAAGAATATATTATGTTGGCTTAACTGACGATATTGAACGCAGAATTAATCAACACAAAAAGAGGCAATCTTTTTATACGAAGCAATTTTCTAACATTGAACTTGTTTATAAAGAAAAACATAGGAGCAGAAAGGATGCTGAGAAACGAGAGGTGCAGTTAAAGAAATGGAGCGTTGCAAAAAAGAAAGCTTTGGTTGCAGGCAACTTAAGCATGCTTAGAAAACTCAGCAAAGGTCCTGAGGTTGTCGAATAGTTCTTTGGCGGGACAATCTTGAGCCTGTCGAAAGATCCGCCCCCGGGAGCCCACATAATCGTCTCTTTGTTGGCGGTTTTTTGTTTGTGTGGTAAAATAAAAACCTGCAGTAGCAGAACCTTGGTTTTTTGCTATGTTAGAAAGGTTAAAAGTCTGGTTTGCTACCCACTAACAAGCATGCTTCATAGCTTTGATAAAAATATAATAATTAATTTATAAATATATGAAATCTATATTTAGTCCATGGACATTCAATACATGGGAATTGGGAATTTTTAAAGTATGTGCAGTTTCGTTTGGAATTTTTATTGGTGCGTATTTCTCAGGTTTTTTTAATAACTGGTTGATCGTATTATTTATTCTTTTTGTTATTGGCTGGATATATCTTGCTGTTACTCGGTTGAAATATCTACGAAAATTAGATAAATAATTAATTTTTAGATTCAAAAAAAAGCCACGCTCAGTCCTTCGATCTTTCGGCTTGCTCAAGACAGGTCAAGCTCAGGACAGGCGTGGCTTTTTATGATTGTGGTGTTGACACGAATTGCTATTTTTGTTACTTGTTTTAAGTATTGTCGTTATATATAATAAGAGAACTAACTTTTATTTGTAATTAATCATAAGTTTAAAAAATAGCTAACATGAAAAAAGAAAATAGTTTTAAAATGTTATTGACGGTATGTGCTTTATGCGTTGTCATCGCTGGCGCATTCTATCTCTATAATACAATTGCAAAAAAAAGCCAAGATAATCAAGTAGTTGGTGGAGATCAAGACGAGCATGGTTGCGTGCTAATGGCTGGTTACAGCTGGTGTGAGACTGAACAAAAATGTCTTAGGCCATGGGAGGAAGGTTGCGAAGATTCTATCTTAAGTCTTTTTGAGGCAATTGAGAATGAAGTTAATATCGATTTTTCTGAGCCAAGTAATATAGAACTAACATGGCAAGTTGAGGATGAAGATGGCGTGAAAGACTTAAAACTCCAGGCCATTGAAATCAGTGCTGATACGGTGACTGATAGCGATTTTCAAAAAATAAAAGAGGCTATCAAAAGTGACGGGTTTGAAGACGATAAATACAATGCTCGCGGTGGAACTTTGGGAGAATTTGGCTCTTACATTAAAAATAATTTTAGCTTGGTTTGTGCTTTAACTGGTATTTATAGTGATTTTGACCCAGATGATACTAAATATGAACCACAGACTACTGATAAAGATGTAAAGATTGCCTGTGCGATCTTAGATAAATCACTAGTCCCAGAAATTTCTACTGAAAAAAGGATAAAAGAAGCCCTGGCGGCTAAATACAGCAAAAAATTATCTCAGACGACAATTTCTATCAATCAAGAAACAGAAACTCATGTCAAGGGTGACGTTCAATTCTTGCCTGGTGGCTCTGAAAACAGCGGAATGTTTTTAGCGGCTAAGGTAAACGATAGTTGGCAGATAGTTTTTGATGGTAATGGCTCTATTGCTTGTGAAGACTTAGAACAATACAATTTTCCTGATGAAATGATTGAAAGTATTTGTTATTAAGAATATGCGGGATAAAGTACGCCATAGATTTGACATAGAGATAGATATGGTAAAATAAGAACCTGCAGTAGCAGAACCTTGGTTTCTTGTACTCACTAACAAGCATACTTCATAGCCTTGATAAAAATATACTAATTAATTTATAAATATATAAATATATGAAATCTATTCCATTCATCTTAATCTTTATCGGGACGTTCGGTCTTTTGGCCGTCGAGTTTTTCGTTACCGAAGAGTCTCGTTTTTTAACCCTAACTTTCGCCGCTCTAAATCTGCTTGGATTGGTTACCTTGTATACCTTGGTTTTGAGACGCAAGAAAGTTTAATAAATTAACCTTAATAGAAAATTCCCAAGAATGTGGTTTTTTTTCGTTATATTTTTATTAAACAGGTCCTAACAT
>Ga0222658_1001447_pt1 | contig 10405 bp, 9 predicted proteins | sample AntAcemetagen476_FD_179830 | JGI IMG/M metagenome (GOLD analysis project Ga0222658, IMG submission 179830) | Saline water microbial communities from Ace Lake, Antarctica - #476 | ecosystem: Environmental > Aquatic > Non-marine Saline and Alkaline > Saline | place: Antarctica: Ace Lake | collected... | reverse complement strand
AAGAATGCTTGAGATAAAGCTTCCTGAGAGGCAGTCTGCATTTTTATGGGGACCAAGAAAAACAGGAAAAACCACATATTTAAAGAGACACTTTCCTGATAGTCTTGTGTATGATTTTCTGAAGACAGACTTTTTTATTGAAATCCTGAAAAATCCGGCGCTGTTGCGAGAGCAGCTGCTTGCAAAGAATAATAGCGCCTTAAAGCATCCGATAATACTTGACGAAGTACAAAAAGTTCCACAGGTGCTTGATGAAGTGCACTGGTTAATTGAAAACAAAGGATTAAGGTTTATTCTTTGTGGATCAAGTGCGAGAAAATTACGAAGGGGACATGTTAATCTTTTAGGTGGAAGAGCATGGCGTTACGAAATGTTCCCACTCGTCACGGCTGAGCTTAAAAAGGTTGATCTCCTGCGCATTCTAAATCATGGCATGATACCATCGCATTATTTGCAGGATGACGATTACAAAAGGTCTTTAAATGCTTATGTGCAGGATTATTTGAAGGAGGAGGTCTTTGCTGAGGGGTTAACACGAAATATCCCTGCCTTTTCAAGATTCTTTGACGCATTTGGATATTCGCACGGTGAGCTTACGAATTATTCCAATGTTGCGCGCGAGTGTGGAATAGATTCAAAAACAGTCAAAGAATATTATCAAATCCTTGTTGACACATTGCTGGCTATGCGGATTGAACCTTTCAAAAAGAGACAATCACGACATGTTATAACTAAGATTCCGAAGTATTACCTGTTTGATGTGGGAATTGCAGGATGCCTGACAAAGCGGCATCTGGAGGAAGCGAAAGGTATGAATTTCGGAAAAGCGTTTGAACATTTTCTGCTTATGGAGATAGTTGCTTACCGATCTTATAGCGGCAGGGATTTTGAAATAAATTTCTGGAGAACAAAGTCTGGCCTTGAAGTAGATTTCGTGCTCGGAAAAGGAGAGATTGCCATAGAGATAAAAGGGACGAACCGGGTGGATAAAAGGGATATTAATGGACTGACGGCTTTTATGGAAAGCCATTCTCCAAAAAGAAGTATCATTGTCTGCAATGAAAGAGAAAAGAGACTTCATAGCAAAATAGAGATAATTCCATGGAATAATTTCCTGAGCGAATTATGGGAAGGGAATATTCTTTAAAGCCGCAGGATTGATGCTCTGGAAAAGAAAACTATTTCTATTCAGAAAAAACCGGTCTCTGAGATAAAATAACCAGTTTTTTTAGAAAAGGGAACGGTCAACACATCATTGCCCCCATTGTCAGAAAAAGGCTGATCTAATCTGATCACGGCATCCAGGTCAATAGGGGGAATCATAAGCAAGCGTTTATCCAGATTCGTTCTCTCTAGCTAACTGCCAGGGCGTTTTATTCTCTTTGCCCCGAACCGAGAGAAATCTCTGGTTCAGGGCTTTGCAAAAGAGCTTACTAGAGTACTGAAGGAACATAATCCCGAAGAAGCCGGTTTTAGCTTAGAATTGTTAGCCCACATCAGTCCCGTCGGCTGGGGAAATATTATATTGTACGGTGAGTATTTCATAAACAGAAATTTAGTAAGGGTGTAAAAACATTATTTTAGGGAATGTTTTTACGCAGATTCTAAAAATATGTTTGATTTTTACTAGCTTTCCCTATAATGATTATTTACGGGAATGTTCGGAAATGATTTGTGCTGAAAATTCTTGATATTTTCGTTCTGAATTCAACCATTTTAGGGAATGATTTTTCTGTATTTACCGAAAATTGCTCTGTAAGTCATTGTTATCTATGCCGTTACGCTTATGCCCCAATTTTAGCCCAATCTGTCTAGTACCCTATAGAGGATGCCGAGAATTTCGTCCTCAAAATAGAAGAAGTGATAGCTGAATAAATTAGGAGATGGATTTTATACTCATGGCACTTTTGGGGAGACAATTTTATGTACTTGTAACATTTTTTTGGAGATAAATCATGAAACGGACTTTATATAAAAATCTACTGAACTGGAAAAATAGTAATAAACGCAAGCCTCTTTTGCTGCAGGGAGCAAGGCAAGTTGGAAAAACCTACTTTTAACAGTTTTTTAACTATATTTCAAACGAGCGTTACCTATGTGTCCAGCCAGCACATATCATTGACTTTGTTACAAAATAATCGTATATTATGGCTGACTTTGATACAAAATTTTGAATATACAAGGGGTTGAGGATGTTTAATAGAACAATAGTAAAAGAGTTAGAAACATGGGCACAGAAAGCTGATAGAAAACCCTTGGTTCTGCGTGGAGCACGCCAGGTTGGAAAAACAACAGCTGTTAAAATATTTTCAGGACAGTTTGAGCAGTATATATATCTAAATCTTGAACTTCCCGATGATAGGAAGCTGTTTGAAAAGGGGTATATGATTGATGAGCTTATTCAGGCAATCTTTTTTCTTAAAAATAAAAAGAGAAGCAAGAAGAGAACATTAATTTTCCTTGATGAAATACAGAATTCGCCGAATGCGGTTTCAATGCTGCGATATTTTTACGAGTTTGCAAAAGAGTTTTTTATTATAGCAGCAGGTTCTCTTTTAGAACCTTTAATAGATAGACATATTAGCTTCCCTGTCGGACGAGTAGAATACTGTTACATAAAACCTGTAACATTTAATGAGTATGTAGCAGCATTGGGAGACATTTCTTCTGCGGAAGTTCTTACGCATGTTCCCTGTCCCAGATTTGCACATGAGAAATTATTGAAACAGTTTTATCAATATACGTTGATTGGCGGTATGCCCGAGGTGGTGCGTATTTATAAGGAAACCCGTGATTTTTGCCGGTTGAAGCCGGTTTATGAAGCTCTTTTGCGATCATATCTTGATGACGTTGAGAAATACGCACGCAATAAAATTCTTGCTCGCGTAATGCGTCATGCTATGGAAAGTTCTTTTTATTCTGCGGGAAGCAGAATCCGTTTTGAAGGGTTTGGCAGCTCACGTTATAAATCACGTGAAATGTCAGAAGCGCTTAAAACACTTGAAAAAGCAATGCTTGTTTATTTGATGTATCCATCTACAGGAGTTAATCTTCCTATAATTGCCGATCATAAAAAATCTCCAAGATTACATCTTATTGACACCGGACTGGTTAATTATTTTGCCGGTTTACAGAAAGAGCTTGTTAGCACTCAGAATTTAAATAGTGTTTATGAAGGGAAAATAGTAGAACATATAGTAGGACAGGAATTGCTTGCTATTTATCAGGGCATCAATGAAAAAGTACAGTTCTGGGTAAGAGAAAAAAAGCAGTCAAATGCGCAGGTTGATTATATTCTTCCTTTTAGGGATTATGTGATACCAGTTGAAGTAAAATCGGGAACTGTCGGACGTTTGCGTTCTTTGCACGAGTTTATGGATCTAGTCTCTCATAATTATGCTGTAAGAATATATTCAGGAGAATTAAAAATCGACAAAGTAAAGACCATTAAGGGGAAACCGTTTTTTCTTCTGAACCTTCCATTTTACTTAACAGGTCAAATCAAACATTATCTGCGCTGGTTTTTAGATGAATGCTTAAAAAAATAGAAATAAACAGGTTTACTATAAGGAATATATATAATGCTTATTGGATATGCTAGAGTTTCAACACATGACCAGAATCTTGATTTGCAAAAGGATGCGCTTGAAAAAGCAGGATGTAAAAAGATATATGTAGAGCAAATGTCAGGCAGTTCACGTATTAGACCAGAATTAGAAAAAACACTGGAGATGCTTCGCAATGGAGATACTTTAGTTGTTTGGCGTTTAGATCGTTTGGGGCGCTCTCTAAAACATCTTATCGAACTGATCTCAAAATTAGAGCAGAGAGAGATTGGCTTTAAAAGCCTGATGGAATCTATGGATACAACCACTTCCGGAGGGAAATTGATTTTTCATATTTTTGGAGCCCTTGCTGAGTTTGAACATAATTTAATCAAGGAGAGAACAAGCGCAGGGTTAGCTGCTGCCAGGGCAAGAGGACGTAACGGAGGAAGTCCGCTAAAACTTGATGAGAAAAAGAGAGAACTAGTAATTAAACTTTACAACGAAAGAGAACGCTCTATAAAGGAAATATGCCAGATTATGGGTATCTCAAGGCCCACGCTTTATAGTTACATACACAAACATAATAAAGAAGCAGCACAGCGTATTAAATAGGAGATCATTTATTATGACAAGCCTTAGAAGCATCATGATAAGCAGTTTAAGGTTGTCTTTGAAGCTATAAGACAGTTATTAGAACCGTCACCAGCAGGAGAAACCTAAAGGAAGAATTGGACTTACGGGGTCATGGGAGAAAAAGCAATAAAACTTAAATATTTTAGAACCTTTCACTTAGCTTATTCTGACAGGCTTAATGGAATTAGTCGCCCAGTGGGCGACTAATCTAAAATAATCAAAACGCTCCCCAACGGGTAGCCAATTCAAATTAGAAAAAATCGCAAGTTTTCAAGGCTAATATTATTACCTTCGGAGGATTCCTCATAAAAGAGGGCAAACCCCTGAATCCTATGGAACTTTTTCCCCAAGTGTTTAACTTTACCCATTTAGTTGGCAAAAAGTTGGCGATCTTGGCGATTAGTTGGCGATTAAGTATATTAGTTAGTACGCAATTGTTGCACAATATATTCGTTAACCCGACATAAACCCGACAAATTAGGAAAGAACCCGACATGAAACCGACAAAAAGCTCTATCTGATGCCGAATTATTTCTATGGAATTTCCTCCCTTAATGTCGGATAAGTGTAAAAACTATCAGTAAAGAACGTTCTTTAAAATATTTAGCAAAATAGTGTCATGAAAACCGTGATAATGTCATATAAATGTCATACAAATTTTAATGTTACGAAACAATATTTGGGACATTTATGGGACATATCGGACATATAATGGATAATTGCGCGATTTAAGATTCGTGCGAAAATATACGCTAAGCTCTATCTGATGCCGAGTTCCCCTATGGAACTTTTTCCCTAAATGTTTAATTTTACTCATGATTTTATTAAGGAGAACGTGTTATGGAATACACTAAAAAGCATAAAAATCTTATCGCTAAACTGCTCAAGAAAGCCGGGATGATTGAAGAGGCAAAATTTATTTTGTCTTATGATGAATACAAGTGTGAGATCAGCAAAGCCATGCGTGATTCCACTAAGAAAACAAAGACCGGCATTGGAGCGAATCCTGCGCTATTAGACGCAGCAAGACGATATGAAACTAGAGATTGTGCTATTTTTAAAGAATGCTCTTTGCCTCATTGTGAAGGTGGGGTATGGTGCGATATCTATAACCTTGGCGGAAGTCATGGTCGAATTGGTAATGCTTATCGCCATTTAGCGGATCACGTAAATTTTGTTGCGCAGGCACTTGAAGAAAAGCTATTTGAGACTAAAGAGTACGAAGATTGACTGGTCACAAATTGTGACCTCCAATGTGTTGAATAGTGAAGAAATGTTGCAAATGTTACAATAGTTACGTAACATAAGGAACTTACGGAACATTAAGAACATTTGTAACTTTATAGGATATGTTTAGTTGGCAATGTCCCCTCTAACGGCTTACAATTATAAACAGTTTTTATTTATAAACAATGTAAACGGTTTTCGTTTACAAATAATACAAAAGGATGAAGTGTGGAACAGCCTCTGATAAACTAATCAATTAGATAGCGGAATGTGAAAACTCAATCACATTTTGTATGCCGGGAATTAGGGTAGATGTGACACTGGTAAGGAGCGACATACTTTAAGGTCTGATTTTATAACACTTCGTTTATTTTTAAGGTCATACTTTTTGCAATAAATGTATTTTGTCTGTTTTTATTGAGGTTTTAAGCAATTTGAGCTATGGTGACATTAAAGTAGAAGTGACTGTTCAATAATTAAGGTTTGATCTGAGAGATGAAAAAACGACTCCGCAAAAAGAAGCACTACGGTGAATTCACGGAGTGGGGACGACAGCTTGTCATCACCCGGAATCGAAAAGACGGATTTGATGAATTCTTCGACGCCTTCATCGAGGAAGCCGTTGAAGCAAACGGTTGTTACTGTGGTGGTGGCGGGAAAGATGATAAGCTCGATGTTGTCGTGGAGCTTGGTCGTCGTAGCTCTGATCCCGATGCTAAACTGAAACGGATCACTGCCTGGCTTGACGCCCGTCCCGACGTAGACGGATGGAAGACAGGGGATGAATTCGACATTTGGCACGGGAACTTCGACGACATCATTGAAAGCCGACACCTTCTGTAAGCCTCTTTCTAAAGCTCATCTCGTTTCTTATTTTTTCTCACCCTCGTTTATTTTCCAGTTCCCGGATTATATATCTTATCTTCTTTTGAACCTTATCAGCCAATCAATCCTAGCAGTAATTTTATCTAATGTAAGAACTTTGAAATAGCCGTAAGCAGGTGATGTATGTAGTTTAAGCTCGATAACTTTTTTATCTTTCGCCCCTTTTAAGATTTTAGCAAGCAAAGACCGGCCACCTTGCATAATTATTTCATCCGCCCCTCTTAAAATACATTTAATTTTTTCAAACGGAAGCGCAGAAATCCCTTTCGTATCGGAATAAACAGGAACTCTGTGGACTTTTCTACCCATGTCTTTTTAAATTAATCTCTTTCAGTATCTTTAACTTATCCCATTCTATGTGCTTAAAATACGCTTTCTTATGTTCTCGAGAAGGGACATAAGAGAAAGAATTATCTGAATAATTATTTACGGTGAAATAAGTTTCTCCTGTAAGATAATCTAAAATTTCTTCCAAATTTTGGGCGAGAAAAGGAACTTTACTGTTAATTAATGCTTTTACCATTTTTATAAAATCCTCAGTATAAGCATAGTTGGTTACCCTTAAAGAATACCTCCATGAATTATTGGATGAAGGTGGATAGAGATGAATTCCGTGTCTATGCCAGCTAAAAACAATTTCAAAAGGGTGCGAACCCATCCACTTGCCACTCTCGTACCAGTTCAAAAAGGCTCTTTTACTGTTCCTATTCTTAATGGCGAGCATTCCTCCATCTCTTCTATCCGCCCATCTCCTATACATTTCTAAGGGTTTAAGACTTGAGGATTCCTTGCCAAAAGACGCTTTATAACATATGCTGGCGGTATTTAGGTAATCGTTTAAAGAACAACAATCCCCTGTTTTAATATCTCTTTGCAAATGATACTCATAATCTTTCATTATTTTTGCTTTTGCTTTTTGGGAAATCACCCTATCCAATATATACTTACCTTTAATTTTTCCTGTACGAAAATCATATGGAACCGTCTTTTTTGCAATCTCTCCCTTTGTCTGTTTTATAAATTGTATAAATCTAATTGCTTCCTGAAATATCTCCTTAAATACTTTCTCTGTTTCTTTATTCCCTTTTTTAATATGTAAACTGCCGAACTGGAAAAAATAGCAAAAGAAATCTTTTTTATATTTGACAACACTAAAAGGGGTGCTTATCTCTTTCCCTTTTCTTTTTAAAGGCAAATAAAATTGTTCCCAGCGTTTCTCGTATTTATCTTTATAAGAAAAACAAACTCTGTTTGTCAGATCCTTTACTAAATTATATATCTCAAGATTCTCAATTATGCGAGAATTAGAAAGACGATCTAAACGATCTTCTACCTCGCGAAAATTGATTTTAGGATTAATTTTGGATGTTTGTCTTCTGAATGTTTTTCTCATTATTCTACTGCTCTCATAGCTTTATTAATCCTTCTTTATTTTCGTGAATCATTAACAATAACTCTCCATTTCTTATTTAGCGTTCCTTTGCGTGAGCTGCCAAGCGAACTAATAGCCGTTTTTTCTACACTTTTTATAAGTGGTTTTAAAGTAGTATCAGTGACTCCTGCTTCCTCAAGAATCAAACCTGTGCGTTTTCTAGTTGTGATATTTGGAAAACGAGCCGCGTATTCAATAAGCTTTTTGATATCACATTTTTTATCTTTTACAATTTCCGTGAATATCCCAACAGCGCCAGTAATACCGCCAACAGGTTTATTAAAATAAAGAAGATCTATGAGCGTCCGCTCTTTTGAGCTAATGTTTACGTCCGTATTCTTTACTTTTATAGTTTCCAATCCATAAATGCGATTTTTGGGGATTCGTATGAACTTATAAGATAGACCACAAATTATTCTTTCCATCCTCGTGGATGTGTTCAAAACATACACGGTCTGAAAAAGCTGTTCGGTGAGTCCAAAATAATTAAACATAGTCGAATATCCGACATAATAGTTTTTCCTCGGGAAGAAAAGCGGAGGAATAAGTAGTTCGTCAACCCCAGTTCCTTCTGGCCCTGCTTCAAGCGGAGAAAATATATATGCGCCTCGTTTTATCGCAACTAACACATTCTTCCTTTTAAGACGAAAAACAACTTGTTTTCTGTTTTCCGGAGAAAGATTGAACAATCGATCAAGATCCGCAACAGTGACAATCGCTTTTTTTTCGTATGTTAAACGCGCCACTATATTGGTCTCTATAGGTCCTAAAATCCGTTGTATATTTTTAGGTATCATAAGTTATTTCCCAAATAACCGTTATGTCTTTTTTTTACATACCCAATTTATCACAATTCTTTCTATTGTCAATCAAACAAGTTAGTTACTCTGCCATGGCTCTGAAGAAAGTTTATAAGTTCCTGTGTTCGTGTTTGCATTTTACCTTCGTATAATATCTTACTACTTGCCAAGAAGTATATATAATTTATACGATTATGCGCATGCTTTTTTTCGATCTGCGAATTAAGGGTAAAATTAATGCTCCGTGGTCCATAAACGCGATGGGGAGTGTTTAAGCCTATTGAACCGGTGACATTTTGTCACCAGGTCGCCCTTCACGTAGGGGCAACATATCTTTTTAATGGTATTACACATTATTTATTAGGCACGGTGTTATATAACATTTTTCTCGACGATTCTATCAAACTTCATATTGGTCAAGTCAATCGTAACATAAGTGAACTCATTAAGCTGACCAGGTTGAATGCATATCGTATTACCAAGTTTTGCATACCACTGTCCAGTAACTTCCGGAGACTCATGGATATGACCATGAAGCGAGAGCTTTGGCTGATATTTCTGTAAAAAGTTGTAAACTGCCTTTGACCCTACTTCTGCGCCGTGACTACATTTATCTAATCCTAACTTGTACGGAGGTGTGTGGATTACGTACACGCTATGTGCCATATTCTTAGGCTGTACCAGTTGGTTTAGCTCATTCTCTATTGTTGGAAGCGTCTTTGCATAGGAAACCCAGTCATATAGTTCTTGCAATCCGTTTGGTGTAGATAATAGGCCTGTTCCAAACTGCTCTTGAAATATATAGTCATCTGTGTCCATTCTACATCTGTCCTTAAGGCGGAATGGATAATCAGTTACCCAGTTCATACCTATAAATTCAAAATCCCCAACATCAAATTTACGTTGTGCCAAGCAGACTACAAAGGAATACTTGTTACAAGTCTCCTCAAATAGTTCATCGAAGATTCTAAGGTCATCGTTTCCTAAGTAGCAAAGATAATAAATTCCAGCAGAGTTAAATCGCGCAAAGTGATTATCAAGGTAGTTGGTTATGAATTTGTCTTGCGTAAATAGGTCCACTTCCTTTGGCAGCATATCACCACCATTTATCACTATAGTTGCCCCAAACTCCTTTGCTGCTTTGAGTAGCCGCTCATATTTCCACTTGCATCCATGTAAGTCTGTTACAAATAACACCCTCATCCAAGCAATTCCTCCAACAATCCATTCTCAAGTATTGATTGTTTCACTGTTCGTGATAGTGGGAGACCCTAATTTTAAACTCTTTGTTGCTTAGAAGATATCACATTTTGTGATACCAAGATAATGGTTTTATGTCTAGAACCCCTATATCGCAAATATTATATGCAAGTATTATGCGCTATATTATTAGTGGGCTTATGATGCTCGATTGACCTGAATTACGGGCTATAAATAAGCTTAAGTGTCTGTAGCTTACGCAGTTATGACAACTATGTAATATTGCACGTTCCTTACTTTGGGCTTTTTTAGTAAACGCAAAAGGGAGATAACGTTGTCCTCTCCAACTTGAGGTGCCAAATTGGCATCTCAAGTTTTTAAACTCTTCTTTTGTCAATTCAACCACACAATCATCAGGAAAGCGATTAATGTTCCTTTGTACAGCTCTTTTTAATTGTCCTGTTTCGACTCTATAAAGGGTAGCTAAATCTTTATCTAACATTTACCTTCTTCCCTCTGACCAAAAGTATCTTGCTCTCGATAACTTCTTGCGGAATTAAAACCGTTGTTGATTTTTTACTAGTGTAGGGAATAATCCAAAACGACCCAAAAAGGATAATTTAGGATGCCCAAAAAATGGTTGAAGATAGAGGAATCCCTTGTTCGTATCAAGAGCATAG
>Ga0222658_1001442_pt1 | contig 10428 bp, 18 predicted proteins | sample AntAcemetagen476_FD_179830 | JGI IMG/M metagenome (GOLD analysis project Ga0222658, IMG submission 179830) | Saline water microbial communities from Ace Lake, Antarctica - #476 | ecosystem: Environmental > Aquatic > Non-marine Saline and Alkaline > Saline | place: Antarctica: Ace Lake... | reverse complement strand
TAATTAAGCGTCTGTAACATCAATACAGACTGTAGCATCAGCGTGAAGATTTTCAATATCGTACTCACTTTCTAAAACAACATGCTGAGAAATCTCAGGTATATCGTTAAAGAAACTTAACTTTGGTTTAAGTCCCCAACAGAATGCACATGCTTTCTTTGCTTTTAACAATAAACATTTAGTCATTGCAGCTCCAGCAGTTGACGCTTCTCCTTCAGTAGAAGTTCCACCTGAAGCAACTTGCTCGACATTGTTTGTTACTACGATTCTTATTCCAAGGTATCCTGGTATTTCTCCATTTAGGATTGGTCCTCTTCCACCGTATTCAGCAGCATTTGTAAACTGTGAATCAGTTAAGAACGCTTCTTGCTGAGCAGGTCCAATATACAGAATAAATGGCATGTCTGGGCTTGATGTCCATGGATTTCCAGAAACAGTACCTGTTATAGCACCATAACCTCCTCCATTAACAGCAACACTTGATCCTGCATTTAATCTATATTGTTTATTCTTACTCATCAACAATCTTCTTGCTCTTGCAACTAATTCTGTAGTAATTACGTCTCCAGTAGATAAAGTATTATCACTAGTAGCATCTCCTCCGAAAAGGCTTTGCATACCTGAAACAGTACTACTTGGACTTAAGTTGTTTCCAATTTTTGTTGCAATTGCTTGATCTATTTTGTCACCAATTGAATAAGTCAATTCTTCTTGTGCATATTTCATAACATCTAATGCGTTATGTCTTATTTGATCATTTCCAATAGTAACTCTGCTTGCTTGAACAGTAGGTCTTAACCTTACACCGTCAGCATTATCAATTGCTGTAGCAGTAATTCTTGTACCATCAGCAGGTGTACTTGTTGCGTATGTAATTCCAGAAGATCCTTTATAAAGACTTCTCATTGGAACTATTACGTCTGTTGTTCCTTTTGGAGTTTCTGTAATATAACATGATTGCATCAAATAATGTTGCTGTTTTGCAGCATCAACAATTATTTTTAACCATCTTGTAGGTTCTAATGCGTATGTTGTTGCAGGACTACCTCGTACGTTTGCGTTTGTTGTTCTCGTCGCTAATTCTCTCATTGATTTTTGAATTGTTTCATCCATTTTCAATAATTAAGATTGGCATTTTCTTTTAAAAAACCAAGCATTCCAAAGTTAGCAGAATTTACATCAATTTCTTGTGCTTCATTTCCACCAACAGCTAATGATTTTTTATCTGGACTGTTGTCTTCTTTCAAAGCAGATAATTCTTTTTGCAATTCAGCATTTTTTGCTTTCAATTCTTTTTCAGCTTCTGATTCTTCAGGTTCAGCTTTAGCTTCTACAACAGGTTCTTCTACAACAGGTTCTACTGCTACAGGTTCCACTGATTCAGCTAATTCTTTCTTTGAAGAAATTTCTTTCATCATAGCTTTCAATTCTTTCATGTCATTTGAAAGTCCATCTACCTTAGAACTAAGAACTTTTACACCCTCAGATTCTTTTGCTTCAGCAAATTCTTTTTTATCTTCTACTGCTTCTTCTGGTTCTTTTTTATCTTCAACAGTTTCTTTTTGTTCACTTTCCATCTTTTTTACCTCCTTTTGATTATATTGATCCTCAGATTGTTCGTTTGAAATAATTTTTTTCTGAGTAGGATTGGCTAATTCTTTACCAGGACCAGGTCTTTCTTCTCTCCTCATTTGTCCGCCACATTTTAAACAAGTAATTTCAGAACAATGTTTTTCACTAATCATTTTGTTTCCACATTTAATACATTCACAATTAAATTTACCTACTTGTAATTCTTTATTGGCCTCGATTGAACTTGAAATAAATGTTTTAGTTTCTTTACCAGAAGCTAACACTTTATCAATTAAAGAAACTTTACAAGCAGGATCATCGACGATACTAAAACTTACAAATCTATGAATATCATAATCAAATAAATCATTAGACATCATTCTTTCAATTCCTTCTGTTGTCATTGAAACTCCAAACTTTGCTTTAGCTTCTTTAATAAACATAGAAATCATTGGGTGCCAAACTTCCAAATCTCCAACTAAATCATTTCCAACCATCCTGGCATTCTTAACAAATCCTGCCCAATTACTTACACCACGAGATCTTTGGTCTTGATGATCAAGAAATAAATTCATATTATCCCAGTTAGTATTTTGAAAACCACTTAAAATAGCTTCAGCAGAAAAATTAGTTGGTTTGTTATCCATACCAGTCCAAATTCCAGAAGAAATTAAAGTAACATCTTTTACAAGGGTGGGTTTGCTAAGTTCTTTAGTTTGCTCTGGCTTAGCCAAGATTACAGATTGTTCCATATATTAATATACAAATATATATTATTTAAACCTTTTGTTTTATTCTTTCTTTTTTTGTTTCTTTTGATTTTTCTTCTTTTTTATTTTCTTCTTCAATTTTCTTTTGTTTTGCAAAATATGCTTTAATCTCTTCTTCAGTAACTTCTAAGTCTTCAGATTTAAGAACATATTTAAGTACAAACTCTGGAGGAAGAATTCCAACTTTACTATTTGCGTAGTCTACAAGTCTTTTTGCTTTAGCGTCTTTATTTTCTGCTCCAAGATCTCCCCATACAAGATAAGGTACTGATTTAAATCCTTCAAGTGCTGCAATAGGCCTAAATATCCTTCTAGTAAAAAATGAAATTGTTCTCTTTACAAAATCAGTAAGAGTTAATTCAAGAAATTTTTGTTGTGTAACTAAAGTAGAACGATTTGTTGCTTCTCCAACACCAGTACCAAGTGCTAAAGGAATTCCAAGTGAAGCAGAAATATTTTCTCTAAAATTTTTAAGAGTATCGTTAACAACTTCTGATGATTTAAATTCTAATGCTTTAACATTATGCCAGTAAGGAAAAGCAAAATATCTTTTGTAATTCATTTGAGAAAGTTTAGTTGTAGCGTGGTCAATCATCTTAGGGGTTGGAAATCTTTCAGGAGAACCAACATAATCAATTATTGGATTTAATCCTCTTTGAACAATCATATTAGCATTTGCTTTTTCAATATTCTTTTTGTAAATTATATCGTCGTGAGCAGGTTCGATAGTTCCAAAAGATTCAAAGCCATCTCCAAATGGATATAATTGAAAGTGAGCAATTCTTTCTGATCTAAGAAAAATCATATTTTCTATAATTCTTATATCTGGTGGAAGTGGATCTCCTTTACCTGTAGTATCAACTGAAGCTGGAAGTGTTTGAGTGTATCCAACAGAATTTCCTTTTGAATTAAGAAGAACATTTCCTCTATAATCTCTAGCATAATCCATTCTTTCAGAATTTAATGAAAGAAGATCAACTATCTTAGTTCTAGATTTATTATAAATACGTTCAATATAATTATCTCCATAGACTTGAGATTTAGTAAAATGAGAATCTACCATTTCTTCCCAAGTTTCATCATTTCCATTATCACCTAAAGTTATATTTAAAAATCTATTAAAAAATTCTAAAACTTCTTTTTTATCTGGACCATCACAACGAAGTTCATAACCAGCAGCAACAATTGTTTGAGTATTTTTATTTACAGAATTAAAAACTATTGAATCTCCAAGATAATCATCTCTTAATTCAACTTTACTAACTCTAGGAACACCTTCTCCTATTGAAGCGCTTTTAGAAACACCTTTAGAACTTTTTATATCTGTTTTTTCTGCAGCCAACTCTTTAATATCAAAACTTTCATTAATCCCTAGTATGTCTCCAAATAGTGCCATTTTATCTCTTTGCAATTATCCTCCTTATCCATTCTACAAATTCTTGATTAATAAAATAATATACGAAACCCCAAGCAAGCAAAGTAAACAAATTGAATTTAACTCCAAAAATAAAACAAAGAGAATAATTTAAAATTAAACCATAGCCAATTACCGTAACAGCAAACTTTTTTAATTCATTTAATTTTTCAGATTTAGATATTTTCTTAAAAAATTCTTTTGTTAAGGATTTATATCTTTTAATAAATAATTTAAATTTTCCAGGAGAAATAGTTTTAGGTTCTACTTTCTTTTTCTTCTTGCTAAATACTTTTTTCAATAAAGATTTCTTTCTCATTTGACTATTTGGGGGTTTGTATTTAGGGGGCGACCCTTACAAGTTCCCAATAAAAAATTTAAGGTATTAGATTATTTAAATCTTTCTAAGCAACTCCAATATGGTCTACAAAATCTTGAAGCAACGAAACATACTTTAAAGACATCGCTAATCCCATAACAGTATCATCGTGGTTTCCTCTTGAAACATAAGACGTATGTCCGGAAGACATAGATTTTATTTCTCTAAATGAAAATAATTCATATTCAAGAATGTTTGCAAATTCAACTGCTTGTAAATCATCTTTAAATTTAGGAATAACAACTTTACAATTAGCCATCAAAGCAAGTAAATTATTAAGCAAAAGATTTCTTTCTCCTGATGAAAATCCTTGTTCCTCAACTGATAATCCTTCAACACGAAGTTGTCTAATTACTTCTTTACCAATTCCAGAATTATCTCCAATAACACAAACAGCATTATATCTGATATATAATTCTTTAATTCTTTTTACTTTTTCAGGAACATCAATTCCTTTCCATCTTTCTGCAAACTTAATTGTAGCAGTATCTTTCTTTTTCCCAATTACTACAAAAGCATCATAATCTCCTGTTGGAGAACTTGAGATAGCAAAGTCACAACCAATATAAACCTCTTCATCATAATTTTCTTCTGTAAAACTTAAATCATAATTTTTACAAGATTCTATAATTTTTGCTTTGAATATTGAATTCTCTCCTTCTGTCATTGCATCGCACATATAATTTTTCTGCCATTTCTGTTCTCCTAATTCTCCTCTCCTTCTCATTAATTCTTCTATTGAAAACATTTCGGGCCATATAGATTCTCCAGTAGACAAGTCTTTTGGATCTTTAGTATTAACAATAGCAACATAAGTTTCAAAGATATAATTATCTGAATCTCTATCTCTAAGATGAATTAATTCCATCAAAGTACTTGTTCCTTCTTCAGGAGTTGAAATCCCAATAATTTTTCCTCCAGGAATAAGTCTTGGAACGACGTAGTCAAAATAAATTGAAGAATCTTCATAAGAATCAATTTCATCTAAAATAATTATGTTTGCTCTATAACCACGAATATTAATTGAGTAAGGTCTGTTTACAATAGTTACTCCATTTGATAATCTAAGCTGTGTTTGATTCCAAATTTTATCTCTATCTTCAGGCATTAAAGCTTTTCTTAAAAATTCGTTATCTTCAATTAAATCTCTAATTTGAATAAGAAGAGCGTCTTTAGATTGAGTAAGTGTTTTAGAAATTAAAAGTATTTTAGTTCCAGGATTAGTAAGTGCAATCCAAATAGGAAAAGCAACACCAAGTACTGTTGTCTTTGCAAATCCAGATGGAGCTTTAATCATAACTCTATCATTTTCGTAAGCAAGATTAAACCATTCTTTTTTGTATTCATTTAATCCTCCCATTTCAGTAAATCCAAGTACATCCTCATAAAAGAATTTAAAATCAGTATAAATTCTATTTGTAAAACTAGCAATATTCATTTCTTTCATCATTTCTTCCATCATTCTCATTTTAAATTGCTCCGGATAGAATCGAACTACCTCTTAAGGCTCATGAGGCCATCGTGCTAACCTTTACACTACGGAGCAGTAAGTTCTTTATAAATTATTTTATCATAAAGAATTTTATATTCTTTTATATATTCTGATATTCTTTCTTCACTTATCTTCAAATCTCTTAATCTTGCTTCATACATTTCTGTTCTGTAAAATATTCTGAATATATCTTCTTCTTTTGTTGTCATTTTTCATAATAGGGAACTATTCCCTCTTCTTCCTTCTAATTTACTTTTTTTCCATCTCTCGTAATATTTACAGCCCTCTGCATTAAAAGGAAGATATTTTTTACATCCTGTTTTTATTCCCTGATCAACCATAAAATAACAAAACCCTTTTATTTGATTTGTATTTGGATTATAATATGGTTCTCTCATAAATCCACAAGTCAAATTATCTTTTTGAAATTTTTCTTGTAAATCTTGCATTTCATCATATCTTAATCTGTGGAATTTTTCTTTATTTTTCATTTTTATTTAAACTCAACATATTTAATTTCTCCTCTTTTAGTTCCTTTACTTGCGATTAGGATTTTACTAAATATATTATTTTCTAAATACCAAACACATTTTTCTTTTTCTATTTTATCAAGATAACCATTTGATTTACATTCTACTCCTTGAACAATAAAACCCATATGAAGAGACTTAAAAGCAATAAAATCTGGAAAGCCATTTGTTCTACTTCTACCCATAAATGATTTTGCTTTGATTAATTTTCCATAATTTCTTGCTTCAATTAATTGTTTACTTATCCCTTCTGGAAACTCAACATTATTTGTCCATCGATCTACAATCCATCCTTTACTTTCTAAATCACTACGAACTTTAAGTTCAAACCTTGCGCCAGATAGTCTATTCTTTATTCCTTGTTTTTGATAATCTATTTTTTTCATTTTTCTTTTCAAATGTTACTCCTTCCATATAATCTGGAGCATCTAAATCTGGAATTTTAGTTGGGCCACTAATTATTTTCTCATTATCTTTTACTTTTTTTTCAACCATTTTATTTCCAAAATTTAATATGTCTAATTGAACTATAGTAATTAAAATTTTTTTTGATATGCGCAAGTGCTAAATCGATTGTTTTGAAATCCTCAAAATTCCCATTCATAGTTACACGATAATATGATTCGGATTCATCTACTTCTCTTTGTAATTCTTTTTTGTCCATTTTCCAACATTTTTTTGATCTCAATAATTACTCCAATTTTATCATTTTTAGACATTCCAATTGTTTCTTTATAGAGTATTTGAGCAAAGATCTTTTTATATTTTGTGTCTTTGAGTATTTCGTTTAGTTCTTTAACTCCTTTAGCTGTGAATTCTCTAACAAGGTCATCAAAATGTTCATCGTATCTTTCAGTCATCAAACCTTTCTTATGAAGCTCTCCAATTATTTGTTCATCCATTATGCTTTCGTGCAGTTAGAACACGGCCCTCCTCTCATATAATATCCATTTGCATGAGTATGCGCATACTTTTGTCTAGCATCACTTTCCCAAACATCTTTAACTGAAGCAATATTTACATCTCCGAATGTAACTTTTCCATAAGCATCCATACAACAAAGATTAACAATACCATCCCACATAATAGTCATTTCTGAAATTGCTCTATTACAATTAGTTTTTGGGCCATCATCAAACTTATCTCCTGAAAAATTTTTATATCCAATAATCATGTTATGTTCATACTTCTTTTTGAACTCTAAGATTTCTCCATCAGAAACAGAGGGGTATTTAACAAGACTAACTCCGTATGGTCTTCCAGTCTTAGCATAAAGATCTATCATTTTAACTGCTTTATCATAATCCATTAATCCCATAAGTTCTTGTCTTGTTTTTTTGCATGCGCCGTTTAAACTAAAAAATACTTCAAGATCTTTTATTTGGGATAACATTATAATTTTCTTCCTTGAAAGCAAAGAACAATTAGTAAAAATGGTTATTTTCATTCCAGGAAGAAGTTCATTAATTAATTTAAGTTTTTGAAGGAATTTTCTATCACAAAAAGGTTCTCCTAATAACATTGGAATAACTCTTTTAACAGAAGGGATTTTTTTTATATCCATTAAAATCTTCTTAAAAAGACTATCAGTCATTGTTCCAAACTTTTTTATTTTTGAACGTGAACAAAATACACAATTAGCGTTACAGATATTTGTGACTTCAATTTGAACAATCTTTAATGGTTTAATAGGCATCATCTTGTTCTTTATCAGAAGAAATTGGAGTAGAAAATGAAACTTCTGGAGTATCGGTTAATTTAGCTATTTTTGTTTGAAGCGATTTCATCTGTTTATTCATTTGAGATATTTTTTTATCTTTTTCAAGAATAGCATTATGTTTTTTAAACAATTCTTTATCTGCAGTTGTTTCAGGGAGAAGGATAATTTTAAATGTATAGCCAACATATTTTCTTGGAAGATAAACCGCAGCAGAAGAAGCATTTGCTCTAACAGTTTTTGCAGGAATAATTATACCGTCGGAAAGTATAGAACTAATTAATTTTAAATGGTCTAAAATTAATTTATCTTTTGTAGGTTTTGGTAACTCCATATTTAATATAGAAAAACTAGGTATTTAAACTTATCGTTTTTATTATGATAAATAGATGTTTAGATTAAACACTAAATAGCCGAAGGCTTGTACTAGTAGCCTTTAAATGTTGTTTGAAATTTTTTTTATAAAATTTTTACTTTTTACCGGGAATCCCGGGTAAAGCACGTGAAACCTTAGAAACCTCGTAGAGCTTACAAAACTTACTATATACTAACAGTAATCCTTATTAAAGAAAACAATACAAAATTACAATAAGATATTGAATGTTTAAAGGAAAATAGTCTACTAAAAATTGGTTTAATTATGAGATGAAAAATTGGTTTAATTGTGAGGTGGTAGTGACTATAGCACAATACAATTCCCTCTTCCGTGAAATGATATTTTTCTAAAAATAGGTTTATAAGTATATATGTTGTGTAATGTATATGTTATATGTTCATATTACTTATAAACTATATATATTTCTTACTATTACTATATTAATATATAAATATATTAGTATAAAAAAGAAGATGACAACAAAACAAAAAATAAAAAATTGGTTAATTCGGTTAGGTTTAGTAAGGTCTGATGAAATACGACAATACGACAACGGATTAATAATATATAGATAATATGCAACACTCTAAAATTAAATTTCGTATTAGAGAGAAGGAGCAACTTAACACCTTAACAGATGGGTTTCCTTCTCTTGTTTTTACCCCGTAGGGCTTATAATGAAACAAAGATATATCACAAGAGAACAACAACTAAAGAAACTACAAGCAACTATTAACACTATTAAGCAAGAGAGTAATGCAGTATTTGATAGACATCTAAAGCGATTAATAGCACAAGAAAGTGATTTAAAAAAGGATTTAAAGAGGGATTTAAGAAAATGAGAGGAGCAAAGAAGCACTGCACATATATAAGACACTCTAATAATACTAACCCTATACAAATATATAAATATATTAATATATTTCTATACACTAAAAATAATCAATCAATAAGGAATACTGAGTTATTAAGCAGTAATTTAAAGGTTTTATCTACTTCTAATCTTAATAGTATTAATTTTGGGATTATAAACCCTGCGGGGCTTAGAGAATGAGTATTAAATTTTTAGAAGTGTATAAAGGAATTGATATAAATCAAGCAACATACGAAAGAAAATTTAAAGTTTTTGCGATTATGCCTATAAAAGAAAATAAACCTATTTTTCATAATCATTTAAGTGGAAGTAGTATTCAAATCTTAAAAAATAAAATTGATAGGTATTTAAAATGACAACTTTAAAAGAAATAGGATTAATCAAAACTGAAACATTAACAGAAGAAAAAGTTAAAGAGATTTTAACAGAAGAAAAGGTTAATTGTGGTTTAAACAATAATTCTTTTATTCCTATGTTAAAAGAAAGCGAGAGATTTATAAAATTCTTAAATGAAAGATTTTCTTTAAATTTACCCGATGATTATGTAATAACAATAAATAAAGCAAGTAAAAAAGCAACGGGTTTTTTTATGCCTAAAGGACACGAGGAGCATTTTATAAATTCTTCTCAAAATCTAAATAACATAAACCTAAACACACTTTATTTAAAAATATCTTCTCCTTATGAAGTTTTAGCACACGAAACAGCACATTTTATTAATAATACACTTAAAATAAAAGATTGTAGTAGTAATCAATACCATAATAAACATTTTAAAAAACAAGCAGAAAAACTACTTTTAAGCGTTGAGAGAACAAAACACGGCTACTCCAGAACAGAAGAAACAGAAGAATTTAAACAAATGCTTTTAGAGTTCGGAGCAAAACCCGAAGTTTTTAATATTTGTCAGAACATAAAAACAAAAAAACCAAGCAAAACAAGAAATAAACTTTATATTTGTGATTGTGGAATTAAAGTCCGTTGTGCGACAGAATTAAAAGCAACTTGTGATTTATGCGAGAGTAAATTTACTAAACAAGAGGAACACGAAGATGAATAAAAAATTTTCTGAAATGCTACAAGATAGCATAAATAAACAAAATAAAAGGCAATTAGATAATTTAAAGGCAATTAAAGAGATTAAAGCAAGAATTCCACAAGAAGAAAATTTAAAAGATAATCAAATAAATATAATGGATTTAATAAAATGATTAATAAATTAATTTGTTGGTTATTCGGACATACTACTTATAATCAGGTTGTTAATATGGGTTTAAAGAATGAGTATTTTAATAAAGTTTGTT
>Ga0222658_1001440_pt1 | contig 10446 bp, 11 predicted proteins | sample AntAcemetagen476_FD_179830 | JGI IMG/M metagenome (GOLD analysis project Ga0222658, IMG submission 179830) | Saline water microbial communities from Ace Lake, Antarctica - #476 | ecosystem: Environmental > Aquatic > Non-marine Saline and Alkaline > Saline | place: Antarctica: Ace Lake... | reverse complement strand
GCTGTGTTGTCATTTTTGGCTTCAAAGTGGAAGAAAAAAAAAGACGAGTTAGTGGGTGACATAGAAAAGCGACTTCCCTATCCAGTTTTTATTAAACCGATTGATCTCGGGTCTAGCGTCGGGATCACTAAAGCTCACGATAGAAAAGAATTATTAAAGGGGATTCGCCTAGCCCTCTCCTATGGCGGGGAAGTGATCGTTGAGGGGGGAGTTGATGCGCGTGAAATTGAGTGCTCGGTCCTTGGAAACGAAGATCCTGTTGCATCTGTTCCTGGCGAGATCATTGCTTCTCGTGAATTTTATAGCTACGAAGCTAAGTACACTGACGAGAAGTCGGAGCTAGTCATCCCTGCCAAGCTGACAAAGGCAGTGACTGTGAAGATTCAAGCTTCAGCCATCATAGCTTTTAAAGCAATCAAGTGTAGTGGTATGGCTCGTGTGGACTTTTTAATCGACAAAAAGACAGGCAAGATTTATATAAATGAAGTAAATACCATCCCAGGCTTTACAAAAATTAGCATGTATACAAAGCTGTGGCAGGCGTCAGGAGTGGGGTATAGCGCGCTTTTAGATAAATTAATTAAGCTAGCGACAGAGCGACATAAGCTCCGATCGTCCAAGTCGGGGAATAGCGAAGATACAGTTTTGTTATCTGACATATACAAGAAGAAGCTTCCCGGACTTACGACAAGGTTCTAGCGAAGCTAGGTTCTTCCTCAAGGAAACTAACTAAGTGGTATTTTACATTATGCGACGTTCGAGCTGAGGTGGGCTAAAGTGATGAGAGACATTCGGGTCTCTTTTTTAGTAAAAAATTTAAAAAGATTTTGATAGGTGGTTGCTAAATTTTTTTTGTTACGTACCCCCTATCCCAAAAAAATTATTTTGCGGAAAGTTTTTTATTTTTAACCCTCATCATCTTGTATATCTTATATTTTTGCCCAAGAGAGGCCTTTTTCCCTCTTGATAGCAGGGAGCCCTTACTGAGCGTAAAGAGAGGGACGCTATGCTAGGAGCAGTGTTGCGCCGACTACTGAGTCGTCTCCATAAATAAAATGCACTAGAGACGATTCTAGTGCGTTGTTTTAAGGGTCTTTAGTTGATTTTCCTGAAATAGAGGATAAGGCGGATACTCAGCCAAGGGTACGTCGCATAAGATACAATGCGCGACGTTCATTCTATTTCTTCATCGCTCCTTTTGTCTATATCACCTCTTAGATATCTTTATATAAAAAAAGAGAAAGAAAAATATTTTATTTCTCTTCCCCTATCCTTTCGCAAGATACCGCGGATTGAAAAATCTTTTTAATTTAAAAAATCTAACCGGTTTTATTCCCAGCGCATCGTGACTTAACTGACTTGCTTTCGTTGCCCATGGAGTTAGGTGTTTTCCATCAGCTAAAATTTTCTCCAACGAGAGAAGTCTCATAATTCTTCTATTAGGACTAAGGGGCGCTCTCGCCTTTCTGAGCCCATCTGACAAAACAAACTCGCCTGGACGCTTAATGTGGCTGAGTGAATAACCTTCCCTTACATAATAGAGCTTGTTGTCTTTGGTGATCTTGTACACCCCTGGGATAATCTCTTTCGTTGCCCGAGACCATTTAGCCTGTTTGTTATGTAAAACTAGCTGTGATCCCCGCTTAGGCGTTTTCATCTGTTCGACAATTTCGTCGAAGATACGTCGCATAATATCATGTTGTCTAGGTTCTAATTCTAAGAATGACAACATATGAAGCGCTAAAATTGGTACTTCTCCATTAATAAATTGAACCATATTGATTGCTGGAAACGAACCAAGGAGTCTAGGGTTGCACTCTCCAACATAGACCTGACCAGTAGCTTCATCACGAATAAAATCAAGGCCGAATATGCCACGATATTTCTTTGAGGCTAAGTATTTGCCCACCTCACTGACGGCTTTATAGATATCTTTAAGGGTTTTATCGTCGTATTTAGAATAAGTCCAATCGTGACCACACCAAAGGCCGTTACCTTGCTTGGCTTCTAAGTTGTGGCAGGCTTCTTGGTCAAGGATTTGCTCTTGTGGGTAGGTGTAGGCTACTCCCCAAGGAGTGACACAGCCCGTAATACTTGGTGAAGTACCTGTAATAAACTTTAAAACAAGAGTTTCACCTTCCAGGTATTGCATAATACCTTTCATTTCCTGCTTTGAATTAACAAAGAAGGTTCCTCTCCCCCCACCCATGGCGGGATGTTGGACAACTAGAGGTAAACTATATTTTTTTTCGTATTTTTCGTAATCTTTAACAAGTAATTCGGGATCTTTAAGGATTTCGCCGGGTGCAACTGGCAAATCTAGTTTCTTCAATATTTTTCTAAAAAGAATTTTGTTTTCAAAAAGTTTTTTACCGAATTTATAAGGATTAGCACAAAGGAGCCAACCGTTCTCTTTGGCAATCTTTTGCATGCTCAAGAATGGCTTATAAACAAGAAAAATTATTTGTTTATCCTCAAATTGCTCTAGGTGTTTTTGGGTTTCGGGGTGTTTGATGAGGGTATTCGAGTTCCTAGGAGCGTTGATATGGTCTTTTTTGTCTCTCTCAAGGGAAAAGATTTCCAAATCTTTCTCTATGGCACGATTGTCGAGTGGGTAACGTAGCGACAAAAGCTTATAGTTTGGGATAAAATACTCAGGTCCAAGCCGATTAAAGGCATTTACGCCCAAACCAAAAAAAGCGTAGCGTTCTTCCAGCTCACCAAACAGAGATTTAATTGTTTTTAGGTAATCCTCCTTCTTTTTTGCCATACTTATTCTTCCGTCAAGCTACGCTTATTTTTCCATCAAGGTTCTCTCCGGTGTGCCGGAGAGGTTCTTATTTTTCCATCAAGCTATGCTTATTCTTCCATCAAGCTATGCTTACTTTTTCAAAGCGTCTAGTCCTGGTAGCTTCTTGCCGGCCAAGAACTTGAGCATTGCTCCTCCTCCGGTTGAAACGAAATATATTTTTTTAAATAACTTATGTTTTGTTGCAAGAGTAATGCTTGCTCCCCCGCCGATAATTACCTTTGCCTTTTTATTCTTTAAAATTGATTTTAAGATTGACTCGGTACCGTGCTCAAATTTCTTAACTTCGGTATAGCCCATGGGTCCATTCCAAACTATCATCTTAGCCCTTTTTATAATAGCATCAAAGAGAATGAGCGTGTCGGGACCAATGTCTAAGATCATGTTTTCTGCTCCGACATTGCCGACAGGTCTAATATTAATAGAACTTTTGCCGTCCTTGGTTGGAGAAGCTACCACGTCAACGGGCAAATGAAGCTTTGTATTTGTTATCTCAAGACCATTGATTGTTTGGGCGGTTTCTTTATCAACGATTGACTTTCCAACTGCGATGCCCTGCGCCGCTAAAATGGTGTTGGCCAGAACACCACCGACTAAGACTTCATCTACTTTTGGTAAAAACGCGCTAATTAGCTCTGTTTTTGTTTTGGCTTTCGCACCACCCATTACAAAGACAAGTGGTTTTTCGTTTTTATTATTAATCTCTCCCAAAACCCTTACCTCCTTTTGCAGAAGCAGTCCTGCTCCTGATAGTAATAGTTTAGGAAGTTTTGAGACAGTAGTTTCGTCCCGATGTGCTACCGCAAAAGCGTCGTTAACATAGGCATCAGCCAGACTTGCCAAATTTTTTGAAAAATCTTTATCACTCCCCTGTTCTTGCGGAGAAAATCTAACATTTTCTAAAAGCAGGATATCTTTTGATTTTAGGTTCTCGGGATCCTTGCTAAGTAAGCTTTTTGGCAAATAATACGCTCTGGCCCCCACTGAGCCAAGTAATTTTGCATATTTACCGTCTGTTTTACTATAAATAATTAGTCTCCTTTTTAGCTTTCTGGACAGATATCTGGCAATCGGGGCGACCCTGAGATCTTCAACCACTTTGCCTTCTGGTCTGCCCAAGTGGCAAGCAATAATGATTTTAGAATCTTGCCCTAGAAGGTATTTTATTGTGTCTAAAGTAGCGTCAATACGCCAATGACTGTTTTTATCTACTCTTCCTCCAGAGACAGGAACATTATAATCAGCACGCAAAATAACAGTTTTGTTTTTTAATTTTAAATCTTGGACTTTTTTGATCATTAAAATTTGGAAAATTTATTTTACTTTAATCCGTTAACTATATTTATAAATTCACTAGCATCTAAGCTTTTAGCACCGACTAGCCCCCCATCAATACCAGTACCCAAGATCAGTTCTTTGGCATTTTCGCTATTGATGCTGCCTCCATAGATAACAACGACATTTTCTCCAAGAGTTTTTCTAGCAATTTCTGCAAAGGTTTTAATCTTTTCTTTTGGAGGAATCTGGGCGCCCTGAGTACTTATGGCCTCAGTCGGTTCGTATAGATAAAAAATCTTTGATTTATCATCTATTCTCTTGGTCATATCTTCAAGCTCGCTGGCCAATTCAGCAAAGTTACTGGGCCTAAATGAAACAATAGGCGTAAGGTCTAATTTTATAGCTAAATTGAGCTTATCTTTAACCATCTGCCTATCTTCTTTCAAATAGAGCTCTCTTTCCGAGTGGCCTATCATTATGTATTTCACTCCCAAGTCTTTGAGCATCAAAGGAGAGGTTTCGCCCGTGAAAGCACCGCTTTCTTGCCAGAACATGTTCTGGGCTGCTAAACTAACGCCACTTTCCCTTTCCAGGGTCTTTTTTATTTCAGAAAGCCAGACAAAAGGCGGCATAATGACTGTTTCAACGTCGGCGTTATCTATTTTTTCTACCACGCCCTTAGCTAGGCTTATTGCTTCTTGGGCGGTAGCGGGATTCATTTTCCAGTTGCCAAATATATATTTCATAGTATTTTATATTTTATTCAAGCCTGCCTGCCGGTAGGCAGGGTTCACAGGTAATCCTGTGGTTCTTAATTTTACTAAATCTTTAGATATTTTTATTCAAGGTTCACAGGTAATCCTGTGGTTCTTATATTTTATTCAAGGTTCACAGGTAATCCTGTGGTTCTTATATTTTATTCAAGGTTCACAGGTAATTCTGAGGTTCTTCTATTAAGAGTATTTTAACGTATTTAGTTAAAGAGATAAATGCTATTAATGGTTAAGGTGGTCACAATCAATGCTGCAATCGAAACTCCCAGGGCAATTAGAGAAAATGCACGCTTTGGTTTGATGCCAAATACATACGAAGCTAAGGCACCTGTCCAGGCACCAGTAAATGGCAAAGGGATGGCAACAATAACAACAAGAGCTAAATCTTGCCACTTGGCAAACTTTTTTTTGTGACGTTTCCGTGTTTTCGAGAAAAACCAATTGGCAATTTTTTCCAAAAATGGAATATATTTTATTAACCAATCCAAAACATAATTAAGTCCGAGAATGATTAAAAGACTAACTAAAATATTACCAAAAAGGCTAATAAAAACAGCCTCAAAAAGGCTTAGGTTGTAGCGAAAAACTCCCCAAGGGATTGCTCCACGAAGTTCTGATATGGGGCTCATTGAGAGAAGCAGTACTATCAATCTTTGCATTGCTGTTTCTTTATATAGTTTTCCAAAATAAAACAAGCAGCCCTGTCATCTACGTTCTTTTTTTGCAATTTTGTTTCTGCAGACAAGCGTGCCAGTTTTGAGGTGAAAATTTCACTTATAAATTCAACCGGAACAGATAATTCTTTGGTTAAAATCTCACCAAATTTTTTATTTATTGTAAATCTTTCACTTTCTCTGCCACTAAACGTCTTTGGGAGGCCATAGACCACTGTATCTATCTTTTCTTCTTTTATTATTTCCCCAATACTCGCCAAAACATCTTTTCGTGAAGTATTGTCTAAGATGCTAAAAGGCCTAGCCCAACCGTCATCTGCGATCGCTAGTCCTATTCTTTTCTCGCCATAATCTATGCCTAAAAGTTTTTTCATACTATCCTTAATCAAGTTTTGTTAGTACCTCAGCACCATTTTTTGTAACTAGGACAGTGTGTTCAAAGTGGGCTGACAAGGCATTATCTTTAGTGATATACGCAAAACCGTCTTTCCCCTCTTTTATTCTATCACTGCCTAATGATGCCATTGGTTCAATTGCTAAAACCATTCCTTCTTTAAGGGTCGGGCCCGAGTCAGGTTTGCCGTAGTTGAACACATGAGGCTCTTCGTGAAGGTCTTTTCCTATTCCGTGGCCAGTTAGCTCTTTTATGACTGAAAAGCCCTCAGACTCGATCGTATTTTGTATCAAATGACTGATTTCACCTAGTTTTATATCTGGCTTAAGTACTTTTATGGCCTCATCAAGCGCTTTCTTCGTAACCTTAAGAAGCTTATTTACTGCACCTGACGCGCCACCAACGATAAAAGAAACAGCCATATCTGAATGAAAGTTATCTTTATAGAAACCCAGATCCAGACTAACCAGATTTCCTTCTTTGATAATTTTATTTTCCAAAGGGGCAGCGTGAACTATCTCATCATTAATCGAGAAGCACAGAGCGTAGGGATAGTTGTGAAACCCTCTGAACGAAGGTAGTCCTCCTTTTTTTTCTATGAGCTTAAGTGCTAACTTTTCTAGATAATCGCCCGAAACACCAACTTCAGCAACATCTTGTAGTTGCGCTAGGATAGACGCTAAAACGTGACCGTTTTGACGCATAATCTTTATTTCTTTTGTTGTTTTTATGTTTATCATGCGTTTATGGGCGTCCTTTGACTGCGCCAAAGTGGGACGCTAAAACGTGCCCATTTCGACGCATGACCTCTATTTCTTTAATTGTTTTAATGTGGATCACAATATATTCAAATTTAATAATTTAGGGTTTCCCCCAACCCTGCCTACCGGTAGGCAGGGTTCTTCCCGACGTGAGTCGGGGAGGTTCTTATTCTCCCGTCAAGGTTCTTCTCGACGTGAGTCGGGGAGGTTCTTATTCTTAGTTTATCACTCATTTAGGTTAAAAAAAAGACCTATTCAGAGAACAGGCGCCTTGGTACAGTGCGTTATTTGACAGTTATATGATTAGCAATGTCATTGTAAACATCTTCAATCGGCTGTTCGCCATTAACATCAATAACCAAGCCTTCATTTCTCATATATTCAACAGCTGGAAGAGTTAATTCCTCATAGACCTTAAGTCTGTTTTCAATAACGCTTTTTTGGTCCATTTCGCGCTTGCCAAGCTTACCCTCACAATGTGGGCATATATTGATTTCGCCGACTAATTTAGGATCAATAGGTTTTAAGCACTTGGTGCAAACGATTCTTTTAGTGTTTCTTTCAAGGGTTTCTTCTGGGCTAATTTTCACAAAGAAAACTCTAATTTTGTCCTTTGCAACAAAATCATCTAAAAGATCAATTGTAGCGCTTGCTTCTTGGATGGTTCTACCGGCGCCATCGAGAATAAGGCCGCTAGTGACAGCTTCTTTGCCTAGCTCTCCAATTTTAGTAGTTACCCATTTAGCGATGACCTTGCCATCGACAAGCCTGCCTGATTCGTATGCGTCTTTGGCAGCGATTACTTCTGGGTTTTCTGCGTCATTTTCAAATTTATTTCTAATAATTTGACTAACGTGAATAATGTCATAGCCAAAACGTTCGGCCAGAAGTTCTGTCTGTGTCCCCTTTCCTGATCCGGGAGGGCCAACGAGCATAAGGATTTTTGGGTTTAACTCTTTCATTAAAATGATTCGTAATCACGCATTACTAGTTGGGCATTGATTTGCTTGATTGTTTCTAGAACAACAGAGACCACAATCAGAAGCGCGGTACCGCCAATTAGGAACTGAAACGACATAACGCCAGTTATCCCTTGGATAATCATTGGTAAAATAGCAATCAGGCCAAGGAAGACAGCGCCAATTAGGGTGATTCTGTTAATAATATAGCTAATATAATTAGAGGTGTTTAATCCGGGCCTAATGCCAGGAATGAAGCCACCGCTTTTTTGAAGGTTTTCTGCAACGTTTTTAGGGTCAAACGAGACAGCAGTATAAAAATAAGTAAATGCAACGACAAGACAAAAGTACGCAACTATATAAAAGATTTGATTTTGGAAGATGGCGTTAAGTTGGCCAGCGAAGGCGACTACTTTAGGGTTTGATGCACCAGACAAGAAGGTGGCGATCATACCAGGGAATAACATTATCGAAATCGCAAAAATGATTGGAATAACACCAGCCTGATTGATTCGCAGTGGCAAGAATGTGCTGGATCCGCCATACATTTTATTTCCTCTAATTCTTTTTGCATATGATATAGGGATATTTTTTTGTCCTTCTGTAATAAAGATAACGGCACTAATAACTACGAGTGAAGTTGCCAAGAAAAGAACATAAGAAAAGACTTTCGTTGGGTCCCAGGTGTAGACAAGTTGACCGATTTGAGATGGAATGCCGCCAACGATACCAGCAAAAATCAATAACGAAATACCATTGCCTATCCCTTTCTGAGTTATCATCTCTCCTAGCCACATTAAGAAAACTGCGCCAGCAGCAATAATAACAACATTAGCGAACATATTTACAGAAGAAAGGTTGTCAATAACTCCTTGTCGGCCGAGCACATTCAAGAACGCAAAGCCCTGAAGCATTGCTAGTGGAACGGCTGCTATACGAGCGTATTGATTGAATTTTTCTCTTCCTTTCTCGCCAGCTTCTTGATGCATTTCTTTGAGTCTTGGGAAGATCATCGTTAGAAGCTGCATAATAATTGTTGCAGTAATGAATGGACCAAGACCAAGCATGCCGATTGACATTCTGCCCATTGATCCACCAGTAAAAACACTTAACATGCCGAAAAATTGGTTTCCAGAGAAGAATTGTTGCAGTTTTTCCGGATCGATTCCCGGTATAGGCACAGAGGCAACAAGACGAGATATCGCTAGTACAAACAAAACAAAAAGAATCTTTTTTCTTAGATCCTTAATGCGAAAGAGACGAATAAATTTTTCAAACATGGATGTGTTTTATCTCTAAAATTGAAAACTTGCTAGAAACTCAAGCCACCTTCTCTGGCAGCTTCTGCAAGAGCTTTTATGCGGCCATGATATTTGTAGCCACTTCTGTCAAAAGAGACTTTTTTAATCTTTTTTTCAAGAGCATTCATAGCAATTAGCTTGCCGACTTCAGTTGCAACGCTTGTTTTATTACTCTTACCCGCTTTTAGGTTAATACTAGTTGCTTGTGCCAGAGTAATATTTTTTTCATCATCAACAATCTGTGCAGAAATATGTTTTAGACTTCGAATAACAACTAAACGAGGCCTATCTGATATAGACCTAAGCTTAGTATGAACTCTTCTTCTTTTCAGTATTTTTTTTGCGTGTTCCATGGTTATTAAAATCCTGCACTTACAGACTTTTTGCCTTCTTTGCGCCTAATCACTTCGTCTTCGTATTTGATACCAGCGCCCTTATATGGTTCTGGTGGCCTAAGTTTTCTAATCTTTGCAGCTACTTGGCCAACCGCGTCCTTGTCAATACCAGAAATAGTAATAGTATTTTTTTCTGTAGAGAATTCAATGTCTTTGGGTGCGGGCACGGTAATGCCATGTGAAAAACCAAGCGATAGTTCAAGGTTGTTTCCCTGAACAACGGCCTTGTAACCGACGCCCTTGTATTCCAGCACCTTCTTAAATCCATCAGACACGCCGATAACCATGTTGTTAATCAGTGCTCTCCAGGTGCCCCACATTGCCCTATCTTGCTTATTGTTTTCTTCATGTGTACTGACTATGATTTCGGTATTTTTTATTTCAACAGAGATATTAGAAGGAAGTTTTTTTGATAGAGTCCCTCCCTTGCCTTTGGTTTCGATAGTGCCATCATTAAGGCTAACAGTTACTCCATCAGGGATATTAATAGGTTGTTTTCCGATTTTTGACATAGTTATTACCTAACAGAACAAATAGTTTCGCCACCAATTTTTTGAGACTTAGCCTTAGCAGAAGTCATCATTCCCTTAGGTGTAGACAATATGATAATTCCAAAACGTGGAACTCTGATATCAGCGTAGCCAGTATAAAGTCTACGACCTAACTTGCTCAGTCTCTTTATTTCTGTGATTGCTGGTGTTGAGTTAATATCATATTTTAAGAGAATTTTGATGCTTTTAAATTTTTCATCAACTACAGTTTCTTTTGAACAGTCTTCAATAAATTCATTTTTCTTTAAAATACGAGCAATTTCAAAATTTATTTTGGAAAATGGTAAAACACAAGAAACCTTATTTACAGCTAAGGAGTTTCTTATCGTTGTTAACATGTTGCTTATTGGGTCCATATATTTTTTACTCAAGGTTCTCAAGCATTCCTGAGGTTCTTATATTTTTATTCAAGGTTCTCAGGTACTCCTGAGGTTCTTATATTTTTATTCAAGGTTCTCAGGTACTCCTGAGGTTCTTATATTTTTATTCAAGGTTCTCAGGTACTCCTGAGGTTCTTATATTTTTATTCAAGGTTCTCAGGTACTCCTGAG
>Ga0222658_1001438_pt1 | contig 10448 bp, 23 predicted proteins | sample AntAcemetagen476_FD_179830 | JGI IMG/M metagenome (GOLD analysis project Ga0222658, IMG submission 179830) | Saline water microbial communities from Ace Lake, Antarctica - #476 | ecosystem: Environmental > Aquatic > Non-marine Saline and Alkaline > Saline | place: Antarctica: Ace Lake... | reverse complement strand
ACAAGCCTGGTCTCGTCAAACCATTGCCAGTCGATCGTCTTTCCGTTCTCCAACGATCTCGCGCATAGCCCGTAATGTGTGCAGTCCGTAAAATACTCGGCCCTCACCATCGCGACGCCCTCGAAGCCTGTGATCTTGTCCTTGACAACTTCTCCTAATTCGAATCTATGTTTCATGATCATTCTCCTTTGCAGTTAGAGATTGATAAAAAAGTTCCAAAAAAAATAATAAAAAATCACGTGAACGGGAAAAGGCAAAAAAGTTATAAAATATAGGGGCGGAACACCCACTTGCCCCCGAATCCAAAAACCAGATCTGTTTGTAGAAAGGGCGCGCGCTTATAACATCGAGCCTATTCATCCCCATCGTTCTCTTCCCCCATCATCTGCTCGTAGAACAAGCCTTGCATCGCCTGAAACAGCAGCCATCCCATAGTGGAATAGTCTGAGTTCGTCAAGGGCATGTACTCCGGCTCCCCGTTCTCCCTGTTGAGGATTATGATAGCGTCTTTTATGTCTCCCTTCTTGTAATCCTCAACGAACTGATCGATCATGCCCATTGCCTTCTTGCTGATGGGAATTATGTTCTCTTGCCTGATTCTTTTCATATAACCCTCCCTTAACCCCTTGTCTGACAAGCGAGACATGGCCGAGGCTCTATTGTCCTTATATAGGCTATCAAAGTATAAGCCCTTTGCCTCAAGTCCTGTCAGGGCAGTGGATGTCGGCGCAGGGATGGCGCGGGAATCCCCCTTCCCCTTTCCCTATACCTTTGTCATTCTCTTTAGTCCTTACATAGTCTTCCTTATACATGTCATGTCCCTTACTTTATGCCTGTTCAACCCTATCTATTGAAATATGCTTTTATTATCTTGTATCCCTTTACTTATTCGGTTTCCTTTGATCCTTCTTTCTTTTCTATTCAATCCTTCTCTAATTGGGGTATCCTTGCTTGATCTTTTAATCTCTTGAATACTTTCTTTTCATCCCTTCCTTCCGCCTTGATGATTCTATCTTCTTTCATCATTGCCACATATAGATGTCTTTTTCCTTCAACATGATAATGATTCATTCCCACAATGTCCCATCCTTCCAGGGAATGCCATGGAAGACATGTTTCTTCTTGCTCTGTTCTTTTTGACCCTTCTTCATATGCCGCCCTCATTCCACCTGCCTGGCTGACGCTTACTTTTATCAATACCATTTTTCCTTCTGTTCCCGCTATCCACTCATCGAATGTTTTCATTTTGCCCCTCCGTTTTTTCTCTCGACTTGATTTTCTTTGGTGTCCTTTCTGTCTTCCCTTTCCCATCGTTCCTCATTGACCTCATCCTGTATATCTTTTAATCGTCTTTGTATTTCTGATGTCACCTCTTCTATTATTGGTGGATATAACAGGTCGACTGATTTGTCCAATACTTCTATTATACGCTTTCTTTCAAGACAGTCCTTTGCATTGTTTCTCAGCCACACAACATCCTCTGCTACAAGACGCCTATATTCTATACGATTCAGATTTATCATTTATCTCCCCTCCTTCTTTATTGGCTCTTTTATATCTTCTTCTATTGATGGGCATGAAACCATCAATTCATTCAACTTCTCTATTAGCTTATTCAACCATTCAATTCCCTTCTTTGGTTCCATAGTGCTTATGACTATATCAATTGCCACTTTCATCCCTTCTTTTTTCCCGACCATGTATGCTTCGCCCATCGCGTCAATCCTGTTGTATCTTATCTTTATCAGGAATTTCTTTCCTTCTCTGCTGTTTATCCACTCATTAAATAACTTCATCTGTTGTTCTCCTTTCTATTTGACAATCTTTCTTTTCTGCAGCTCTTTGTCAACCTGATTCCATAATTTTGTCACTGACGTATTCCCTTCCGGATAAGAAGGATAACCGTCTGTATGTCTTCTGATCGCCCCTCCGGATACATTCAGCCTGTGCCACAATATGACCATATCTCTTTCTGTCTCCACCTTTAATGAGAACGGCTCGAATATTTGATCCTTTATAGCGAACCCTTTTTCAATAAGCCATGCCTGAACCGCCGGTCTCTCTTGTAGCCATTCTGCCCAAAACAGACTATCCTCCCCCACCCTAATATGATGACCGTCAGAAAGAGTGTGTATTTTCGCCCACTTGACAAAAGAGCCAAAATAGGCCGTTTCACATCTATCATTCCAATTAAGCGTCATTACAATACTGGCTATCGTTATTTTCTTATTTGTGTTCCTTAACATAATATTTCCCCCTTTTCTTTGTTTTAAGGTTTAAACGATGTAATCCTTGTTATTGACAGTTTCATTCTTCTTCTTCCCCCTCCGTGTCCCTTACCTTGAACAAGCCCTTTGTATCCTCTTTTGATTCGCCATCTTTCTTTTTCGACACCGCATCTCCTTTGCCTTGCGTTCCCTGGCTGAAGTCAACCTCGTCCATTCCCAGCTGCCCGTTGAAATCCGTCAACAGGTCATATACCGTGCTCCATGGCACGCTCTCCTTTTCGTTTCTCAACCGCCTCGTGACGTTGTCCATCAGCGCCTCGTACAGGTCGTATCTTTTCTTTGTCCATATCTGACGCCTGTTGCCGAACAGCTTCTGCATCCTGGCCTTCATTGTTTCTGATTCCGTTAGAAGCATCAGTATCTTTTCATACGGCTGTTGCAGCTGTTCTGCTATCTCGTCAGGGCCAAATCCTTGATATGTCAGCTGGGCAATCCTCTCCATTTCATCGCTTAACCAGGTCTGATCCTGTAAAGAGGGCCTTCCCGCTATGTTCTTGCCGTTTTCCGGCTTTGTTTCCTTGTCCTTTTTTGGCTTCTTTCTTCTTTTTACCATGTATTGTTTTCCCTTTTATTTTATATTGTTTTTATATTTATTTTATATTGTTTTTATATGTCAAGATATCTTTGCATATTGATTTTCTTTCGCCTGGTTTTCTTCTTTTTTATTTTCTTTATTGGATCTATTAATTCCGACTGCTTTATCCTAAAATGAGCTGAATAATCTGGTGACGCCTCATTGTCTATATAAATTCGTTGAACAACCTTGTATGAAATAGAATCTGTATTTCCCGCAGTTTCGTCATAAGAGGGAGAATAAATAAGAGAATTGCTTGGATGATAAGGACTTGTATCTAAAATGGAATAATCGATGCAATTTCTTTCGGTTAAAAGAAAAACTATCTGATCCTCTGTTCTCAAGTCTATGTCTTCTATAACTCCACAATCACAACTACAAATAATCCTTCCATCCTGATGCTCTGATATGGTCAATTCAAATATTCTTGCTATGCCACTTATTTGAGCAAGATCAAATTTAATCAGATCGCCGACAGACAACATCAATGCTCCAGCAAATCTAACTTTCAAATTAACCATTATATATCCAAATACCTTTCATTGCTGTATGCTTTTCCAATAGCTTTGTCTGTTTTCGTTTTTTTACCTTCTTCTATGCTATCGTCTATAATTTGTTTCAACTTCGTCAATCCTTTCTGCCCAACAGTATCCAAAAACTTCTGTTTTACGGCTTCTATGCCAATCTCTCCTTTTTCATAACCTATCACACTTCCCTTCCAAGATTCTATTGCTGATCTACAATTAGAATGTTCAGGGGGTATATCCCTCATACTCTTGCCCATACTTCTAAGCACATCACCCACATCTTTAATTGAGGCCCCCGTTGAAGCAAGCGTCGCAAGAATATTGCCCGTTCCAGTAACTTGAACCATAACTTCAACCTCATCTGACGATTTTGCAATAATTTCCTTTGCTATCCCTACTATCCCATCTTTTGAAGTTTGAGCGGTTAGAACAAATCCATCCCTATCCATACAAAGCAAGTCGCCAGAGCATATACCCATATATCCTTTCATTCTCATCATTGTCTACACTGCTCCAGAAAATCTCTATACTCAAAATCCCGAAACCTTAACTTTCTCTGATCCATCCTTCCTTGCACAGAAAACTTTACCCTTTCTTTGTTAAGGAATAAGGCTTCACAAACATCCTCGAAACTAACAGGAATATCATCTTCATCCCATTGCCCAAACAACCAACAATGCGCTTCCTGATATTCCTCTTTTTCATCGCCATAACAAGCAAGATCGTTAATGGCTGTTTGCAGCATTCTTTCGTGCAACATTGTGATTCCGTCTATTGATGGCCGTTCGTCTTCTTTTTTTGCTGACCATCTTCTTCTTTTATAGACGGTCATTTTATCCTCCTATATTAAACATCTATTTTTAAAAGCTCCACTTCTGTAACAAATTTCTTTGTGCCAGGCCTACTTAAAATCTGCCGTATATCCTCTTTCTTTACCGATGCAAGCCGACTAATATTCTCCAACGCTTCCTCTACCGCCTTCTTGCACGATTCCATGTTCTTGTCATCAATATCACTAACCACATAAGTCATCTGTTCTGATATTATCATTTTCTGTCTCCTTGTTTTATTTTCAACACCCCCGCCTAAATGTCAAGGGAAAGATAACATTAAAATCAGCGGCGTTTAGTCCGCTGGGTTGACTGGTTATAAAGAAATCACGGGTCACAATCTCGGATCATCCCCATGATCGAATCCAGGGTCTTGTTTTTTATTTGGTGATTCTCCCCCATCAATAATACTTGATCGACCTCCCCTTGGTCCGTCCCACCAATCTTCATCATCTCTAATTTCTTTACCGGTCATACCTCTAACTCTATTACCATTTTTGTCAAAAATGTTGTGTGATGAACAATAATTACACATAGTCTTAATCTCCTTTAATTAGTGATTTCTTTATAACGATTTAGCTGACCTGCGGCAGTTTTTTGCCGTCAGGGTCCAGCGGGTTGTTATATTTTTTAGGGCATTGCCCCATTTCGTATAGTCGGCAAATCTTTATCCCATTACCCGTAAAGGGGAGAAAGCACTCCCTGCCGTAACAGGCCTTTTCTCGCACTTGATATTTTCTTTTCTCACTTTTAGTCATCGTCAACCCTTAAAATATAACGGTTAGTTCAGCGGCCTGTTATGCCCACATTTCTCACAATGCAGAATTGGATCTTGTTCATGCCCACATTCGGGACACACTATTAAGCCCCTGTCCGCATCTAAGAGAACATCACGCGCAAATTTAAGACCGTGAACAAAATTGTTCCAGTAAGAAGCATTATTCATATCATCATTCTCTGTACATTCCTCAGCAAACCGTTGTTTCTCTTTGATTTCCTGATCAATTATTTCTATAGGTTTCATTTAACCTCCCGCTCCTTCAATGCTTCAAACAACTCTTCGCCTATGGCTTCCCGCAGGTTCTTCTCCTGCTTTCGCGGCCCCCAGGTCTCCCATACTGGATAATCGTCCTCAACAGGGACGTGGAGGGCGGGGGTGTCCTGAATTATGTATGGGCTCATTTTAACAGCAATCTCGAAGAAATCTAAAAGCCATTGCCGCAACCTGCACAGCTTCCTTGCTTATTCTATCCCTACTCGGCTTACGTTTTTTAATTTCGTCCCAAAGCTCGTCAAGCTCTTCAAGGATAACCGCATAGCCCTCATGCGCTGAATTAAAATCTTTATACTTTTTCGTTGCAGAATCCAATTCATCTATGACTTCTCGAAGAAATGGCAAGTTATTAAATACTCCTTGATATTCCCCCATCCAGTATTGACTATGATTTTGTTCTACCATCCCCTCTTCCTCCCCGTGTAGGGCATAAATTACGCTATATCCTGTAAGGACATAATCGCGCACTCGCCACATTCATTTTTTCTTGTATTTGACACCCACCAGGCACATCGCTCTTTATAGCATTCATATGGTCCTGATGAGTTTGATAAAGTCATAGGACAAATTAACTTCGGTAAACTTTCTTTTTCCTTCTCGAAAACCTTTGCCATTGTCATCCCCCCTTCCCCGTCTTAGCCGTCAAACATTCCTCTTTCCGCCAGTTTTCTTGCCTGTACCTTTGCCTGGCGCATTACCCTTGCCTGAACCATGTCCATCTCTCGGTCCTTTTGATCCACTCGGTGGACCTTTTTTATCACCCTTTGGCATTTGCTTTCACCTCCTTTCATCCAAATAGATTTTGATTTTCCATTTGATCCAATAACAGAACAAAATATCAAACTGAAAAACACCTTGATACCAACCAAATTGAAACAACGATGAAACATTATTTGACGTTTCAATGCTAAAAATATCAAGCAACAAAGTATGTTCAAACTTCAAATATTCAAACTCTAATTCTATTAGCGAGATCTTCATTTTAGTTTTTCCTTTCTATCCGTTCCATTTTTTGCTTCCTCGATATTGTATCTTTTTCAGAAACCTATATATCCTTAGTTTATGAGCCCAATAAAGCAAGAATGTTTTCAACAAATCCTTCATCCAGCATTTTATGTACAATCTCAATCGACCTGACCTGATAACAGTTCTCCAATACGACTTCTGAAAAGGCCACAGACACCACATCCTCTCAAACATAGGAGTTGCATGAAAATGACGATTCCACTTATCCCAAAGTTTCTCCAGATCAATTTTATGTTCGCTCAATCGAAAACGTTCGATAGGATTGAGGCGATTGTTTATGAGCAAAGAATATTCATCTTTATCAAGTTTTGGTTCACAATACTTTTCATAAATCTTTGTGCCAGGATATGGGGTTGTTACTCCGAATATAACTCCCGCTGTCGGTTTGATCTCCTCAAGGAACTTATGGGTTGCTTTCAAGTCCTCTTCGGTCTCCCCGGGCAAATTCAACAACATAGTCGCAAACGATCTTATCTTATACTTTCTGCACCACTCGAATACCTGTCTTGTTTGATCAAGCCTTATCTTCTTATTTACATTCCATAACAATCTTTCAACCCCTGTCTCGACACCTATGTCTAATTGGATACATCCTGTTTCCTTTAATCCTCTTATCATTTCCTCTGTTGCCGTATCTGCTCTTGTCTGGCAGGCATAAGGAGTGACTTCTTTCGGCTTGTTCCAATTTTTATAACTTCCAGGTTCAGCATATCCAGCTCTCATTCCCTTCATTTCGGGTTCCCAATCCAAACACATCTTTGCTTCAAACCAATTACGCATCCACTTCTTTGACATCCCAAACATATCGTCAAACAAATAAAAGAAATCAATATTATAGTGAAATTTCAAATACAAAATCTCATTAACAACATCTCCAACCGGCCTTAGTCTTGCCGCCTTGCCTTTGTTTGCCTTCCAAACAGCATTAGCGCAACAAAAGTCACAATTAAAAGGACATCCCCTGCCAGCAAATACACAAACCATTGACGTATAAATTCTTCGGATAATAAGTTTCTGAGGGCGAAGGTAATAAACCATATCCACCAGATCATAAGCAGGCATCGACAATGTTTCAAGACCCATAAATTGCCTTTGTTCAGTTTTGATAAATTTCCCTTCCTTATAATACCCATGATAATAATCCCCTTCTTCTTGCCAAAATGCTATTCCTTTTATTTCATGCAAATTAGAAAAAACAACATTATTTCCTTGATATAATTCCCAGCAAGTTTCTTCCCCTTCACCCATAACAGCTACATCAAAGGGTGATCCTTCGTAGATAAAATCCTCAGGACAAATTGTGGCATGTGCATTTCCGACAAGTAACAACGAATTTGGTAATATATTCTTAACAAAGTTACCAAGCTCCATAACATTAGAATAATCGGAATGAAAAGAAGCCAACCCAACAAAAAGGGATGTTTTTCCCTCAATCTTAGAAGCAATTTCTCTATAGTGTCTTTTGATTTCATTTACTGTATCACCTCCCTTTACATCTATAATATCAACATTCAATCCTTTCTTTCTTAGATATGCCGCCAGATACAAAAAATAATATGGAGGGTGAGGATTTCTTGCATTAGTAGGACTTGTTATGAACAGAAAATCAAGCATTTTTTCTCCTTAATAAAACTGAGGATCATATTTATGAATTTTCATATTAGCATCTATTTGTGTCGAGGATATATAAAATCGAATCTTAACCGCGGTTTTATAATGCCGCCAGAAAAAAGTCATTCTAAGCCATAAAGGATTCTTACAGACAAAATAATTGATTCCATTTTTATATTCCTCTCCTTCTTTTATTTTATATAACATATCACACCTCCAAATACCGACAAACTTTGTTCATTGCCTTGATCTCATTTTGTATTATCTCTTCTTTTTTCTTTTGCCTTTCTTTTTGCGCCGCCTCTTCCTTTATCCTCGCCTCCTCCTGAAGTTGTTTAATAGTAAGAATAGGTTCCTCTCGAAATTCAGGATTAGCTGGATAGGCCATCGCAAAACTTACAGTTACGCTTGACAAATTAGGCGACATTGATACTCCGCTCGGAACATGTATTGTAGGATAAGTATTCAAATCTATTTCTTCTGATTCTGACGGAACATTTTCTATTTCATCAGACTGTGAAGAATCAGCCGATTTCACAGTTTCTGTTTTCTGAACAATAGCTTCTTTTATTATTGAATTTGCCTCTTCCACCTCCTTCCCGATTATAGGTATTATCCATGATTTCTTTATTTTCCTTCTCTCATTCCATTGTTTACAAAGATCAAGCAAAGGCTTTCCTGAAAGCATAGAAACAGATGATGAACGCAAAGCAACAGCCAGCAATAACCAAATACTAAATGTTACGGCTATAGATACAATTATAAGTGTAAAAAGAGTTTCTGCATCCATAATACCCTCTCACTTTGACAAGATTTCAAACTCATCCCTGAACTCGCACAATGCCAGCAGTTCATCTTGCTCTATAGAGCAAACATGATCAGGGCCAGGAGCTTTCCTGTCATAGGTAAAATGTTTTTCTATAATCTTTGCCCCCATAACTATCGCTGTTATTGCCGCTGTTATCCCAACCGTATGATCGGAAAAACCATCAAAATTATAACTATCAAAAATATCCTTTGTAATATTCACCTCTTCAAGAGAAGTTGGATATTTAGATATGCAATAAAGAAAAAAACTCAAACTTGTCTTAATAAATTTATTCCTCATGCTCAATATGCTTTCGCCATATTCATTACATTTTTCTAAAGTCATCCATCCCATACTAACAAGATAGGGCTTGCCTGTTGCCCTTACCAACTTGACATATTCCTTGTCGAAAATCATTCTACTCGCTATCTTATGCCTGTCAACATTCAGCTCTTCCAGCCATTTTAATCTTATAGGATCAAATGCAGACGCCATAAACTCAATGTTTAATCCGTCACAATATCCCTTCAACATCGCAACTTCCTCAAAAGACAATTCCGCTCCTTTGATTTCAAACCAATCGTCCTTAAAAAAGTCTTTTTTGTTTAATGTCTTTTCAGGATCATAAAACTGAAACTTGGCGACATCGGCGCCGGCATCTTTGGCTTGTTTGATAAGCCATCTTGCCATGTCCATATCGCCCCCATGATTGATTCCAATTTCCGCGATAATTTGCACCCTCATTTATATCTCTCCTGCTTGTACCATCTTGCTCTTATTCTTTGTTGCCAACTATAAGGAAGGATATCAAATATCTCCATTACATAATAATACAACATTATCTTTCGATACCACATTCCGTCAACATATGGTGTCCATCTCTTCACAACTCGCCGCGATTCTTTCCTTCTCTTATGTGCTTCCGATATCACGGTGCCGGAATGTATGTCCAAAGTCCCGACCAATATATCAGGAATAAAATGCAGTTGGTATTCAAAGGCGACCTTCAACCACAAGTCCCAATCGTGACTTATATCAAGGCTCATATCCATAGGCCCGTATTTATCATAAACGTCCTTTCTGATAACAACGGAAGATGTCGGGACAAAGTTCTTCTTGAGCAGAAAGGGAAATACCTCTCCCGAATGACAGGTTGACATCTTGCTCCAAAATACGGAACTTCTTCTATCCTCATATCTAACTAACAGGTCGTGATAAGAAAAGGCCTCTCCTGTCGCTTCAAGATATCCAACTTGCGTTTCGAGCTTTTCCTTCCTCCAACTATCATCACTGTCCAAAAAGGCCAGATACTTACCAAAGGCATGACCGCAACCCAAATTGCGAGGAATTACAGGCGAGCCGCTATTCTTACGGGTCTCCAGATGCCTAATTCGATCATCTGTATATTTCCAGGAAGAAATAACCTGCTTTGTATTATCTGTTGAACAATCGTCAACAATAATCAATTCCCAATCCTCAAAAGTCTGTCTCTTTACCGACGCCATTGCAACGGCCAATCTATCAACCCGATTATAAGTCGGCAATATCACTGATACCACAGGCCTTTTCATTTATTCTCCTTTATTTCTTATTTTATATTTATGCATATCAACAGAACCCTGCCATACATAGTATTTATCATCGTTATCAAAGATAACAACATATATTTCAGAACCAATAGGCATACCTGGAAAATATCTTAATGGAATTTCAATAACAAAGAATGCCTT
>Ga0222658_1001433_pt1 | contig 10453 bp, 12 predicted proteins | sample AntAcemetagen476_FD_179830 | JGI IMG/M metagenome (GOLD analysis project Ga0222658, IMG submission 179830) | Saline water microbial communities from Ace Lake, Antarctica - #476 | ecosystem: Environmental > Aquatic > Non-marine Saline and Alkaline > Saline | place: Antarctica: Ace Lake... | reverse complement strand
AGGCTTTTTTGGAACAAGGTGATTGACTTTTTAGGTTACTATCCCGAGAAAGTCGAAGATTTCAATAAGGCTTTCAGTGGAATTAAAAAGCTATGAAAACAATAAAGATAACCTGCGAAGGAACGGATTATGTAGACTATAAAAGTTTGACTCCATTTCAGGGGCATTTGAAAACACTATCTGAAGAGAACCTTGGGAAGCTGAAAAAATCTATCATCAAATATGGCTTTACTGTACCCGGGTTCATCTGGCAGTCAGGTAAAAGAAAATATATTCTGGACTCTCATCAAAGGCAGTTAGCATTATACAGTCTTGAGGAGGATGGATATACCATTCCGGATATCCCTATTGTTTATATTCAGGCTAAAAATAAAACAGAGGCGAAAGAAAAGCTGCTGCATATCACTTCGCAGTATGGGAAATTTGATCGAGGAGGTCTTGATGATTTCTTATTGAGCATAAACTCCGATGCTGAATTGTTAGAGACTTTGAGGTTGGTTGATGAAGAGATGTTATTAGCTCCAATGGAAGATTTTGATATAGATGGATTTTTTGAAGAAGATAATGGAGAGCATGATAAGGAAGCGAAAACCATAACCTGCCCTAAGTGTGGAGAAGTCTTTGAATTATGAAAGTTTATTTAGCTGGATATAAAACTATAGAAAAAGTATGGAATAAATCAACAGAAGATATATATTTGTTAAGTTCGTTCTGGGAACATAAGTCAGGCAAATATGGAGATTATGTAAAGCAAGAGAAACATATTTTAGATAGTGGTGCTTATTCTGCTTTAGCAGGAACAACAGGCAAAGAAGTTGATTGGAATTTATATGTTAAAAAGTATATAAAATTTATAATAAATACAAAGCAGAAATTATTTTTTGAGATGGACATAGACCCTTTAGTAGGATTACCTAAAGTATTGGAATATAGAGAACAAATAGAAGAAGAAACAGGTATAAAAAGTATTCCAGTTTGGCATAAATCAAGAGGGAAACAAAATTGGTTAAACCTTGTTAAAAAATATAATTATGTTGCAATTGGGGGCATTGTTACAAAAGAAATAAAAAAGAAAGAGTACCCTTTATTGAGATGGTTTTTAGATGAAGCTAAAAAAGAGAATTGTAAGGTTCATGGTTTAGGTTTCACTTCTGTCCCAATGTTAAAAAAATTAAAATTTTATTCAGTGGATTCAACAACTTGGAATGTTGGTGGAAGGTTTGGGAATGTATGTATTTTTGAAGATAATAAATATAGCAAACAATGGAAACCAGATAATAAAAGAGTTAAAAACATTAAAACATTAAATTTATATAATTTCCAAACATGGGTAAAATTTCAAAAATATGCGGAAACGAATTTATGAAAATAGGGATGGTTTCTTGCAGTGGATTAAAACTTAATTATAAATGCCCTGCTGAAAAAATGTATCAAAGTGAATTATATAAAAAAGCTATGGAATATTCTAAGAAAAATTATGATCAGGTTTATATTTTATCAGGAAAATATGGATTATTAAAATTAACTGATATTATAGAACCTTACAATGTAGATCTTAGCAGTAAAAAAATTAAAGAATGTAAACAATGGAGCTATAAAGTATATCAACAGATAAATAAATTAGGTCTCACAAGAGAAGAATTTTATTGGCATTGTGGAGTTAAGTATAGAAAATATTTAATGTTAAAATTAAAAGGTATAGCACCTCTTAAAGGTTTAGGAATAGGATATCAATTAAAATGGTATAAAGATAAACAGCTTTCTTAGAAGGCTGAAAAAATATATTAGGAGTATTTTATGAAACGTATGAAACACGTTAAAAAACAACTGATAGAAGCAATTTTTATTACTTCATTAGTTATCTCAAATGTAGTGGCTGGAAAGATTCTCATGATAGGACCTTTAGTAATTCCAGGGGCAGTCTTGTTGTATGCAATAACCTTTCTTTGTACTGATTTATTATCAGAACTTTATGGTAAAGATGAGGCTATTAAAATTGTTAGAATAGGTTTTATTGCAACCATATTTGCAGCATTAATGATTCTATTAACTAGATACCTTCCAGTGGCACCTTTCGCACAAGCAACTCAAGATGCTTATGTAGTATTGTTAGGAAGTAATATCAGAATAGTACTGGCCTCAATGGTAGCTTATTTTATTAGTCAACACTGGGATGTTTGGATGTTCCATTTGATTAAAGAAAAGACGGGTGTTAAAAAGAAATGGTTGAGAAATAATTTATCTACAATGACCAGTCAGCTAATTGATACCAGTATATTTATTACAATAGCATTCTGGGGATTAGTCCCAAATTTATGGATAATGGTAGTCAGTCAGTATGTAGTTAAATTAATGATAGCAGCATTGGATACACCCATATTTTATTTCTTAACAAGAAAAGTTGAAGAATAAGGAGCGAAATCATGACCAGATCCCAAAAAGCAGACCTTAAACAGTTTGTCGAAACTTTACAACAGGAAACCAGAGAAGGGTCTGGTCGTATAAATAACTTAACATGGGAAAAACTGGCAAAGATAAAAGCCCTGTTATATCAGGGTAATTATCAAAAGTATGTTTTCCAAAGTATGGGTATCCCGAAAACAACATGGGATGGCTGGGCTTCTAATGGAAGAAAACTTGCAGAAGATATTCAGAATAAAAAAAAGAAATATGATAAACTTAATGAATCTCAAAAGAAATATATCACCCTTGCCGGGTTAATTGCTAAAGGCAAATCCATAGCTATGACAAAACATGTTGGAATAATAAACACTGCAGCAGCTAAAGACTGGAAAGCATCAGCATGGTTCTTGGAAATGAACGATAGAGAGAATTATGGAAAGAAGATCCAGGCAGATGTGAACGCAAACTTTATCACAATGGAAGATTTACTTGAAGACGAAGAAGGCGAGTAAAAAAGAGAGGCTTGAATATTATAGGAGTCACCCTGCAGTATTTATAGAAAAGCGTCTTGGGGTAAAACTCTGGTCAGGAATGAAAATTGTAATAGATTCTGTATGGAAAAATAAAAGAACATCTGTCAGAGCCTGCCATGGGGTAAGTAAAACTTATGTTGCAGCTGCAATCACAGTTGCATTTTTTAATCTCTATAAAGATGCAATTATTGTTACTACAGCACCGACCAGTCGGCAGGTAGAATTATTACTATGGAAAGAAATCAGATCTATATATGCAAGAAATAGTAACTTCCTCCGTGGTGAATGTATGACGATGAAAATCAAAACATCAGGGGATAGCTATGTTGTAGGGTTCTCTACAGATAAAGCAGAATCGATTGAGGGTTTTCATGCTCCTCATATTTTATGGATATTAGATGAAGCAAAAGGATTACCACAATGGGTTTATGATGCTGTGGAAGGTTCTATGACTGGAGGGACTGCCAGAGTATTAGAAATTAGTACAACAGACGGGGCAGATCAACAGTGTCCATTAAGACAACATCAGGAAAATATGAGAGATAAATGGAACTGTATTAAATTATCAGCATTTGATTCTCCTTTTGTTTCAGTTGATGAATATCCGGAGTTCAAACAGCATAGAAATCAAGATTTATATGATTATGGAAAACCCAAAAAAGGAAGAGAATGGTCAAAAGAATATGAAAAAAATATACAAATAGAAATATCTGAGGGAATTTTAGATAAGAAAGATTTATGGTTTATTAAAGAACCTGGAATGTGGGAAACGAAAGTCTTAGGAGATTTTTCCTCGGTAGGAACTGATAATGTAATCCCTCTCAAATGGGTATTGTCTGCAGTTAATGCGGAAGTAGATGAAGGGGATGGGATAACCTGTCATGGATTTGATGTTGCCAGGATGGGTAATGATAAATGTGTCTTAACCACAAGAGAAGGAAAAACAGTATTGCCTCAAACAATCTGGGGTAAGAAAAAGATCCCATGGTCAGTTGGTAAAATCATGGCAGAAACAGAACTGGATGAGATTGTGAAAGTGGATGCTTGTGGATTAGGATCCGGGGCTTTTGATGATCTTGCCGAAGGTGGGCATGCTGCTATCGGATTGGATAGTGCAGCTAATGCTTTTGATGTAGTAAAGTTTAAGAATTTGAGAGCTGAAATGTGGTGGAATGCCAGACAGGTTTTTGAACTACAATATGAAGAGGGCAATGTAATTTCAATTCCTGATGATCCGGAACTGATAATGGATCTTACCGGCTTACAGTATAAACCAATGTTGTCAGGGCAATATCTCATGGAGCCGAAAGAAACCTTTAAAAAAAGGCTGGGGCGATCTCCTGACAAAGGGGATAGTTTTGTGTATTGTATATATGAAGCTCCGGTATATGAAGATGAATACTATGGAGAAACTGATGATGAGACTGATATATTTTTATAGCAAATTAGTGTTCTAAGACGTTCAATGTAGTGTTCTAGTAAAAGTATACTACATTGAGGGATAAGTCGTTTTAAAGGTTGTTTTTCGTAGTCTGACAGGCTGTTTCAGTATAGTACTAGCCGATAATAATTAGATAAAGAGGTATCCTATGTTTGAAAGAATTAGAACACGACAAATCGAAGGTAAAATCAGACTTCAGCAAGCAGAAATAGACCTTACAAACTTGAGTAATACAAAACCAGTAACAGAGAGTGGTAATTTCGTTCTCCCGGAAGCGGATGAGGCAGATTGGCACCTCATGGGAAAGACCAGTGAAAAAGGTCTTGACTCTACTGATCAGGAAACACTCAGGGAGCAGGCACAGAAAACATACTATAAGAATACTCATGGAAGAAATATTATCAGGCTATTTGAAAAGTATGTGGCAGGACGTGGATTCAATATCAGCCCTGTTAGTTCTATGGATGCAGTAGTTGATTACTGGAAGGAATTCTGGAGAGTCAATAAAATGGCACTTCGTGTAAAGGAGATTGTTCGAAGAGGGATGAGGGATGGTGAAGATTTCCTTAGATATTTTGAAGGTGAAAAAGAGGAGATGATAAAAGTCAGATTTATGAATCCTGATTTTGTTCAGACTCCTACTGATCTGAAAATTACTGATGAGATGGGGAACGTTAATGATGGTATTGAAACTGACAAAGAGGATATTGAAAATGTTCTGGGATACTATTACAAAGGTGATCGTATTCCTGCAAAAGAAGTAGATCATATTAAAATTCTGGTTGACAGTGATATTCTCCGGGGGCGTTCTTTCTATGAACCATTATTGCAAGGGCTTGCCATGTATAAAAAATGGTTAGCGGATCGGATGAAACTAAATGAACAGAGAACAGTTATTGCAGTAATAAAAAAAGTAAAAGGCAACCCTACTGATGCTGCCAATATAGCAACTAAATATGAAACTTCAAAACTATTAAATCCCGATGGCACAACCAAAGCCAGGGCACCTAAAAATGTCAGTGTGATCACAACCAATAAAAATGTAGAGTATGAATTAAAAACTCCCAATCTACAAGCATCAGATGTTCAGCATGATGGAGTGGCTTTACTTAGGGATGTTTCAGCAGGTTCCGGGCTTCCTGAATATATGGTTACCAGCGATTCAAGTAATTCTAATTATGCCAGCACCCTTGTTGCCGAAGGACCAGCGGTAATGGAGTTTGAAGATTGGCAGGATTTCTTTGGGGAAGCTTTTAAAGTGATGTTCTATCGGGTTATTGAGAGTGGAATCAGGAAAGGTAAAATACCAAAACAGGAAACATTGACTGAGCAAATAGTTTCTCCTAAAGGAAAACTAGCTGATAAAAAAATTACTAAGGATACATCAACCGAGTGCACTATAACTTTTCCTGATCTTGTTGCCAGAGATGTTGAGAAGGAAACCAAAGCTCTAATACTTCAGCGAGGACAGGAATGGATTTCGGATACTTCTTCACAGGCAAAGCTTGACCTGGACCATGATGAAGAAAGGGAATTGCTTAAAAAAGAAAAAATTGAAAATCCTGAAGAGGATGAGGAATTCAAAAAAGATGAAGAGGATCTGGAAATAGAAAAGCAGAAAAAGAAAATGGAAGAAGAATGATAGTTCACCAGGAGACTACCCCTGATGGGAGAGTAATCTTTAATCCATATGATTGTCCATTTTGCAGCATGGATACTATTGGTAATCATGCTTTTAATTGTCCTAATCGACCGCAAGAAGGTTTCGTACCTGACGAGGTAGAAGATTATAATGATCCAACGGAGTTTAGCTGATGGCATATGTAGATGACATAAACAATGCAATAATTAAAAGTCAGTCATTGAAGAATACAGCACTGAATGCAGAGCTCAGAAAGTATCGTACCGAATATAAACGGACTACTAAAAGAATCCAGAATTTAATTCTCACTTACGATGAAAACAGCTCGCAGAATCTCGGGACATTATTCCGTCCTATTGAAAGGGAAATGAGAATACTCAGCGGTAAGTTAACCCGATCTGCAAGGGCTCTCCTGGGTAAGAGTGTCCGGGCTGCTATCATAGATACCAAAGCAAGTCTTTCCATATTCCGGGGTGCCCTGAAGGGCACTGCCAAGATAGGCATGACAGCAGAGGTCTTTGATAAAGTATGGAGAAGGGCTTTAGGAAAACTGATTAAGGGATACCGGGGTATTACTTTATCCGGGAGGATCTGGGATTTGAATCAGATATCCTACAAAGAGATCAGAAGAATGATTGCAAGAGGATATGCTGAAGGAGAATATGTCGGAACAATCATGAAGAACATCCGGGGATTCTTATATCTCCCGGAAGTTGATATGAGGAAAAAATACTGGAAAGAATTTTATAAACGGTATCCTCCGGGGAGAGGACGATATAAATCTGCGTATAAAAATATGGACAGGTTGATAAGAACTGATGTTACCAGGGCATACAGGGAGGCAACAACCGAATATGCCAGCAGAAAAACATGGGTCAAAGGGGTTGCATGGCATCGTTCTGCAGGTCATGGAGTATGCACATCTGGAGAGTGTGACGAGTATGAGCAGAGTGATTTATATGGACTTGGTGATGGTGTTTATCCTCCATCAGCTATCCCTCTGAGTCATCCGAATTGCCAGTGCTACATTACAATTGTCGCACATGAGCAAAATATTATCATTGACAAGGTTACATAGTAAGCTTAGATTAAAAATATAGGAGAAAGAAAATGGCTAAAACAAGTTCAGGTGCAGGGACAAAGAAGATTAATGTAGATGTTGAATCAATGGGTGGTACACCCATAGTGGAAGAAAAAAAAGTCGGAAAAAAAGTTGCAGGTATGAGTCAGGCAGAGATCACAATCATTGAAGAAAAACTCAGTGCAATACACGGTATTCTTCCTATTGAAATTGCAGGATCATTATCGAATCGATTTGATAAAAATCTTGAAAAACAGAATACTGTTAGGTCAGAATTCGCTTATGTAGAGACAAAATTCAAAGATCCCAAGGAACGTGTAATAAAAATTGCCGATATAAATAGTAGGCTCGCAGAATTAAAGATAGAAAGGCAAACATTAATCGGTAAGTGGCATAAGAAGGTGGATACATACATCAAAGAAGTTTACGGGGATCCCGTAATAGAAAATGGTGTTACAGTATCCTATGGAGATCGGATTGAGGTTATGAGAAATAAACATCTAAGGAAATTCTGGTAAGAGATGGACAGGGCAATAGCAAATGCTTTTTATGCCCTTCAGCTTAGTGCAGAAGTTGAACGAATTTTAGAACAGAATGCCAGTAATAATGACTGGGCTTTAGTTAATAAATTACAATTACCTCCTCAAAGTTTCCTCTGGATTGAAGATAAAGAAGACAGACGTAAATGGCACTTACCATATCGTGAAGGTACAGGTGGAATTGATCCTGCTACTAAAATGCATCGAAGAGCCGGAGCAGTAAACCTGAATGCACTCAGGGCTATTGATCAGGCAATGGGTGGTTCTAAAGACCGAATGCCTTCTATAATTCCTAAAGAAATTAAAAGCAAAATTATTAAGCTGATGAAAGAATTCAATATTGGTAAATACAGTGAAAGCAGAAGGGGTAACGAAATGAAAACAATCGATTTCACAGAGTCAACTATATCAGGGCAGTTCAAAGAAGGAAAGTTTGATAAAGAAAAGCGATCCATTGCAGGAGTAATTCTATTAAATTCAACGTCCAGTAATAGATATTTCCCCGGGAGTAAAGGAACACGATTTTCACAAACTTTCCTTGAAGGGATAGCTGCTAATATAGGCGGTAAAAAAGTATATATGAATCATGTCAGCTTGGAAGAGCTGGATAAACATCATGGTGTTCGTGATGTAAAAGATATTATTGGATTTTATGAAAATGGCAGAATGGAAAATGGAGTTCCCAAAGCCGATATAAAATATTTGGAACATCAGGCTCCCATTGTAGAATCGCTAGTAGGTGAAATGTCGGACAAGATAGGTCTGTCAATCGTAGCGAATGGGGAAATGAGTTACGATAAAGAAACGGGGATTGCGGAAGCATATCTCCTCAAGACTCTGCATTCTGCAGATCTTGTCACAGAACCGGGATCAACCAATAATATGTTTGAGTCCGGAAATCCAACAGAAGAAGAGGAAGATATGGATTTAAAAGGTTTAACATTAAAGGAACTCTTTGAAAGTCGGCCTGATATGATAGAGGCTATTAAAAAGGAAGTTCAGGAAAAACTGTCAAGTATAGAAGAGGTTGATGGTTTCAAAAAGCAGATAGCTGACTTTACTGAAAGCACCAAGAAATTGGAGCGTGCAGTTGATGAGTATAAAGTCAAAGAAGCTGCTGGAGTAAAAGAAGATTCTGTCAATAAACTTTTGGAAGAAAGTAAAATTGACAAGGCTCTTATCACCCCTATTTTCAGGGAACAACTGTCTGAAGCAAAAGATGAGGAAGCTATGAAGGCTCTTATTGAAGACAGGAAAACTCTGACAAAACCTGCTAAGAAAAAAGGTGTTTCTGGCATGGGTGATCCTAAAGTCATCGATGAATCCGAGGAAGGTGAAGAGCTGGATAAGGACGAATTCGATAAGGCAGTTATCGAAGCTGCAAATGAACGGGGGTAAGTGATGAGTAACAAATATCGATACAGACGGGGACCACAAATTTCCAGAGATGTGAAAAAGACTGGAACAGTGGCAGTTGAACAGGGTGACATGCTGAAAATAATTTGGGGATCTGGAAGAGTTACACCTGTATTATTGTCAAGTGACTGTGATGATCTGGTAGGGATTGCAATGGATGCATCCCCAGCTACAGATGCAACAGCTACAGTCATAAGAATGTTGGAAATTGGGCATGGCACAGTTTTTGAAATGACAGTAGCAAGTGCAACTCAAATATTTGGTCAGCAGTATGTAATCAGTTCAGCCCAGTTATTGCTCAAATATACCAGTGACAGTGGATACGACACTGCAACCAATAGTGTTGCTGTCTGTGCACAGGATTTGGATACGGATGGGACAAGTGTACTCGTTCAGTTTATGCCTGGTGCACTCCAGAAACAGATAGTAGAGAGCTAGGGGGAAGGTAAAAGATGAACAGAGATAGCATGAAAGCTTTGTATGAAAGTGGCGGAGAAAAAAAGTTCGCCATAGCAATGATTAACAATATCAATGAAGGTAAGATCAAGACTGACAGTATTTCTTTGAAAGCACTGTGGGAAGCAATGGGTGAACCACCCCTGAAACAGGATAGTCTTGTTGGTACTCGTAAGGTTGGGGAAGTTGACTTTTCTGAAGCAATGGCCTCCTCCGCTTTCCCCAAGATTACCGGGGCATTGATTAATAAAAAGGTACAGGAAGGTTATGACCTTGAGTACGGAATTGGTGATCAGCTGGTAATGGTTGTTCCTTCATCCGTCAAAGACGAAACCATGGTTGGTTTTGGGGATGACATGGTTATGAAAGAAGTAGTCGAGGGTGTTGATTACGAAGAAGGTTCAATCACTGAAAAGTACCACAAAATCAAGAACACCAAAAAGGGTAGAATTATTTCCCTTACTGAAGAGATGGTACGGTTTGACCAGACTGGACAGATGTTACTGAGAGCACAGAGACTTGGTGAAGCTGCAAAGTCAGACAGAGAAAAAACAATCATGAATGCAGTTCTTGAGCTGACCAGTACCGGTTTACTCGCAGCATGGAGACCCGGAGGTACGGCAACAACTTTGTATAGCAGCACATCGACTGATCCGTATACAACCGCAACCTTGAACAACCTTGGTTCAGAAGGCTTGGCAGATGAAACTGATCTTGATAAAGCAATGGCACTTTTCGCACAGTTCACAGATGAACAGGGCTTGCCTATGAGAGTGACACCGAAAATTTTACTCACAGCAATGAGCTTGAAAGGCATAGCGAATAAGATTGTCAATTCGGGACAGGCTGTTATCTTAACTGGACCTGCTGGTGTAGCGAATATTTATACTGGGATGCAGGCACTTGATACAACCTTCATCGATCAGCAGTTGGCAGCAACCG
>Ga0222658_1001430_pt1 | contig 10460 bp, 3 predicted proteins | sample AntAcemetagen476_FD_179830 | JGI IMG/M metagenome (GOLD analysis project Ga0222658, IMG submission 179830) | Saline water microbial communities from Ace Lake, Antarctica - #476 | ecosystem: Environmental > Aquatic > Non-marine Saline and Alkaline > Saline | place: Antarctica: Ace Lake | collected... | reverse complement strand
CACAAATGGTTATAAATATTGATGGAGATATTAAACAAGGCGAAATATTTAAAATTTCATTGAATGTCAACAATAAAAATGTTACTTGGGAGGTTGAAGCCAATGATAATGGCTTGGAACAAGGTAATTTCTGGAAATATCCAGTTTATGATGTAAGTACAAATACAAATAAAAATGTTTTTTCTCATACAGGTGAACTGGAAGATATTGCTAAAGCTTTGGCAGGAGCATTTAATTCATTTGAAAATCGAATATTCAATGCATATGCTGAAGATGAAAATATTTACTTTATTACAAAAAATAAAGAAGAAAATTCAAATAAAGTTCAATTTGAAAGAATTTTAAGTACTGGTTCATACATTAATGCAATTAAATTTTATGACATTATTCCAGAATTTGTTTACAACTACAATGTAGATTTAAATGAATGTAATTTAATATATGAAATAGACAAAAGTAAAATTTCAGTAATGTATACAGAATATACAGTGAATGTATCAGATTTTAAATGGGGATCACTGAGCAATGATTTATTTAATTTGGAAGTTTACAGAAATGATGGAACTGTTGCATTAGATGCATACGTGAAAATAGGTGAAGAGGTTTTAATTGATGATTTTTTAACACTTAAAGCTTCAGAAATTTCAGAAAATGGTACATTTAAACTTATTTTTGATGAAATGAATGGAAAATCATTTTTTAAAGGTGCTAATGAAATTTTCAAAAATAGAATAAAAATTGATATAGATGAAGCGACAAATCTATCAAACAATGATTGGTTTCAAACACAATTTGAAAAATTTGAAAAATTAAAAGAATTTAAAATAAATAATCAAAGTTTTTACCATTTACCGTATTTGGATGAACCAATTTTTGAAAACGGTATTTTAACAGGATTTAATAACATTGACAATTTTGCAATTTTACAACTTGATAATGAAAATACTAAATTTTATTTGGATAATGAAAATTACATCGTTTCATTTCATGTGTTCAACACACCTTTAAGTGTCCTTTCATTTTTTAATGTTAAAGATTTTGATTTTGATTTTTTAAAATCAGATTATGCGTATTCACCTTTGCTAGAATTGGATACTTATTTCGGTGACACAAAAAATGGATTTAAAATAGTTAAAGATAATGAATATGAATTAACTTTGTTTAATTTTTATAAAAAAACTGGAAATGCTAACTTAAAACTTTTCGGTTTATATGATAATAAATGGGAAGAAATTTTAGATTTTATTGAAGATCCATATTTATTCAACACATTTACACCTAATACAATTTTTGAGAGTCCAGGAAGCCCAGGAAGCCCAGGAAGCCCAGGAAGCCCAGCAGGTAATTTATTCTTTAATAAACTTTACAAAAGATTTAAAATCAAAGTTATATCAGGTGAAGGCTCAATAATGAATTTCTCATATTTTCAAGATAAAGATTTAAATAATTTTCAAGGTTTTTCATTTTTACGAGATTTTTGGTACATAAATGATGAACAAATAATGCAAAATTTAATCAGTGAAAATAATTTTGATAGATTTTTGTATAAAATGTTATTTACTGAATATGATAAACTCGCAGAAAATTCAAGAATTGAATTTGCAACAACATCAAAAGTGGTCCCATTCATTAATAAATGGGTGCAGGAAGGTACCGATGCACGAGATAATAAATATCGTTTAAATGTTTCTTCAGCTTTCGGATATACCAATTTCTGTCCAGATTATTTTGAAGAAAAAACAAATCCGCATTCTTTAACTCATGAATGGAATTACATTGATAGAATACCAAAAAATTACGATCAGGATTCCATAGAAAATATACGATCATATTTCTTTGATCGTCTAGATAATATTGTTCCAGTTTTAAATAAAACATGGTATGAATTATTTCATGATAATGACAAAGATTGGTTTACAAAATATTTTACAATTGGCTATCCTACTGAAAAATTTAAAAATGTAAATGTAGTAAAAAGAAAAGAAGAACGTTTTTCAACAATAAGTTACGATAGTATTTTGGATAAAGCTTTCAGTTTATTTAGAGGCGCAAAATTTTCAATAATTGAAACCGATGAAGAAAATAATAAAGTCGAATTTTCACAATTGTATAATGATTATAAATTTGCTTCAATTTTAACATTACAAGCAAGTGGCTCTAAAATTTCAACGGAAATAATTGATAACAGAAAATTTAAAACTTTGTTAATTATCACAAAAATTAATTCTGTTGATTATAAATTTGAAAATAATCTGGATTTTGTTTCATTGTATTCAACAAAATCCACCAAGCGTGAAATTCAAATGTTTGATCCTACAAATTTAACCATAAATTTATCAGAAACAGATGTTTCATTAGACAATAAAAATTACATAGAAAATTTTAATCAACGAATTTTTGAAAATAATAAAGGTGGAGCACTTCTTGATTATGCAGATGTTAAACTTTTATCAAACATTGATATTTCCTCGTACGCAAGAACAAATAAAATCAATGAAAATATTTCTGATTATGATGTTACATTTGAAATTAATACAAATATATTAGATAATTTAGGATTAAATGTTCAATCAGAAATAAAACCAGTAAGATCTCAATTAAACTTAAGTTTCTTTAAAAATACAAGTTACATGTTTGCTTCGGATGATAATGAATATTATCAATTGGATCCAATGTATTTTGAAAAATATAATATTTCATCATTTAGTTCATTTAATGATCGTTGGCCATCCGGCGGTACAAATAACAGAAAACCATTAACTGGTGTTAGAGGTAAAAGTGAAACAAGCAAAACTTTTTTAAATGGTAAACTTTTAACAATAATAGGAGGAAAAAATGTACAATACACATACGCTATACTTGGTGAAAATATTCATACATTATCTGAAAGAGAAATGACTTTTCCTTTATCAATTTCATATGTTAACTCAGAAACATTTTACTTAAATGGTGGATTAAAAATTGCAGAAATTTACATAAATGAACTATCATTTTCAAAAATGATAAAACGATTAGAAAATGATAAAAACTTAACATATTCAACGATAAACGAAGATGAATCAATAGATACAGATAGAAAATTTGAAATTGAATTTATTGAAACTGATAAAATTTTCAAAACAAATCTTGAACATGTTGAAATAGATACAGATAAACCTGTTGAATACTTAAATGTTGATGTTATCGGATTTGATGGACAAAAAACAAACGAGAAAGAAGTTTTATACAGACATAGAGGAAACTTTGAACCAAAAACCAGAAATATTTTGGATTTTTGGGTACGTGAAAATGATTCATTTTCTGATCACTATGGAATAGATTTTTTAGGAACCAACACAAGATTTTTATCAGGTTTTAAAAATTTTGGTACCATTTTAAATAAGTTTTCAAATAAAATTGCAGACAATGAAATAATGAAAGTATCAAGAACTTCCAATTATAAAAGTTTGTATCCACATATAAATGAAACAACATTATACGCTAAAGATTATTTTACATTTTTAAGTTCATGGGATCATAATTATTATGATAAATTTAATTCAATAGATGATAGTATTAAAATAGATGGAACTAATGACTTAACAGAAAAAAAATCATTTTTTGGAAGCAAAGTCATGAAAATTCCAAAAGTTTTTGAATTTGAAACATTTAATGATACAGAACTTGATTATAAAATTAATTCTGCTAAAGATGGTAAAGAAATTCAACAATTAACAAAAACAACAGAAAAAGAATTAAAAGATTTAAGTAATATCATAGAAATAAACAGTTTAAAATCTGATAATGATAACCCACAATTTGTAATAAAAAGAAGTGGTGGTTCTGAAAGGATGGTGGTATCATTGGATTACCTGGAAAAAATAATAGGTCAACCGATAAAAGTAAAACAAACAGAATCTGAACAAACCAAAAAAAGTATAAGCATAACTGTAAATGCTGGAAATCGATTAATAAGAGATATGTTGGAAAATAATGCTTTATCAGAATTCGAATGGCTAAAAGATAGTAAAATTCCAGATTTTGTTAATCTAACATCACATGAACTTGAAATAAAAACACAGGATTACATTGAGAAAAATATCTTAAGTTTATATGAAATATACGAAGTAAAATTATTTTCAAAATCATCAAATGATAAAAATTCTATTTTGTTAACAAATGTAACAAAAGAAGAACTTTTAGCACAAGATTTTACCGAAGATAAAGGAATAAAGGTGGAAGAAGGAGAAAATCTTGTGTTAAAGATTGAAAAAATACTAGATTCAAAAGACTTTAAATCATTTATTTTATCAATAAGTATAAAAAGAATTTAAAGGATAGACAACTCAAAATTTAAGTTTCTTGCACAAAGTTCAGTCTAATGACCACTTTAGCGTGCAAAGGGTTGTCTCTGATAAAGATATATAATCAAAGAAAATAACAGATAAATGATAAGCATTAAAACAGTACTATCCGGGGATACTTACAATGAAAGTATTCAAAAAATAAACGAAAATTTTAACCAATTGATGAATAGTGGAGGAGGGCCTTCAGGCCCTCCTGGAAATTCTGGTTTTCCTGGATTACCCGGACAAGATGGATTACAAGGGCCTTTGGGTTTACCTGGTACAACTGGTACAAGATTCATTGTATTCGAAAGTGATAATCCAGGCTTAAACCTTTATCCACCAACAAATTTAACATCGCAACAAGCAATCATACTGGGGCATCTGGAAGGAGATACTTGGCTTGATCAAACTGAAAATACTTATTACGTTTTATCTTTTATTCCTTCACCAAATTGGGACACCAAAAAACATGATTGGATACTTGACGAACAAATATTTAAAATGTCATCAACTACGATCGATTCAGTATCTTATGAACAAACACTTTTAAATACTACATATTTTCAACATGGTAATAATCCAACCTCAAAACCATTAAATGATTTAGATTTATTTCATACTTCTGTTTGTTTATCTTCTGTTCTTTTAAGTGATCCAATAAGCATTGAAGATGTCTATAATAGTGCAAACTTTCAAAAACCAATAATTGGAACTTGGGAAAGAAAGAATTTTAAGTTTTCAATAGATCAAGTAAGACAAGAAGCGGAAGGAGAACAAGGTTATGTTCCTTCTATTTACGGTGGAATTTTAAAAGGTTATAATTTTACACCGATTCTTTATTTGGGTGAAAGATTTGATACAACAACTGTAACTTCTGGTTTTGGGTTTTTATTATACAGTGAAACTGGTGAAACAAAACAAATTTTAAACTTAACTGGTGATGATGATAGCGAAATTTATTTTGGTACAAATAAATTATGGTCAGACGGTGAAATTTTATTAAATACACATGGAGATTATGGACTTAATTCATTTAGTTCAATTTCAAAATCCAGAGTAAGTGCATCTTCATCTTGGTATGGTAACCAAGCTTATATTATTGAACCTGTTGAAACGTTTTCATCTTCCAGAAGAACTACAGGAATGGAAATAAGAAAAGAATCAAATGAATATGAAACATCGATACATTTTTGGACATCGGAAGATCCATTTCATCCTACAGATACATCAAAACAATCCAAAGAAGTATTAGAAATTAAATCGGACGGAGATCTTGAAATATTGGATGGAAATCTTATCATCACAAAGGATTCTGGTTTGGATAAAGTCCTTACAGATGATGGAACTGGGAAAGCTGTCTGGTCGGATGGAGGAAATGATACAGATAACACACCATATTATACAGTAACAATGTATCCAAGTTCAAGTACAACCGCAACAACAACTTTACCTGAAGGTTGGTATAATTGTGATGGTAAAGCTTATGAAATGAATGAAACTATTGCAGGTGAACCTTGGCTTACCGCATATGGTGGATATAGTACTAGTATTTATTTCATAACACCAAATTTAGTGAGATTTACTGAACTTGGATTTAACATGAGAAGCATCATAAAATTACCACCTGGCTTAACATACGCAGTACCAACTGGTAATTACAATTACATATGTTTAGGTGAATCCATTGATGATACTTTAATTCCAACACCATTTAATACTGAAACTGATGGTATCTGTGGAGCTGTAGAAGAAGAAGATCCACCAACTGCATTGTTTACAATTGATCCTGAAACTGGTTTCGAACCTCAGGAATTTACATTCGATGGTTCAACCTCAACAGATCCATTGGATGATCAGGAAGACTTAATGTTCAAATGGGAAGGAATTAATCTTCCTTCAGAATATGAAACTTGGGCAATTGGAAGAATAAAAACTTATACATTTAATAATTATGGAACATTTCCTGTAACATTAACCGTTAAAAATACATTAGGTAAAATTGATATAAAAACAATTAATCTTACTGTAAATGAAGAGGTTGCTTCACCATCATTCATACAACCAACTTCCGGTTTTACATATGATCCAACAGAAGGTGTTATTAATGTAACTGAATTTACATTCACAAGTACAGCATTAAATTACAATAATACACCAGCAGATGATCTTGGTTTACAATTACGTTGGTATCTTGGTGAAGGAAATTGGACATCATGGGGTACTGATAAAACACCAACCAAAACTTTCACAACAATCGGTAGTAAGTCAATCAAACACCAATCACGTTTGGTTGCTGATACAGATGTAACAAGTACAGAAGTTACACATAATGTAACAGTATCAAGCGCACCTAATACAGATTTTTTAACATTCAGTAATAAAATTGAAGTTGATGATATATTAATTGAAAATAATGATCAATTATTATTTCAAGCAGGAGAAGGTATTAATTTAACAATTTACTTGGATGTAAAAATGATAAAAATTGATTTAGCACCAAAGTCAATGGGAAAAGTTACATTTGAAGGTATTTCACCGAAACCAACTTCAACTAATTATTGGTCAATTGGTGTTACTGATTGGGATAGAACAAATACTTATACAATGAAAATTGAACCAAATGATTCATTCCGTTTCATTGCTGGAGAAAATTTAGAATTATACCAAGAATTTGGCACAATTGGTAGCACAACATCAGCAATTGAAATAAGTTTTGATCCGTCTGGTTACGTTGTTACAAGAACTGGTTCAGATGGAGATTCAGGCGATGGTTGGAACTTTGGAGTAACATCATCTGAAGAATACATAAGTGATTCTGTAGATTTAATTAAATCAGGTGATACTTTATTTTTTACAGGTGATAGTAGTTCAATTTTAACAGAACATGATACTTTAAATAAAATAATAAAAATTTCTTATAGTGGTGGTGTTGTAATAGCTCCTTAAAATTTAAAGATAGATGAATAATACTTCAAAATACATACAGATAAATGATTATTTATTAATTGAATATCGTTACGCTGGAACTTCCGATGAAAATATAAGTAATACGTATGAAACGTGGAAAATTACCAACAATATTACAAACACTTACCAGTTTATAAATGGAGAAGATTCAAAAGAAGAAACAGGTAATGTTGCTGACTGGAGTTCAAGTAAATTTGATCTGGATTACAACAGTTGGGTTTTACATGATACAGATGGTAACAAAAATTTACTTAACACTGAATATTACGATCTTGAAGAACTTTCATTGAGCACTGATCTATTTTACGATACCGTTAAAATTCATATTCTTGCAGGATTTACGTTTGATGGTATTGATGGTCTAATAACTGAAGTTTTATGGCCTGAAAAATCAACGAAAAATTTTACTGCTGCCAATTACGTGTACCTGGAAGATTCTCAGATACAGTTTAGCACAAAACCTCTTTTTTTAGGTGAACGTTATTACAATAGGTATTTTGAGTTTAAAGTTCCTTCACTTTTTGCGGTCCAGGAAGAATGGAATGGTGCAAGTGATAAAACAACAACGTTTGCGCATAATTATTCATATCCGATAAATACAAGTAATCCTAATCCAGCTGGTTACACAAAGGATGCTTTGGTATCGGTGATTGTTCATGAAATTTCAACAACACAGGAAGAAACATTCGAATCAGACGAAAGTCCCGGTGATAGAACAACACTTGTTTTAACAACATCAAATATTTATACTTCATCATTTAACATTTCGGATGAATACAAACCTCTTTCTTTATTTTTAGGAGAATCTTCCAACGGAGATTACTTTGAATATTTTGGAATGTGGAATGGAGAATTCATTGACGATTACATTGAGAAATTAAATTCTTCAACAAATGGAGATTGGGCAATCATTAATGAAATAGATGTATTTGAACATATCGGGACGAATATAATAAAAACTGGTAATTTCACATCATTACAGGAAAATAATTTTAATGCTCCTAATTTATTTAGACCAATTATTAAATCTGCAAATGAAGCTTACGCATTTTCATTGGATTACACAATGAGATTATTTGACAGAGTTTCAACGGAACAAATTATACGAAAAGCTTCCGTAACATCGTATGAGCCTAAAAAATACGGTAGAGATTTAATAAAAATAGGAATAGATGAAGGATTTAGACCGATAAAAATTTACAATAAAATTTTAAATAAAACTTTTATTAATGATACAGTGGAAAAAATAATAACGGTTGACAATGTAATAGAAAATGTAAAATATATAACAGAAAAACAGGAACCTATTTACAAAACGAAATACGTAAATAATTACATCCAAAATTTTAACATTTCAGTGGACGTCAAAACAGATTTTGGAAAGGGTGTAACTGATACCATATATGGGCAAGGAGAAGCTCCAATTTTTTTAACTCCATTTGATAACGTTTTAAGATTTAAAGTTTTAATAAAATCAAAAGATTCAAGTGAAATGATTCCTTTAAATTTGGAAATGAATACAGTATATTTAGCATTTGATAATGATTTAAAATTTGAATCAAAAACAGCAAATGGAATAAGTAAAAGTCATGGAGATTTACAATTTATCATAAACAAAGAATATTCACAAAAACTTCTTGGTTCAGTTGGTGAACATTTTTATATCATATCAGATAATGGAGATTTAGAAACAGTTATATACAAAGGAAATTATTTTGAATTTGCTGATTTTAATAAAGTAAATCAAAGTATTAAAACTATACCTAAGGAAGTAAAAGTTAAAGAAGTTAACGATAGAGCATGGGTAGAAGATTTTGGAGTATTAAAAGAAGAAATTATTATCAAGGATAAAATCATAAAAGAAAATGAATTAGAACTGAAAAAATCTAATAACTTATTGGTAAAATTAAGTAAAATTACAAAAACAGATATTTCAAATATAGTTAAAATTCCTGTATTGCAAACAGCTGTTGCTCAAACAAATACTCAATCTTTGGAAACTTCTTCAAAAAATTGGTTTATAAAAACAACTCCTTCAGTTGATAAAAATTCAATGGAATCAAATGTTTTTGACCCAACTACAAACATGCAAGAAGATAGAAATGAAAATTTAGATCCTAATTCATTTACATTGGATAATACAAAGACAACTTCAACAACATTAGACTCTTAAAAATTAATAAAAATGATTCCAAACGCTAAAAATAACAATTTTTTTATAACATTTCCAAAACAATTTTTTTATGAGGAAATCATCAAAAAGTATAATTTTTACATACAAAGATTACCAAACCCATATCAAAATATTCCTGATTTTATTAATTCAAGCATCCAAGGTGTTTCATTCCCAAGTGTTGAAATGGGAACAGTGGATCAAACATTAATGGATGACCCTGTTAAATGGAAAGATGGATTCAATTTTGAAACACATCTAACCAAAACATTTACAATAACATTTAAATTATTTGAAGGTTATATAAATTACTGGATAATGTTTGATCAACTGCGTAAATTTTATCATTTGGATACAAAAAATGAATTTTTTCCGCCCATGACTTTATCATTTTTGGATAATACTGGTTTTGAATTAATTGCATTTAAATTTGATCAAATTATCATGACATCTATTTCATCATTGGATCTTTCGTACGCTGAAAACATTCCAGAATTTCAAACATTTTCAATCGATTTTCATTATAATTACTTTAGTGTTGAAAATAGATTAAATTAAAAAAACAAAGAAAAATGAAAGAAAATAAGAATATAGCCATTGGTACAAGTCATTTAAATGATACTACAACTGGAGGTCCTGGTGTTAGAATAGGAAAAAATACAACTGCTGAACATTTTTTGGAAGATGCAAAATACCATTTAGATAAAATGTTAGCAAACTTGGAAGAAGCAGAAAAAATTGGAGTAACCAAAAAATCAAATGTTGAAATGTTTGATTTTCTTGATATGAAAATAAAAGAAGAAGAGGAGAGAATTGATTTAACAGATAAAATATTTGAAGATTTATCTGCAGATGAAAATATTTCGGAAGAATTATTTGATTATTTTAGGGATGCTGGAATAGATGTTGATAAAATGGATGAAGGAATCTTAGGAACACTTGTTGGTGGGTTGGCAGGATTTTTCATAGGACCATCAATCGGTAAATTAATA
>Ga0222658_1001428_pt1 | contig 10475 bp, 12 predicted proteins | sample AntAcemetagen476_FD_179830 | JGI IMG/M metagenome (GOLD analysis project Ga0222658, IMG submission 179830) | Saline water microbial communities from Ace Lake, Antarctica - #476 | ecosystem: Environmental > Aquatic > Non-marine Saline and Alkaline > Saline | place: Antarctica: Ace Lake... | reverse complement strand
TTTTTAGATAATTTATAATCACTATTAGCAGTTCTCAAGGCACCAATATTTGCTTCAATAGCTTCCTTTATTTCAACAACAATTTCTTCTCCTTGCCAAACTTTAGGAGCACAAGAAATTTCAACTCCATCAACTGGAGCATAATTTCTTATAACATCCAATCCCCTATTTTCTAAAAATAAAGTTACCTGCTCTTCTTCAAAAACTTCTCTAGCAGATTTATACAACTCTCCAAAACTACTCTTAATAGTAACTGAATGATCTTTTATAACAATAGCTTCTTCAGATTCTGAATTATTTATCTTCATAATCATATCCAGAAAAACAACTACTTCATTGTCTCTAATATTTGCCTTTGCGTTCGGCTCACCAAAAGAAACCGAAAAACCCTGATCATAATACTTATCCATCATACAATCTCTAACTCTACCCTCGACAAAACCAGCCAATTCTTTTTGCATATAAGACAAACTAGGAATATCTGTAACTTCAATATTATTCCCAGTAATATAATACCAATAAGGAACTGGATATCCAATAAAATCTAACTGAGAAGAAAACGGCATATACTCCGACCCCGCTTTGTATTCTGGCAAGTCTATATACCCACCCTGACTCCCAAGAACACTAAGCCCAACCGAAACATCCTCCTCTAAGCAAGTCAAAAAAGTATTATAAATTGGATCTATACTTGATGGAATTTCTGAAGTAAAAATACTATCCTTAAAAATAAAAAAACCAATAACCAAAGCAACTATAACCAATGCAATAATAATAAAAATAGCAACCTGCCCTCGCTTATTAAAAGAATTCTCAAAACTACAAAATAACCCTCTAGACTTTTCTCCACCTCGTAATATCATAAAAAAATAATACAAATTATATATATAAAGATATCCATAAATTTATTTTTTCTTTTTCAGCCAAAAACTATCATCACTTTTAGGAGCATCTCGAACTTTAACAAATTTATAATGCGCAGACCTTACCTCACCGCCACAAGAACATTTTTCAAACAAAGTATATTTTTCACATTCCCTGCATTTCATTAATTTACTCATTTTTCTAAAATAGAAAATTCAACATTATTTTTCTTTGCCTTATCCTCTATATCTTTTAAAATTTCAGAAGATTTATTATCCGCAGACTTCATATCTCCCGCCTCAACTTTAATAGAATACTTCCCACTAGATAAATACTTAACATCTGCATTCTTAATATCTCCCAAAATTTTCTTAATAATTCCTAACCCGTCCGAATCATCACTAGAAAAAGAAAATATTTTCTTAAATTCCACTACTTTCTTTTTTTGAGCACAAACAATATCTAAAACTTTCTTAGAACTTTCCGCCCCAACCATTTTCTCTAACTTGCTAGAATCAATTTTAGCCTCTTCTAAAAAATCATAAACTCGACCCTCTTTTAAAATTTCCTCAACAGTCTTAATAAAATCTTCACCTAAAACACTTTTCAAAATACTTTTAGCACTTTTTTCATACTTACTTGCTTCCCTTAATTCTTTCTGCTCTTTTGGAGTAACACGACGAAGAGATAAATCAACTCTATTTTCAGTAACTCTCAGAACTTTACAAATAATAACTTTTTTTGGAACAACATAATCTCTTAAGTTTCTAATTCTACCTGGAGCAATCTCTGACAAAATAATACTTCCCATTCCATGTCCTTCTATTTTTACAAAAACTATTGCTTTTTCAATTCTATCAACAGTACATAATACAATGTCTCCAACTTCTAAACTTGTCATAAAAATATGAGAAAAAAGAGCATTTTAAAGCTTGCTGTTAATTAATTTAAAAAAATTACAACTGCATCTGCCCCAATGGGACAGCTTGCTCAACAATAATGGAATTCTCAGAAACAACTTCCTTATCATTCTCCAATCCACCCCCAATTTTCTCCTCAGAATTTTTCAAAACTTCTCCATCCAACTCCCCCGCCTTCACTTTATCTTTCTCCACTCCGCCCCCAACCTTCTCACTTTCTCCCTCAACTTTTCTTTTTCCCCACATATCAAAATCTTCCGGAGAATCTTTTTTATTTTCAGGCATCTCCTCAATCTCCCCATTCTTTACAGCTAATTCCATTTTTTCTTTAATCTCTTTTTTCTTAACTGTTTCCCGTTCAACAACTTCCGGCTCAAAAAACATCCTAACTTCACGAATAAACTCATCTTCTTGATCTTGCTTAATTATTCCCCCCGCCGCAAACTTATGTCCGCCAACTTCGCCATCAAACTTCGAAACTATTTTAGACAAAATCTCTCTCAAATTATCTCCCTCTCTACCACATCTCCTAATCGAAATCTTAACTTTATCACCATAATACGCAGTTGTAATAATAGCCTTACCATCTTCATAAATATTAGAAGAACTAAGAATACTAGCAACAGTTCCAGCAATTGTATCACTCAAAGACTCTCCACCATTAATTAAAATAAACCCCTTTCCCTCAATTTTATCATGAGTTTCTTTCGCATATTTTAAACCAGCAACGATAAATTGCTTATACTTTACATAAATCTTCTCTGCATCTTTTTTAGAACTTAAAATTTCCAAAAGAACACGAATCGCCAAATCTGAATCTCCCATTCTAGAACAAGCATTAATCATAGCCGAAATCTCTCTCGCATCTTCCAACTTATTAAACATCTTTATAAGAAAAATATCCCCAATTAACTCATCATGTTTTATTCTAGGACTTCTAAGCATAATTGCAGTAGTAAGTTTTCCCATTTGCTCTTCATCTAAATCCAAAAGACTAGGATAACCGCCACCCGGAAGATTCAAACCCGCCTCCCGAAGTAATTCCAAAACCCCACGAATATTTCCAGTAACTTCAGGTATATACGGATTACTGCAAAACTCCAGAGTTCTATTTAACGGCCTAGTAGAAGGATAAATCATAGGACCACGTTTCTTAACAATCTCACCATCACAAACAATTCCATTAGTAACTCTTTCTATATCTCGCTCCATTCTGTCGCCAATCATTCCAAGAACTGCCAACTTCGCCAAATCAACATTTCCTTCATCAATTTCTTTAAAAAATAAATAAGTAACACCCGCCCCCGAAAGTTTCTCACCAGCACAAAGATGCGGATTTACAATATTAATAAAAGACGGAACTTCCGAAACAACCTCATGATGATCCAAAATATAAACATCTTCAATTCCAGAATCAACAATATGTGAAAAACTACTAGAAGCCAAATCCAAAAATAAAATTATCTTGTCCTTGGGTAAATCCAAAATAAAATCCCGCTCCAAACTCTTAACAATCTTTATGGAAAAAGCTCTATCCATTCGCCTCAAAGCCTTAACCGCAATAGCCGCACTACTTATACCATCCGTATCAAAATGACTAACAACCAAAATCTCTTTATCCTTACTTCGCTCAACAAAATTCCCAGCGACCTCGCAAACCTTAAAATTTAAATCACTCTCTCCCATTTATAAAAATGGAAAAAATCCTTTAAGAAGTTTTATATTCACAATAGAATAGTTTCAAAAAAATCACCAATAAATTAATACAAATTAAAAATAATCTGGAACAGAATAATTAAAATTAACAACTGCTTCATATAAAGCTTGAACAATTTCTATATAGCATTCTTCATGCGCTTTAGAAAGCTGTCCAAATGTAACTTCTTTATTATAAGAATCCCCAACAAAACCAATATCAAATAATATCTTTTGCCTTAATGTGTCTCTAGGATGATTATTGGCACCATTCGGCTTTTGCATAGCAAGATGAAGAGTAACTCCCTCTAAAACTTTTAAAATAGAAATATTAGAAATTTTATTTTCAAGTGTTTTTTCCATAATTTATGTATAAAAATAACCTACTTAAATATTGTGATAAAAATCTACTTTCTAACTTTCTTCATATTTCGCTTCTTAATTATCTCAATTCCGAAATATTTCTTAATTTTTCTAATCTGTGAAAAAATTCTATCTTTTTCTCTTTTTGCTCTTTTATCTTGCTTATTGTTCAAATAATGCTTTTCAATTTTAACAAATTTATCTTCAACATTCTTTAAATCTGCATTAATATATTTATCACCTAAAATCTTTGAAATCTTACCCTCGTAATCATTTGGATGAATTCCCTCATCTCTAAGTTTCTGACCAATCTTTTCAGAAGTCAAACCAGAATCAGCTAATTCAATAACTTTTTTCTCATAATCTTTTTGTGATAATTTTTTAACTTTTTTCTCTTTTTCTTCTTCTTTTTTATCTTCCTCAACTTCTTCAGATGGAAGAACTTCTTCAATAATTTTCTTAAGTTTCAATTCTTCAGAAGTTTCTTTCGCTTCTTCCACTGGAGTTTCTACAACTTCCTTAGATTCTTCAACCGAAACGTCCTTAATTTCATCATTTACCATAGAAAACTATTGCAAATTTGCTTTTTAAAGGTTGTGATAAGAAAAACTCACTTAAATCCTCACGCCAAAGACAAACTATAATCATCCCTCTCTAATTCAGAATAAGCTCTTTCAAAAGAAACTTTTTGAGTTTCTGTAGGTTTTTTAAATTCTAAATTACCAAAATCAACCAAATGCTTACAAATTCCACCACGCCCAAAAATAGGAAAACCACCGAGTAAAGAATCAAAATCTTTCTTATAAAAAATACTGCTATCTGCGACCATTTCTTCTCGTGGCATAATATTCAACAAATAATTCAGCAATGTTTCCTCATACCCTAAATCAAGCTTAACAACTTTTGATCTATCTGTCTCAAGCCAATTTCCTCCCAAATCAGAAGGAGAATAAACATCTCCCCTTCCGCCAAAAAGCGAAACATTCCTATCAGCCTCAAGTCCCATTATCCTTGCACCAACCTTTAGCTCTCTTTCATTTTCCCTATCTATAAAACTCTTATACTCATTAATAAAAAACAATCTTTTTGGAGATCCATTCCTTTTAACGAATCTTCTGCTTTGTCTTGTTTGCATAAATCTTAAAAAATCAGGAGTATCTTCATTAGTCTCCCCAATACAATTAAATTCTTCTTCCTTATCTCCAAAATCATATACCATTAAAAAATAATATTTTCAAAACCTTTTAAAGATTTATATAAAACTTCATATACAATCAAAACTTTCCCCAAAAATTTTTACAAAATTTTTTCCCAAAGTTTCTCCCAGTTCTAACCCAAAAAAAATTAACTAAAACCAATCCCCCAAATTCTTCTGGGTATTAATTTGATTCAACAATTTACTTTTATTCAAAATCTGCGAACAATCAAAATCATACTTTATCTTTCCTAGTCTTTTACAACTTTCAATTAATTCTTCTTTCTTATCAAACTTCATACCCTCTTTCGCCATTGCTTTTTTAACAGTTTCACGAACTACCCAAACTCCCAACGCCGCCCAATACGTCGCTTGCTCAATTCTTATAACGACGACGCTTGCTTGTCTTCTTATTTTTTCCATATATTCTAAAATAGGCAACCTTGTTGCATAATACCCCCCCGCCGTATTAAATGCGTACCCCTTTCTCCCCCCAAATCCTTCCCAGTCCGTCGACGCCTTAATTTCATTTGTCGGATTCCAACTACTTCCAGGCGAATACAATTCAAACAACTCAAAACTAAAAACCCCCGGAAAAAACATAATCAAATAACAATTTCCCATAAACTCTCCAAAATGCAACTCATAGTCATCAATCCATTTATACTCTCGAACACTCTTTAAAATATCCTTAGAAATTGTATCATCCGTCGCTGTAATACTCCATCTCGTCGGAACCAACTTCTTTGACTTTTTAATTCCCAAAACCCCAACAGACAAAATCTTACTTAAACTATATTCATCAAAATTATTTTTATACAACATATTAATTCCCTCCGAAGCCTTAACTTCATCATTCATAACCTTATCCAACTTCCTAGGAACCTTAACATTATCAACAACTTTAGCATTTTTCAAAGGTGCCCGAAGTCCGTGCGGAATAAAAACTTTATCATTCTGCTTTCCAATTTGCATCTTACTCTTAAGTTCAATCTCAACATCTAATGGATTCTGACTTATAGCAACTTCTTTCGCAATCTCAACAAATTTATTATTAAGCCTAGCATCCGTAGCCTTAGACTGAAACCTAGAATTCAAAAGATTCTCACGCAAATTAACAACATCTTTAATTCCAAAATTATTCTCTGCCCAATATTTCGGAGAATCATACATCCAAGCTCCCTCTTCCTTTTCCAGCGGAGACAAAATACCAACATTAACCAAAGGATATTTCAACTGAGAACCAACAAAAACCGAAGGAGGAGAAATCGTCTCAAACTTATTTATAACCTGAATATTTCTTGTCTTAAAATTAGTATTAGCAATCTTCTTCATAACTTCAAATTTAATATCATCTACCATTCAATAAAAACAGGACTATTCTTTATATTAATGTAGGAGTACTAACAAATAATAAATTAAATTTTAACAGGAATTTCATCTGGGGAAAAACCAGACCAAGGAATATCTGCATATTGCACAATTTCATCAACTAAAGAATCTCTAGCTTTAAACCAATTAGTATCCGAATCTTCCACGCCTGAATCCTCATAAAGCGAATATGCCCTCTCTTTAATTTTTTCATGAAAAAACTTCTCTGGATTTTTTAAAAAATCCTTATTATGTGCCCCACCATTTTTCAAATAATGCACATATCTTATAACTCGAACGGCAGAAGAACTATAAGATTCCTCTTCGCCCATAATAACTATACCCTTACGACACCTTCTTTTCTCAATAGCATCAAATATGCCACGCAAATCAGAACCTTCCTCAGAATCTTTAATATTATTATAAACTCCATTTGCCAAACCTGCTAAAGTTTCTCTGTTGCTATTATTTTCAGTCATAAAATAACTATAATAAAACAATATTTAAATTTAATTATAGCCAAATATATATTAAACATCCATTCATATCAACAATTTTAAAACTTTTTTCCAAACCTCATCAATTTCCAACTGAGATTTTTTTTCAGTTTTAAAATAAATTCTAAGTAAAGTATGAGTTTTATTTTTATCATATTTCTGAGTATCGATATAGACAAAATAATCTTCAAATTCTGCACGACTACTTCCAAAAAGCTTAATTAATTTATTTGAACAATCATTCACAAAATGAACATAACTCCAATAAAAATAAAGCTGATTTTCAGGATGACCCGAACAACTATCTTGAGTTTCAAACCCACTTTTATTGAACCATTTCAAAACAGGAACAATCGCAGAATCAATATCTTCATAAGTATTTTTTTCCAAAATTTCCAAATATTCAGAATAATCAAATTCATATCCATTCAACCTTTGATCATTATATCCCAACTTTAACTCTTCAAAAAAATCCCCAAACAGAACTTTTCCATTTAAATTCTCTTCAAATTTATTAAGTTTTTTATTGTAAATCATTTTTATTAATATAATTAAAATTTTAGAGAATATATTTGTTTTGTTTTGTTTAAATTTAATCACTTCTCAAAATTTTTCCTTTTGAATAAATTTTTGAAATTATGCTAGGCATTTGTCTCTGTAGCTTACAGCGGTACGTAAAATGAGACGAATAACGACGCATAAAACAAAAAGAATTCAAAAAAAACCTCGCTTAAAAATTCCTTCGTCTTTCACCACAAAATCCATCTCCTTCTCCCCCAAGCTTCTATGCTTCAACAACTTCAAACTTCTCCGCCCCGAATCATTAAACAATTCCAAAATACATTTACTCCAATACCTAAACAAATCCCCCCCCACGATATTTGTCTTCTTTTTCACCCCCGCCTCCCTCTCCGCCTCCGAAAGAAATTTATTATAAACCTGATTCGTAATTATTACTGGAATCTTTTGTTTTCTAGATATCTCCGACAACATCTGCATTTGATTTGCAACATCTCTGTTTACATCACTAACTCCAAATTCCTCCCCCGATCTCGCAGCATCCCCCAATTCCAAACGATAAAGTAAAGCCATGGAATCAACAATCACCAAACTAACATGACCATTTTTTAATTCAGAAACAAGTCGACTAAAACATTTTTTCTGTTCACTAAAATTAACAGGAGACAAAATCAAAATATTTTCTAAAATCTCTTTATATTTTTCTCCAACAATTTGCTTAACTCTTTCAGTACTAAATCCTCCTTCACTATCAATAAAAATAACTTTCTTTCCATCCTTCGCCTGACTACACGCAGCCAAAATACAAAGATTCGTCTTCCCACTTCCAGGACTTCCGGCAAGCATCGTAATTATATCTCGCTCATAACCTCCTAGTAAAAAATCATTCAAATCAAAACTACCAGTCGAAATACGCTCATTTTCCATAAATAAATTCTACAACCTAACTTCTTAAAGATTCTTATATAAAAAACAGCTTTTTATCAAACAAATCTATATAAACAAAAATCCACTTGCTCCAACATAGGGCAAACTCTGTTCCTAGAATGAGAGATATACAATGATAAGGGAGGACAAATAAACAAAGATGGTATTAGATTTCGCTAAAGAAGCAATTCAAAATACTGAAACTCATAGTATTAACTTTGATGAATTAAGGGCTGGTAAAGCTAACATTAAAGTTATTGGTTGTGGTGGTTGTGGTGGTAACATGGTTACTTGGTTATTTAACAAAGGAATTAATGGAGCTACTATTTACGCAGCAAACACAGACGCGCTACACCTAAGTGTAACAAAAGCCGACGAGAAATTACTTATTGGTAAAGAATTAACACGTGGATTAGGATGTGGTGGTATGCCACAAAAGGGTCGAGAAGCCGCTAAAGAAGCTATAGTTGATATTAAAAAAGCTGTTGGCAATGCTGACATGGTTTTTGTATTAGCTGGAATGGGTGGTGGAACTGGAACTGGTGCAGCATCTGTTGTAGCACAACTAGCAAAAGAAACTGGAGCTGTTGTAATAGGTGTAGTAACTATGCCGTTCGAAGCTGAAAAAGCAAGAGTAGACAAAGCAGAATTCGGACTTCATGAATTAAGAGAAGTAGCCGACACATGTATTGTTCTAGATAACAACAGATTAGTTGACATCGCTGGACAACTTCCAATAGAGCAAGCTTTCGCAGTTGCGAACGAACTTGTATCTACTATGATTAAAGGTATTGTTGAAACAATTACACTTCCAAGTCTAATTAACCTTGATTACGCAGACGTATCAGCCATAATGAAAAATGGTGGCGTTGCAGTTATTGGTATCGGAGAAGCAGATACTCAAGACCGTGTCTCAGAAGCCGTAAAGCAAGCCCTGACTCATCCTCTACTTGATGTGGATTACAAAGGAGCTACTGGTGCTTTAGTACACGTAACTTGTGGACCTGACTTAAAACTAGAAGAATTCGATCATATTGGTAGAATAGTTTCAGAAAACTTAAGCAACGAAGCGCAAGTAATCATTGGTGCAAGAATTTCTAAAGAATTCACAGGAAAGGTTAGAGTAATTACTATCATGACAGGAGTAAAATCTCCATACGTATTAGGTCATGAAGTAGAAACTCGAGCAATGCCCGTGCAAAAAGAAATGTCAGACTTAGGAATTGAAGTTTGGAAGTAATCTTCCTAATTTCATAAATTTTTTTTATTTTTTTATTATTATTTTTATACATTATTTTTCCAAGAAAAGAAAAACTTAACTATCGGTGGTAAAAATATTTTTACTTCTCAGTATACGACCACAAATTCACACAGATACATCAACAAAAAACTTTTATACTAGGTTTAATCAAAAGGTACATGTATGTAGAACTTAAAGGCAAACAAGGAATTTTTCATCCCGAAGAATTACAAAATGCCTACGAAGATTTCCAAGAATCTCTAGAAAAAGATATCACAATTGATTTTAGGTACGCAACTCCAGAAGAAAACAGAAAAAGTTACGACACATCAATTCCTGCAATATTATTACAATTTCGCCAAGAAGCAAGAAAAAAAGAAGGAAAACTAGAAGTAGTAATAAATGAAGAAGACAGAGAAATATTCAAATTAGTAAGATTAGCTAATATTTTTATGTTTAGAAACAATTAAACCAAAAACTAATTCTTAAAACTAAGCACTCATACTATCCGGAGTTTGCATCTCCTTATTTCCATAACTATCAAATCTTACAACTGTATTTATATCTGTCTTAAACTTTTTAGCTCTCATGGATTTCACTTCATAACCAATAGGAATCAACGCTTCAACATCAATATTCTCTGGAATACCTAAAGCTTCTTTTACTCTCCTATCGTTAAAATGTCCAACCCAACAATTTGATAATCCCAACTCCTCCAAACTTAATAAAAAATTCTCAATCGCCGCCCCCGCCTGCTGATGACAATACATTTCTCCCCGCCCCTCAAATCTTTTCTTTGTAGAATCAGAATCACACACAACCGCAACGATATAATGAACAGTACCAACAAAAGGCTGCTGGCAAGCTTCCGCCAAAACATCCAT
>Ga0222658_1001426_pt1 | contig 10477 bp, 23 predicted proteins | sample AntAcemetagen476_FD_179830 | JGI IMG/M metagenome (GOLD analysis project Ga0222658, IMG submission 179830) | Saline water microbial communities from Ace Lake, Antarctica - #476 | ecosystem: Environmental > Aquatic > Non-marine Saline and Alkaline > Saline | place: Antarctica: Ace Lake... | reverse complement strand
AAGAACAGGAAGAGAAGAAGGGAAAGAAGGGAAAGAAAGACCAGGAAGAGAAGAAGGGAAAGAAGGGAAAGAAAGACCAGGAAGAGAAGAAGGGAAAGAAAGGCAAGAAAAAATCTTCCAGTAATTATGAAGAAGGGGAGAAGTATAAGGTTACAACAGATGATGGAACATGGTGTGGTGCAATTTTGAGAATATCTTCAAACGGTAATTTGAGGTTTAGATTACTTGGTGATGATAGAAAAGAATTTGGACCTACTTGTACAGTTAATCCTGATGACGTAAAACTCAAACCTATTGATGATAGTGATATTAAGAAAGGCAAGAAGGGTAAGAAAGATCGGGATGAAGAAGTTCCGGCAAAGAAAAAGGGTAAGAAGGGTAAGAAAGATCGGGGTGAAGAAGTTCCGGCAAAGAAGAAAAAGGGCGGTAAGAAAGATGGAGAAGACATTGCTAATGTATTAGAAGCCCTTTTCAAAGGTAAGTTTGGTGGAAAGAATCGTGGACCCTTTAACATTGATCGAAATCAGTTTGCGGAAATCAGTGGATACAAGAAAGTAAAAGATGACTTGTTAAACGAAACTCAAACAGAATTGCTTAATCTTGGTTTGGCCTTGATTGATGTTCCAGAAGAGGACATCCTGGTAGTAATTGAAGCCAAAAAGTTTGCTTCTTTAAGAAGTCCTTCTAAGAAAGAGTGGACAAAACTTTCTAAAACTTTCTAAACCAAAATAGGGTAGTAGGATATTATTACCTGCTACCCTATTGAAGGTTGTACTAAAAATTACTTATGTGATGCGGTGTAGGGGGACCCGGTAAAGCCGGATGGAATAATACACTTACTTGTTGTTTATAAAAACAACTTTTATTAAGCACCTTCCAGCTATAGAATATCTTTCCGTACCAAGTAACACGGGATGCCTTCTGTAGTTAACCAGGATTAAGTAATAGGTGTGGATACCCTGTCGGTTAAAATCCGGCCATCATTTTATTACTATAGAGAATATAAAAAATGAAACACAAAAAAGATACTGAATATAGAAACTGTATAGAAGAAAATGCAGATAATAATTGTCCTTATGTAATGATTAATAAAAACGGAACTGAAATTTGTCGAATTGATGGTATTATACAAGTTAGATGGTATAGTTGTATCCCACAGAAAGAAATTGATAAACGAAAAGGAAAAAAATGGTGTCACCCTTTGAATGAAGAATTATAATAGGAACATTAAAAGAAAGTCAAAAATAATTGGAGTATAAAAATGAAAACAACTCAAAGGAATCTTGTTCTACATTTAAAAGAATTTTTGTCTCAAGAGAATATGATAGTATCCCCTTTTATGATTACTACTAACTGCTTATTCTTAGATCAAATTACATCTGGAACAACAAGAACACAACTTTCAAAAAAATTAGGGCTATATAAAATAGACTTGGATAAAGCACAAAAACAACTTAATAAAATAACTTCCACAAAGGGAGTAGATATAAAATCTTTTATAAATGTAATTCCTAAAATTAAAATACCTAACAAAACCCATTTTAGACCAATAATAGTAAAAGATAGAAAAAAGATAGAAAAGAAATATAACTTGAAATTAAAACTCAGAAAAAATGATAGACTTATAATCAATTCTTTACTATCTTTAAAGTTAAAATGGAAAGATTCTTTTGAATCTTATAAAGGACATTTTCATATTACTGAAGATAAGTCAATTTCTACAACCTTATTACATACAATTAAAACCTTTTCTATTTCTGAAAGTAGTGTAAATCAAATACTTAAAATTCCTTATAAAGAAATTGATTTATCTTTAATAATATATCTTCCAATAAAAGGAAAAATTCCTCTTTTGACTAAGGGATGTTTAGAAGCAAAATTTATAAAAAAGAAAGTAAAAGTAAATCTTCCTGAATTTAATATAAGTAATAAAATTAATATTCAGGCTTTCCTTAAAGAAATAGGAATTACTTATCTGTTTGACAATCACGCTAACTTTTCTAAAATAGATAAAGAAGATTTAATTTATCTTAGTAAGTTTAAACAACAAAATAAAATAGAGGTAGATAAAAAAGGTACAAAAGCTTATTCTGAAACAACAACAGTTGGACGTACAAAAAGTAAAGTATCAAGAATTGTTCCAATTACATTTAAAGCTAACAAACCTTTTTACTTTACTATAGTAGATGGAAAAAATAATATTTTATTATTTGGACGACTTGTAGATCCAACGAAAGGAGGTAAAAAATAAATAAATAAAATTAACTTAAACCATTTAAAAGGAGAAATTGTTATGAAATTTAAAAAAGGTAGTAGAATCGTTGTTGATTTAAAGAAAGATGGAATATGGATTGGAACAGTTAAAGCTGCAGGTAAGAATATCAAAGTCAGGTTTGATGATGGTGATGAAATGAGCTTTACTGCTAATGATAAGGCAATACTCGGGGAAGGAATAAAGAAAAAGAACAAAGAAGAAATCGCCAAGAAAGATTTGAAGAATTGGTTGGTAGGAAGTAAAAAGGACAAAAAGGAAACTGGTAAGAAAGAAGACAAGAAAAAAGCCGGTAAGAAAAAGAGTGGTAGAGGAAAGGGATTGACTGCCAAGAATATTTCTTTTAAAGGGTGTGATACTTCTATTGAAGAAGTAATGGGAAAGAAAAAGCTGGCCTCCGGAGAGATGGTGAAAAAGATATGGGACTATGTAAAGGCCAATGACCTAAGAGAGTAAACCTTCCCAAACTGCTTATCTAACAAGAGGGGAGAAGTAATCCTCCCCTCTTTTCAAATTTTCTAATCTAACAACTAAACCTATTAAACGACTTTGTAAAAATTGTATAGTGACAGCAGAGCTATGTCTACTTGAAGGAGAAGTAAAATGGAAATAGAAAAACTTTATGATAAAGCTTTTGAGAAAATGAGACTTAAATATCCTGGAATGACTACAGATGATTTACAAAAAGAGTTAGATATATTCAATAAAAAAGAACTAAAAGAAAAAGAGGACAAAAAAGGAGTTTAGTTAATCCTTTAAAAATAGGGGATATAATTTTTCCTCATATAGTAAAACATAAAAAAATACTACAGTCTCCTTTTGGAGGAACTGCCGAAATATGGGATAAAGATTTTTCACACAAACCTATTGCTATGAAAAAATTAGGCAATCGTTGGTTTACTACTGCCAATGTAATATTAAAATATGCTTATGTAGAAAAGTATACCAAAGTTCCAAAAGGAATTACTTATTTTGGGTGGCCGACTCATGCTATTAATGCCTGGTATGGAATTAAAGTATTTGTCCCTGAACATAAAGATGATCTTTATCTTAAAGAAGATGAAGCAATAAAAATAACTAAAATTTTTACTCATTCAGCAGAGGGAGAAATTGTAAACATTCAATTAAAAAATTAAACAAAACGACTTAGAAAAGGAGAAATAAAATGATATACTTTGATTTATTTATTTTTGAGCAAACAGGGGAAGTTAATTCAGTATTTGATATACTATCAAAGGTTCCTTTAAATACTAAAGAAAATAAACAAAATATCCTCAAAAATTTCCGTAGAGATAGAGAGGAAAATATAATAGGACCTTTAGTCCCAGATAAAAATCCTTCTAAAGATATTTCTACTGTTGAATTTTATTATACTCCGCATATGATAAAACAAAAAAATTATCGTCCAAGTAATCTTCCGTACAGATTATCCGAAACCATTCAAGTAATAGATGCCTTTACTTGTATTGGTTCAAGATTTGGATTAAAATCTTTATCTGTTATTGTAGAAGTATGTCAATCTAATTGTGGAAACAATCCAATTTGGGCAAATATCTACTATGTTGCTGATAGTGAAATACCATCATCCATAATAAGAGTAAACAGTTATTCTACTTTTATGGATAAAGAAAATATAGTTATGGATAATTAAAGGGGAATCTAATCACGGCAAAGGATAAAAGTATTTATATAATCGAAGAGGAGTGGGACAAGAAGCGTAGTTTAGAATACATGAAAGATATGAAAATCATTATGATAAAAGGAATTGGCTACTTCGTAGTTCAAAAAAACATGCAAGTAGATTGTGAGATACTTCTAAATTTGTCTACTTCTATGGAAAGTAGAAATATAAATTTATAAAAACTAAGGTATAACAACTTAAAAAAGGAGAAATAATGGAAGAAATTATACAACCATTAAAAGCAATTCTTATTAAAGATGAAAAAGGTAATAATTATATTATTCTTACAACAAGTAGATTTCTTCATAAATCTATCTGGAAGTACTTGCATGAAGTGTATGATGCTAATGATGATGATGTCCAACAAGAAGGAGAAATAAAAGGTATTAGTGAAAAAAATGGGACATGGGAGTTTTATGGAATAAAAGGAACATTTGAAATTTACCATGTTATTGCTTAATTTTTGATAAGTAAAAGGTAGAAAGGCAGACATGACATTATAAAAAGGAGAAACAATGGAACATAAAATTGAAGTAATAAAAAAACGTGTTAGTGAAATAGCAAAAGAACATTGTGAGGATTATCCTAATATAGAAGAAAGGGATACTCTTGAAAAATTGTGGGCTATTTCAACTACTTTACAAGGAATAACATTAGCAAATGAAGACTGTCATAAGGTTATTAAAACACTTCAAAAAAAACTTGGATTAAAGACGAAAGAATTACTTTCCATATTCGAGAATGTACAGAATCAAAAAGACTACAAAAGAAATTTCGCTTATAGAATATATAATAAACCTTACAGAAAATTAAAACGTCATGAAATAATTAAGAAGGAAGCAATGCAATCATGGGAAAATGGAGAACTTCACCCTATAAAAAATTGTGATGGTCAAACTGTAGGATCTACTCCTAATGACTTTTCAGATGAAAGAGATTTTTATTGTCCTGTTTAAAATAAACAAAAACAATGTAAAGGGGAGATAAGTAAATGTATAATATAGAAATTATTTGGAGTATTATTGCTACTTTAGTTGTTATTAAAGCTATAGTAATCGGTTCCGATTTTAGTTTTTACTACTGGATCAAAGAAGGTAGAAAATATACAACATGGTATAACAACCGACCAACTTATAAAAAAGAGAAGTAAAAATGAAAATTATAATTGTATTTGATGATGATGAAGTAAAAATTACTGGAGAAGATTTTGAAATTAAAGGTACAAACCTATTTGTTTATGCAATAACTAAATTTCTGGATAACAATGCAATACAGGGTTCTAAAAAGGAATTTACTGATGATTTAGCCAGAGTCATTACTTTTGAAATAGAAGATAAAAATCTTTTACTTTTAAACATAGAAAAAACAAATATATAAACATTTTTAAAAAGGAAATAATAAAAAGGAGGATTAATTATGTTTAGATTAAAAGAAGAAGTAATGATAGAATGTGATTCAGGATTAGGAACTGGAGGAGTAACTAAAATAGTAAAGATAGATATAAATTACAATAAAAAAACTGGAAAACCTTATAAAATGTTTATTACAGAAGAAGGTCAGGGATTTGATAAAGATGGACATCCTCTAAACCCACCTTGGGCCTATAAAATGATTAAACTTTAAGACAAATATAAAGGAGGATAAATGTGGGACGTATAAAAGTGGGTAAAAAAGAAAAAAGAGATGAAAACGATAAGGAGATATGATGGATTCTAATGAAAACAAATCTTGGTGTGAAGCAGAAAGAATGACAAGAGAACAAAAAATTTATAAACGCAAGAAAAAAAAGTTAGATTGGAAAAAAGTCAGTCTTAATATAAGAGTTCCGATTTGTCCAAAATGTAATGTCCCGACATCATTAAAACTACATAAAGACGGAACTTTTATATATAACTACTATTGCAAGCTTTGTGATTTTACATTTAGTCAATTAGAATTATATTAATTGAATCTAATTGAAAGGAGGTTAGTTATGGCTATTGAATGTTATAAAGTATTAAACGACTTGACAAAAGAAGTAGATATTACACAACGAAAAATTACACATCAAGTTATGGAACTTCAAAAGGAACTGTTAAAGGTACGTAACAGAAAAGTAAGATTTATATTTGACAATCTTGAAAGGCTACTGGAGTTAAAGAAATCTATTTCTATTGTCCTGGAAAGGAATCAGGATAGCTTCAAAAAACCTAAAACCAAAGTAATGAACAACATCAAAATAGGCTTTTCTAAAACCAAAGCAGATGCTACATGGGAAGATACTGAGGATCTTATCAAAGCAATTGAAGAGAACTTATCCTATATAGGTATTCAATTAATTAAAACAACTAAAAAACCTCTCAAAAATGCTTTACTTCAATTAACACCTAAAGAAGCAGACCTAATAGGTTTGGATATTATACCTTCAGAAAATGCAGTATTAATTAAAACTGTGGACAAAGAAATTGAAAAGTTGATTAAGGAAATTAATGAGGAGTATATCGAATTACTTAAAAATAAGAAAAGGTAATTTGACAAAAAATACAAATTATGTTATAATACATAAAAATAAAGGAGAAACATTATGGTAATAGTAAAAAGAAAGGATGAGATATTAGAATGTTTAGGAATATGGAAGACCGGAAAGCCTAAGTTATTTCATATGATTGCATATTCATCAAACACTGCAGTTGGCTTCCGAGATGATGAACCTTTTCTACCTACAGGAAAAATAGTTGGTAGTAAAACTTTTTTAGAAAGGTTACATCTTAAAAAAGATTGGGTAGTTGATACTGTAATAGATACCTATAAATAGCTTTTAAAAAAGTATTTAAAAATATAAATATAAAAAATAATAACGGGAGAAGTAAAAGGTTAAAATGGAAAATTATGCTGGAGTGTTAGGTAAGGACAAAGAAATAGGTGACGAGTTAAGAATTGCAAAAATTAAAGTCAACAATTTTGAACTATTTAAAAATATAGGTGAAGTAAAATGATTAAAATAATAGAATTAGATTCAGTACATTTTAATAATAAAATATGTAATAATTGTAAAAAGAGATATAAAAAAGACGGTTCAGTTAAACTTCTTAAAATTGGTACTTTATCTCATAAACTTTGTAAAGCTTGTTTAAAAAAAATCCATAATCAAATTCATCAAAAATGTGACCTTCCATTAATGCATACCTCTATTAAATTATAAAAAATATACAAACTAAAAGGAGAAATAGAAATGATTGATAAAGATGACTTGTTACAAAGAGCAATTGATGGTGCAGATTTTCTTGCAAGGATGGTTAAACCGAATGGTAAATTTGTTTATGGTTATAAGGGTCCAAATACAAACAAAGAAATTAAAGGATACAATATTCTACGTCATGCTGGTTGTATATGGGCTATGTTAGTAATTAATGAAATAGCCCCTAATAAAGAGTACCTAAAAAAATCTAAGTTAGCTTTAAATTGGATGATTAAAAAACGTGTTCTTTCTTATAGGGAATTAGATGTTTCTGATGATAAAGTATCAATGATAGTAGAAGGAGGAAGTGCTAAACTTGGCGGAAACGGACTTGCTACTCTTGCTTTACTTAAATATAATCAGTTTCAATCTAATTTAAAATATTCAAATTTTGCTGAAAAATTAGTAGATTACATTTCATTGTTTTGTGTAGATTCAAATGGTCAGTTTTTATATCATAAAAGAAATGTCAAATTTAATGTAGCTACTAAGTTTGTTTCTGGATTTTATCCCGGAGAAGCAGTTTTAGCTTTGTGTGAATATGACAAATATATAGGTGCAAGTGTTCATTCAGAAATGATTAAAACAATTTTTGATTACCATTTTAGATTAAGGGAATCTACTAAACATATAAGAGATCATTGGATGATACAAGCAATAGAACAAAGTGGATTAAAAAACAAATATCAAGACTACGCAAATTCAATTGCTTACGAAGAAATAAGAACCAAACCTTCTAACAGACCAGGACCAACAGCTTGTAGGTCAGAAGCATTACTTTCCTTTTTAGAAATATCAAAAGATGTAAACCAATTTGTAGTAATAAGATCCTATCTTGATAAATTTATAAAAAAACAAATGAAAATGCAAGTAAGGGAAGGTAGACATAAAGGGGGTTTTCTTTGGAGTCCGACTGATACCACTTTAAGGTGTGATTCTGTCCAACATAATATTTGTAGCTTCATTCGTTATTACAAATTATTAAACAAGGTATAAGGGGGAATTGAGAATGAAAACATACAAAATACCTATAATGAAAATTCAAGATACTTTAATAGATATAGAAAAATGGTTAAAAAATATGTTAAGTCACAATTTGAAGAATCAATAGAAGATGACTTTGATGCAGTATATGAAAAATTAAAGAACATATAAAAAAGAAGGTAACTAAATGAAATGCTTACGATGTGGACGATGTTGTTTCTATTTTGTAATAATTATACATCCTAATTCTGTTAGAGAGAATTTAGATTTACATTCCTTAAAAGAAGAAGATTCAATGTTTCTGGATGGTAGTAAAAAATGTCCACATTTTTCTTGGAAAGGAAAAGATGCAGTTTGTGCTATCCATCATTACTCTTGGTTTAAAGATACACCTTGTGGCCGGTTCACACAAGTAGAATCTTCTCCAGATACGCTTTGTAGGATAGGTGAAATGTTACGAACTAATGAGGAATCGTGGAAATTTTTAACTAAACAAGTAATCTAATAAAAAGGAGAAATAAAAATGGGTGTAATATATGAACCTAAAAATGCAGCTAAAGAATATGCAGACTTAGCTCTTAATATGTATATTGGATGTCAACATGGATGTATCTATTGTTATGCTCCAAGATCTACTTTTAAGAAAAAGGAAGAATTTATTAACAACGCTAAAATAAAGGACAATATTATTGAACGCCTGGAAAAGAATTTAAAATTACTTTCAAAAAAGAAGGTTAAAAAACTTCCAGTATTAATGTCCTTTTCTTGTGATCCTTATCAACCTATTGAGAAAGCTGAAAAAGTAACCAGAGTTGCAATTCAAATGTTAAATGAACATAAATTTCCTGTTAGGATATTAACTAAAGGAGGTAAACTTGCACAGAGAGATTTTGATCTACTTGTAAAAAATAAAAGAAATGAATTTGGGGTAAGTTTGACTTTAACTAATAAAAAACAACAAATAGAATGGGAGCCAAGAGCAGCTACTTATAAACAAAGAGTAGCAAATCTTAAGAAAGCTAAAAAACTTGGTATTAAAACCTGGGTAAGTTTAGAACCAATATTAGATCTTGAACAAACTTTAAATATTATAGATTCAACTCATGATTTTGTAGACCGATATGGAGTAGGTAAATTGAACTACAATAAGCATCAAAGAACAATTGATTGGAAGGAAGCAAAAGAAAAAATTGTAGCAAAGTTAAAATCCTATAACAAAAAAACTATAATTCATAAATCTTTAAAAGAGGTATAAGTCAGATATTGTGGCAGTAAAAAAGAGGGCAAGACCGGGAACGTCCCGCATCAGAAGGGATGTATAAAACCAGTATATCGCAGAATCATTTACTACCACATTTAACTCAGCTTGACATATTTTTTTAAAAATGTTATAATGTATAAAAATTGAGTAGTAAATTTTCAACTAAAGAGGAGACAAACATGACAAAAAAAGGGACAGATATGAAAACATACGACCAAATAATGGAAGATTTCCAAAAATTGCATTATTCTGATTTTGCAATACAATTAATAGAAGCTTTAAAAAAAGAAACTGATGAAAAACTTGAAGTGCTTCAAGACCAAATACACAGAAAAGAATTTAAAAAGGAGAAAGATATGACAATTGAAATAGTAGATAAAGATGAACTTACAAATAATCTTCCAACGATAATGGATCAAATCAGAGATTTAAAAGTAGAAGGTATTAAATTTAACCATTTTGATAGTTTTAAAATCTTACTTGGAGAAAGTAAAGTATTAACTATAGAAACTATGAATAAGGATGATGGTGATTGTGATAATTGTGGACTGAATGTATATGTAAAAGATAAACCTGATAATACTTGGATTAAATAGGTAATATATTATTTGATATAAAAATTATAAATAGTAACTAATGAAGGAGAAAAAATGGAGAAAGTATTAGTGCATGATGATGATAAAGATGAAATCATTCACTACATTAAAGATTCATTTTTGGAATCTAAAAAGACATTATGTGGAGAAAAACTTTATTCAATAAACACTATACATATTAAAAAACTTGATGTTACCTGTATCGCCTGTAAGGAAAAACTAAAATTAAGACAGAACATAAAAGAAATTGGTTCTTTTGAGATAGATAGTAGTGATATAGATACTGGAGAAGATATTAATATATCCATAAATAAAACGTTAAGCAATAAAAGGTTAACTGCTGATAATGTTATTTCAATAAGTCATATTGATGAAGGTCCTTTTTATAAGATTTGGTATAAATATTAAAATAGGAGATATAATATGTCATTAGTAACTCAGGAAATATTTAAACTCACTAATAATT
>Ga0222658_1001425_pt1 | contig 10478 bp, 14 predicted proteins | sample AntAcemetagen476_FD_179830 | JGI IMG/M metagenome (GOLD analysis project Ga0222658, IMG submission 179830) | Saline water microbial communities from Ace Lake, Antarctica - #476 | ecosystem: Environmental > Aquatic > Non-marine Saline and Alkaline > Saline | place: Antarctica: Ace Lake... | reverse complement strand
ACAATGTTCCTAAGTTATGGAACTAAAAGTAGACATAGTTTTAATAATGAGAAAGAAGCAATAGAACACATTAAAAAGTTCAATAAAAGATAGATTAAATGTAGAGTAATATGACAATGCCATTTCCATCAGAAGAAGAACCAACACAAGAAAACCTTAAAAAGTATGGTGATATTATGAAGAGATTCAAAGAAATGAAAGATCCAGTTATAGAAGCTATAGATAAAGAGATAGAAAAGTTTGGTAATGTTAATTGGGTTAATGGAAAATATATCAATGGCTTAGAGAAAGCTAAAGAAATTATTATAAAGGTTAGAGAAGAACAATTAGAAATGTTATCTGGTTTTAATGAGTAAGAAACTACATACTAAACAATGGTTTAAAAATAGAATAGATAAAAGGATCTTTAGAGATAAAGGAACTTGTAATTGTATTCATTGTAAAGAGGTAACTGCAAAAGGTTTAATTGTAAATGATGAACAACACGCAGATTATTTATATATGGTTCAAAATGATTTTGCTAACGATGGAACATTATTAAATTACAGAGATAAAATTTAAAAAGATTAAATAATAAATATAATGGATATAAAAAAAATAGAAAGAGAGATAGAAGTTTTAAAAGAAGTTGTTTATGAGCTTACTGTATTAAAGTATGAACTAATGGATAGAAAACTATTTTATGGAAGAATTGAAAAAATAAGTAATGTTAAAATATCTAAGAAGAAAGAAGAACTAAATATATTAAAGTTAATGTTAAAATATAAATAGGTATGGCTAAAGATAAAGAAACAGAAGTAACTGTAAAAAAAGTGAAAAACCCCTATTTGTATAAGTCAGGTAAAGAATGGAAAGGGAATAAAGATGGAAGACCGAAAGGAACTTATAGTTTGGTTACCATTTTAAAAAGAAAGTTATCTGAGGCTGTAGAGAAAGGAGGAAAAGAACTCGGAGAAGAGTTAGTTGAGATTTGGTTAGAGCAAGCTAAGAGTAAAAAAGATTTTAAAGCATTAGAAAAGATAGTTCAATATATAGATGGTATGCCAAAGCAAGGGTTTAAGCTTGAAGGAGAGATTAACAATAATGTAGAACTAAATGACCAACAAGTCAAACAACTTGCTGAATCTATCGCTAGAGGAGCAAAAGACTCTCTTAGCGAAGAAGCTGGCGAATGATAATTTCATAGACTATTGTGTAATAGTTGATAAGAACTATGAAGTTAGCTGGCATCATAGGGTTATAGCTGAAGCTCTTCAGGAGACTTATGAAAAGATTACAAGGAATGAAAGGGTAAGAATTATCCTAGAGCTTCCTCCAAGACACGGAAAGAGTGATGAGACTTCAATCAAATTTCCTTCCTGGGTATTAGGTAAAGATCCTTCTTTACCAATTATTTTAGCCAGTTATTCTCAAGACCTAGCTACTGACTTTGGACAATCTACAAGAGACCTAATGAATAGTCAGAACTATCAGGCAGTTTTCAATACTAGACTAAGAGCTGATTCTCAAGCGAAGTCTAGGTGGCTTACTGAATCTAAAGGAGGATATACAGCTGTTGGTATTGGTGGCCCAGTTACAGGTAGAGGATTCAAACTTGGTATCATTGATGATCCTTTGAAGAATAGGCAAGATGCTGATTCAGAAGTTATCAGAGAGAGTCAATGGAAATGGTATAAATCAACATTCTTAACTAGAGAAGAAGGTAATGGAGCTTTGATTGTGATTGCTACTAGATGGCACGATGATGATTTGATTGGAAAGATACTTAAAGATGCTGAGGCAAATGGTAGATTAGATGAATGGATTATCATTAAGTTACCTGCAATAGCTGAAGAAGATGAAGAGAATAGAAAGAAAGGTGAGGCATTATGGCCTGCTAAATACCCTTTAGAGATACTTGAAAGAAGAAAAGAGGACTTAGGGCCTTATGAATTCTCTGCTTTATACCAACAAAACCCTGTTGATGAGGCTAGCAGAGAGTTTAAAGAACAATGGTTTCACTCAAGACCTATGGCTGAAGTCCTTAAACTAAGCACAAGGAACTTTGTTACCATAGATCCAGCTTATGCTTTAAGAGGTAAGTCAGATAACATCGGTATAACAATTAACTTTGTAGATAAAGAGAACAACTGGAACTTTAAGTCCTTTGGAGTCAAAGTGAATCCTAAAGAATTGATTAACTTGATGTTTAAGATACACGATGACTATAATCCTGAGTGCTTTGGGATAGAAGAAGGAGCTTATGATACTGTTATCAAGCCCTTCCTAGCCGATGAGATGAAGAAAAGGAACAAGTTCTTGACTGTTAAGACCTTAAAACATAACCAACAAGCTAAAGAATTAAGGATTAGAGGACTAATACCTCGTTATAGTTCAGGTTCTATCTTCCATATTGAGGGTGAATGTAATGATTTAGAGTTAGAATTAGCTAGGTTTCCTAAAGGAGTTCACGATGATGTCTGTTTAGTTGGAGATACTTTAGTCTCAACAATAAAAGGAGATGTTAAGATAAAAGACATTAAGGTTGGAAATAGAGTTATAACTCCATCAGGAATTAAGAAAGTATTATGGTCTGGTTCTACTGGAAGACAAGAAGTTATAAGTAATGTAGGTTTAACAGGAACTCCAGGACATAGAGTATTCAATGGTAATTCCTTTGACAAGTTGGACTCAATAGCTTACAATGTAAGTATATTTAGTTTTAAAAATCAACTTATATGGAAATACAAACAATTATTATATTCAATGGAAAGGAATACGGACTTATGGGAGGGAAGAGAAAGTATTATCTTAGTAAATCAAATACAAATAAAGGAAGAAAAAATCCTAAAGGACTTCACGTTGCAATTTGGGAGTTTCATAACAAAAAGACAGTTCAAAAAGGCTACTGTGTTCATCACAAAGATGGTAATACATTTAACAATGATATTAGTAATTTGGAGTGCTTGGAAGCTGGGAAACATTTATCAGAGCATCATAAGAGGAATATGGAAGACCCAGAGTTTGTTGAAAGGAACAAGCAACATCTCAATAGAATTAGATCACTCACAAAAGAATGGCATAAATCAGAAGAAGGAAAGAAATGGCATAGTGAACATACAAAGGAGTCATTGTTTAAGAAAGTATTCAGCAAAATATGCCCAGAATGTAATGCAAGATTTAAAACCAGGACAAGTAATTCAAGGTTCTGTAGTAGAAAATGTAATAGTAGATTCCATTCAAGAGAATGGAGAAAGAACCACCCAAACTATTATAAGAGAAGTATATAACATAAAGGTTGAAGATGATGGGGTTTACTATGCTAATAGAATATTAGTTAGTAATTGTGATGCAACTGCTTATCAGCTACAATTAGCTGAAGCTCCTGATACTAGGAAAGCATATAAACAACCAAAGTATGAGTCTCCCTTTGAATCCCAAACCTAAGATCCCTTACAATATCACAAAGAAAGAGTTACAGCTTATTATCTTTATGAGGAATAAGTTTAGATTTGGTATGGTAGAGCTAGTAATTCATTCAGGACAACCACAGAAGGTAATTGAGAAAGAACCAACGACTGTCTTTGATGGAAACATAGATGAGGATATAACTCTTGACACAAACTAATATACAGGTTAAAATGATATAAGTTCAAAAATTTAATAATAATCACTCTACTAGTGGACAACCACAGCGAGTAAGTTTAATCTCTTTTTTGAGATAGCTTGCTCGCTTTTTATTTAAACAAATATGGAAAATCTAAAAGCATCTAAAGGAAACAAACTCGTTACAATAGCGATACAACAAATAGATACAGCATCTAAGTTCCAAAAGAAAAGAATGGAAGAGATAGCTGCAAATGAGGAATACTATTATATTAAGAAAAGAAAGAGTCTCAGAGGAGGTTTTGTTATAAACCTACCTGTTATGTCAGGTTTCATAGATACTTTACTCTCTAAGATAGACGACGCTCCTGTCGTTGAGTTTGGTTATACTGATTTAGCTGATTACAAGAGAGCTAAGAAGGTTACTAGTGCCTGGAAGATAGATAGTTCAGTTAATAAAGGTAACTGGGGATTGAAAGATAGGACTGAAAAGAAGTTAGCTTTGTTCTCAGGTAGAGGAATATCTAAGTATTTCGCTGAATCAGATCCTAAATACAAATCAAACCTAGAGGTTATTGACCATAATAACTTCCTTTGTGAACCAAAAGGAGGTTCAGAACTAGAGAATCACGAGTTTATGGGGCAAACTGACATTTGGAAAACTAAACACGAGCTAAAGAATGGTGAAGATTACGACCAGAATCAAGTAAATAAGCTATTTAGTGCTGTTAATGACGAGAATCATAAGAAGAATCAAGACTTATATAAGACATCAGGCGATAGATTTGCAGGATTAGGGCTTAATGCTGAGGATCATACTTATGTAGGAGTTCCTACATTTAGACTTATTGAATGGTATATGACATTTGAAGGTAAAAGATATTACCTTTTATTTGACTATGAAACTGGAGTATGGGTTAAAGCAGCTGAACTTAAAGAAGTATTTGAAGGAGATAAATGGCCATTCGTATCTTGGGCTACTAACCCTGACTCAGCTATCTTTTGGAGTAAAGCTCCAGCAGATGATGCTAGACCTCTTTGTGAATTAATGGATATTCTATTTACTCAAGTAATAAACAACAGAGAAAAGATTAATGCAGGAATGAGAGGATATGATATGAGTATGATTCCTGATCCTACTCAATTAGAGTATAGACCAGATGGAATCATTGAGTTTAGACCTCAAGAAGGTAAGAGTATTCAACAAGGAGTCTATGAGTTTAAGACTGAAGGGATTGATGGAACTATTGATTTAATCTCTTTGATTGATAACTTTTTAGGAAGAAAGACTGGAGTTACCTCAGATATTCAAGGAGCAGCTGATGACGATATGAAGGTTGGAGTTTACTTCGGTAACTTACAACAGATAGCTGATAGATTAGGACTATATAATAAATCTTATAAAGAGGCTTGGGCTCAGAAAGGAGAAAGATACTGGCAAGGACTTCAGGAACATCTTAACGAAGCTATGGCTATTAAGATGCTAGGATCAAGAGGAATTGAATGGGATGAGCTAACTAAAGAAGATTTAAGACCAATTACAGAGTTTGATATTATGGTTAAAGGAGGTTCTTCAGAGGAGAAACTTAATGAAGTTCAATCTGCTAAGAAGAAAGAAGCTATAGCAAACATTCAAAACAATCCTAATTTAGCAGGAGCAGTTAATCCTAACTGGCTTACTAAAGAGATTCTATCAAATGGAGGATACGATGAAGCTGATATTAAGATGGCTACTGATACTGAAAATGAAGGAAACATTGAACTGTTCTCTGAAGCCGAACAATCTATTCAAGATATACTTCAGGGTAGAGAACCAGCAATAAATAGAGGAGCTAATACAGCCTTTATTAAATACATAATTGATTATGCAACAGATAACATTAACTTTGCTAAGAAGGAAGGAGAGAAGAAAACTAAACAAAAGAAAGAATGGTATGACCAGATGATGGCTTATGCTAGAGCTCACGTTAAGATTGCAGGGGAGAATATGATGAGAGAAGCTAAGATGCAAGCATTATTGCAACCTAGAGAGGAAGAACTTCAACCTGAAACACCTCAAGGTCTAAATACTCCAAGAGCTATTGCTCCAGGAGGAGATATTAATCTTCAAGAAAAACCAGCAATATGATGAATACACCAGATATATTAGAGAAGTTAGAGAGATTAGAACAAGAATTCTCTGGTCCAAGTGTCTTTGATCCAGTAGGAGCTCAAAATACTATTAGAGAATGGGGTAAAACTATCAGAAAGAACCTAGCAATCAAGGATTTGAAGAACAATCTAGGAATGAAACAGCTAATGACTGAAATGGTTAGAAAGGAAAAGGCTTGCACAGTAGCATTATCAGAAGATAAAACACTAGATGACAAACCTGAAGAGAAGAAAGCTATTAGAAGAGAAAGAGAATGTTGGAGATGGTTCATTAACATCTTTGATGGAGTTGATTCATCTCTATCTAATATTGAAAAACAAATTGATAGTGGATTAAGTAACTAAAGGTCTTTAACAACCAAACAAATATTATGGCAAAAAAAGAAGTTAAGAAAGAAGTTAAGAAAGAAGTTAAACCTAAAGCTATCGGTGTTACTGTAGGAGGTTCTACTACTAGAGTCTTTAGTGAAGAGTTACACGGAAAGAGTTTTAAGAAAATGGCTGAAGAGCTAGCTTCTAAAGATCCAAGTAGAAAAATAGTTCCTGCTAAATAATTAATTCATTGATGGCACTCTAGTTGTTCTGAACCCTAACTAATCGGAACAACCATAGTGCTATCAAGTACAACTGTTGAGTGAACAGTAAAATCACCACAAAGAGGTTTAGTCGCCCATTTAATTAATAATAAATAAAACTTGCACTTGACCAAGTGCGTAAACAAATATGGCTGAAGAAAAAAAAGAGGTAACCATTGACGCCCCTGATGAAGAATCACAAAAGATAATGGATGAGATTGAGGAAGATAAGGCTAAAGCTGAGGAAGAAACTAAGGTTGAAGAGACTACAGAAGAACCCAAAGAAGAAGCTGAAGAGTCAGAAGAGGAATCTGATAAGGACTCTGAAGAGGAATCTGAAGAAGAGGAATCAGAAGAGGACAAAAAAGATGAGACTACTGATGATAAGGAGGAAAAAGAGGAGGTAGAAGAAGCTAAGGTTTCTAGAACTCCTAAAGTAATGCCTATTTACAAGCATAAGATCAAAGAGAAGGAATGGCAGAAAAAGTATAATGCTATCGAGCAGGAACTTAAAGAAGCTAAATCCAAGCCTACAGTTGAACAAACTGATAAGGCTAAAACTCTAGCTGATAAGTATGGAGTTGAAGAGGGATTAATTACCGACTTAATTGAGGCTGTCGGAAGTAACATTAAACCTGATGAAGGAATTACAAAGCAACTAGATAATTTAGCATCAGCACAAGCTGAAGCTAAGGAACTAGAAGCATTTGATAATGAATTTAAAAGTGATATTGCTACTCTAGATAGTATAAAGAAAGAGAACCTAGATGAAGCTAAAAAGCTATTGAAGGAACTCGCGTTCACAGAAGAGTATGCCAAAGTTCCTTTGAAGAAAATCATTAGATTTGCCGAGTTTGACAAATTTAAAGGTGAACCTAAAAAGGGAAAGAAAAGTGCTGAATCTTCTAAGACTGGAAAGAGAGGTAATGTTGTAAAGTATGAGGACTGGACAAATGAGGACTGGAAGAACGCTTCTGACTCTGAATTTGATAAAGCATCCGAATATATGGCAGGCTCTCAATCCAAGTATGCTATTCAAAGGAATGGCAAAACTGTCAAAGATTAATAACCAATTAAATAAAGAAAATGGCTAATAGTTTAACACCAAATTTTGCTGAATACTGGTCTCGTAGAATGCAAAGAAAACACGAGAGAACTGATGTATACAGAAAAATTGCTAGCTTCGAAGAGAAAGCTATGCTTAAAAATGGTGATACTGTCCACAGACCTTACAGATCAAATGTATCTGTAAATACTCTTGGGTCTGAGGGTAGTTACACAAGACAAGATATTTCTACAACTGATGAATCATTAGTGATTAATCAAGAGAAAGAAGTATCTTTCTATCTAAGAGATCCTGATGTAATTCAAAGTAATTACAGAGAAGCTAACATCTGGGCTGATGACGCTGCTGTCAAATTGAGTAATCAAATTGATGGACAAGTTTTCGGTGAATATGATCAAGCTGCATCATCAGTTGATGATGGGGATCTTGGAGGAACTGCTGGAAATGGTTTAACTCTTTCTACATCTAATGTAATGAAAGTGTTTACCAATGCTAGTAGAAAATTGAGTGCCTTAAATATTGAAGATAATGGAAGATGGGGAGTAGTATCACCAGAATTCAGACAAATGTTACTTGAATATTTAGGAGGAAAAGAATCTGCTCTTGGAGACACTACTGGTAAGAATGGACATATTGGTAAGTTTATGGGATTTGATCTATACTCTTCTAACTCACTAGGACATAGTGCTAGATTAGAGAATGGAACAATTTTCGCAGATGGCGATACTATTACTATTAATGGAGTTGTATTTAACTTCAAAGATACTTTAGGAACTGTTGCTGGAACAATTCACATTTGTTCTGACCAAGAAAACACTCTTAATTCATTAGTAGCTGCTATCAACACTCCTGGAACAACTGTTGCTTCTGGTACTGATGCTGGATTTGTAGCTGTTTCAGCTGCTAATCAAGTATTGTTAAAGAACATTGTTGCTACTGATGGAGGAACATATATGACTTTAAAGACAACTGGAAAATCTTACATCGCTGTTTCAGAAGTTATTACTGCTGCAGCTGACATTTGGACAACTACACTTCAAGTTCAACATAACTTGTTTGGTCAAGGAAATCCTATTGACCTTGTTATTCAGAAACTTCCTAATCTAGTGATTAAGGACAGATCTGGATATATTGGTAAGGATTATGTAACTTGGACTCTATTTGGAATCAAGACCTTTGATGAAGGAGATGACCAATTAGTTGATGTTCAAATTAGATCTGACGCTTTCTAAACATTATTAACTGGGGATAGGAATCCTCTTATCCCCTCAAATTAAACAAAAATGATTAAAATGAAGAAAATAGAAATCTTTGCTCTAACTGGAGCTTTGGTTTTAGGTTTAATTATTGGAGTTGCTGTTAGTAATGGAAGCCAACCTCTAGGAGGCTTGATTCATAATATTCAGGAATCTTTTGATGCAGGAATAGCTGTGCAAGGAACTGAGGTTATTGATAGTTCAGGTAACTATGTTGGAGCTGTGAGTGGAACTACTGGAGCATATTCAAGCACATTGAGTGTTACAGGAGTTACCACATTATCAGATGAGTTAAAAGTAAGTAATACAGCTAGTTCTACTATACAAATTGGTAGCACAGCAGATGGAGTAGGAACTGGATGCCTAATACTTGGGGATTCAGGAAGTGCTACTGCAACACCTGTGTATATCATAGCTAGTGGATCTACAATTACTGCTTCAACGACTCAACCAGCAATTTGTCAGTAATTAATGTTTTTACTCTCCCCTTAATTGGGGAGGGTAGAATCAAATAAATTAAATTAAACAAAATGAAAAAATTATTATACATATTAATTATTGCAATCATAGTTTTACTAGGAGTTGCAGTAAACAAAAAAATGAAACAACCAGCTACATTCGGTTATTCTGAAATGGTTGTGATTCAATCTGGTGTAACTAATTCTAGTGTTGCTTTAAACCCTAGTGTTGTTACAAGCGTATTATCACCAAATACAGCAAGAGTATATAGCTTAATCTGTAATGATGACACTACAAACATTGCATATCTTCATCTAGCATCAGCAACAACTTCAGTTGCAGTTAGTGAAGGAGTTAATTTAGGAGTCGGTGATTGTTATGAAATAGGAACAAATAACCTATATATAGGTCAAGTCTATGGAATTTCAGCTGCAACAACTACTTTGACAATTATAGAGAAATAAAAAATTAAATACTTATGATTAGAATAAACCCTAGAGAGTATTTTGCTCTTGTTAGACAAATAAGTGATCCAACTGATACTGATACATATTATGTTCAAGTTAAAATCAGAAATGCAAAGACTGATGTCCTTTTAGATACAGTTAATCTTACTGATAAAGGAGACCAAAGGTTTAGTAAAAGTTGGCAGGCTGGTTCAGATGTTTCTGGTAATGGAACTTACATCATAGCAACTTCTAGAGTTTATACAGATTCAGGATACTCAACTGAAAGTGCATTGTATTCTGTTGAACAAAATCAGTATTTAATACAGGAGAGATATAATCCTGTTTTTGGAAATGGAAGTGGAGGAGCAGATGTTGATTACAAAAAGATAGAGAAAATGATTAACAAGGCTGTTGGTAATATACCTAAGATTAAGATTCCTGAGGTCAAGTTCCCTGAACAAAAGGAAGTTGATATTAAATCTATTCTTAGAGCAATAAACTCTATCGATATACCTAGACAAGAGAAGTTAGATTTGTCTCCTGCATTAAGTGCTATTAAAAATATTAAGTTCCCAGAGCCTGAGAGAGTTGATTTAAAACCTTTGATTAATCAGTTATCAAACATAATTAGTAAGATTGATAATAACGATAAGATTTCAAAGAAAACTGAATATTCTTTATTTGAAGAGATTAAGGATTTAAAAGAAAAGTTAAAACATATCAATGATAATGTTCAATCAGCTCCGATGGTTAAGATGTTTGAATCTAAGCCTGAACCAAAACCAAATAAAAGGAAATTTGTAATATGAAAAACACTATTAGTAAGTTACCAGTAATGAAAATAGATGGAACTACTGTTGTTCCAAGAGATGAAACATTAAGTATCGGAAAGGCTGATACTGTTTATTATGGTGATGGAAGTAATTTGACTGGTATT
>Ga0222658_1001422_pt1 | contig 10491 bp, 8 predicted proteins | sample AntAcemetagen476_FD_179830 | JGI IMG/M metagenome (GOLD analysis project Ga0222658, IMG submission 179830) | Saline water microbial communities from Ace Lake, Antarctica - #476 | ecosystem: Environmental > Aquatic > Non-marine Saline and Alkaline > Saline | place: Antarctica: Ace Lake | collected... | reverse complement strand
TAGTCTGTTGTTGCACTTAATCTGCCATCAGTCTTTTTCATTAAATCTTGCAAGCCAGGTTCAATAACGGGGGCCTTGCGCTGATTGACTAAATCAACTGTTTTCTTATTAATATCAAGGCCAATAACCTCATAGCCCCTATAAGCAGGACAGGTTGCTGTGCAGATACCGAGCTTGCCTAGTCCAATGACAGAAAGTTTTGATTGCTTCATTTTTGGTTGATAACACATTTTGGAGGATACTCTCTTTTGAATTGAGTTGCGTCTATTCGTTCAATCACTTTTTCAACAAGGTTTTTATCAAAAGAATAGTTTTTTATAATTTTTTGTTTTGAAAAACCCCTAACTTTGTATAAGTGAATAATTGGATCAGCATCAAAATAACTAAATCCTAATTCATTTTCATCTGTTTGATTTTTCCAGAGACCTGCTGAGGGAGCGCTTTTTATGATTTTTTCTGGAACACCCAAATATTTTGCTATTTCGTAAACTTGGGTTTTTAGAAGATTTGCAATTGGGGCAATGTCATAAGCCCCGTCGCCATGGGTAGTGAAATAAGCCAACCAATATTCGCTTAAATTTTCTGTACCAACCACTAATCCATTCAGCTTTTTAGCCAATGCATACTGAACAATCATTCTTTGCCTGGCCATAATATTGCCTTTATCGAACATGTCAATATCGGTATTTTTTTTAAGTTCTTTCACTTGGGCATCAACTGAGCTTCCTATATTAATGGTTAGGATTTGTTTTTGGGGAAGTGACAGGTTTTTTTCGATCAAAAGACTATCTTTGACACTCTGTTTTTTGTATGGCAGGTTGACGGCATATAGTTTTAGGTCAGCTTTTTTACATAAAAAAGCACAAGTCACCGAATCAATACCACCTGACATTCCAAGGATTGCTACTTTTTTCTTACGATCTTTAAATTCTGTTTTTAAGAAATTAACAATTCTGTCTGTCGTTTTTTTTGGGTCAATTTTAACTAATTTGTCCATCTTTTTGTCTTAAGAATTTGGCAGCTTTTTTTAGGCTTTCTTCTATACCAGTAGTAAACCAATGATCGATGTTTCGGTAGCAGGCGATTCTTCTTTCTTCAGCTAGACGAGGAAAAACATCTATTTCAATAGAAAAAGTTTTCTGAGGGAATCTTGCGAATATTTTAGGACTGAGAACATAGAGGCCCGTATTGATATGGCCTGATATCTTTTTCTGAGGTTTTTCTAAGAATTTTTGAACATGAATATTGTCGTGTTTCACTAGTCCAAAATTTCTAGCATCGTTGACTCTATAGATTGCGATAGTGTTTTCTGTGTCATGGTTTTTATGGAACGTAGTGAAATCAGCAAAATCTATCTTTGGAAAATCGTCAACATTAAAAGCCACGAAATCATCACTAAGATCGGTTGATGCATACTTAAGTGCCCCTCCGGTACCTAGCTTCTCTGGCTCAACTACCCATTCATATTTATTGCCATAACGGTTTTTCATATGGTCAATAATTTTTTCAGCCATATGGCCAAGACTCAGCCTGATGTCAGAAAACCCAAAGCTTTCTAAGTTTTCTATATGATAATCCAAAAGAGTTTTGTTATTGACTGGAACAAGTGGTTTTGGAATATTTTTTGCAGAAACTGGTAGGCGCGTCCCACGACCACCAGCTAATATAATTACTTTCATATATTAATCAAGGTTCTGGCGAAGCCAGGTTCTTATATATTAATCAAGGTTCTCTCCGGTTTGCCGGAAAGGTTCTTCTGTTTCAAATTAAAAATATAAATATTTCGCGACACAGGCACTAGATTAACACGCGGAGACTAGAAGACTCCATCTATCAATTTTAAGGGTTTGGATTGTTTAAACAAATTGTGATTGTCGGATTTTGAAAAAGCCCCGCCGCCAAAGCAACTGCGAGACTTATTGTCGTTTTTATGGTTCCTTTGTCCACACTTAAGGGGTGTGGATTACTTAGTAGTTCTGTTTTTCCCTTTTGGAAAAGATCATTTGGAAGGTTTTTAAAACGATATCAATATCGAAAAACAATGATTGATTTTTTATGTAATATAGGTCGTGTCTTGTTTTCTCTATGCTATCGTCAACAGACCTAGCATAGAATGAGCTTATTTGTGCCCAACCGGTTACGCCAGGTTTAGCGGTGTGTCGCATTGGGTAAAAACTAATTTCTTTTTCAAGGGTTTTTACAAACTCAGGCCTTTCGGGTCTGGGCCCAACAACTGACATCTCTCCTTTTAGAATGTTTAAAAACTGAGGCAATTCATCAATATAATATTTTCTTAAATATTTGCCAATCTTTGTTACTCTGACATCATTTTTTTCTGCCCATAGGGGTCGTTCTCTTTCAGCGCTTTTTATCATTGTACGTAGCTTATATATTTGAAATTTTTCCCCAGACTTTCCAGCTCTAGACTGAACAAAGAAAACAGGGAATCCGTCGGTAATCAAGTAGGCAGCTGCAATAAACGGTAGAAGAATAAGAAGCAAAAGGCCGCCAATAAGGGCTAGGGTTATATCAAAAATTCTTTTAAAAAATAGATAACTTTTCAAGTTTGATTTTTTTTGAAGCCAAAATCGATTGATCATTTCAACGGGCACCTTTCTGAAAATTTCTTCATAAAAATCAGGGAAGTACACGAATTCGAGATTAGATGATGAATGATAAAGTTCCTTAGTCAGAACTGGGCTGGTTTCTGGCTTTGTTGCTATTATGACTTTTGACAAGCGCGTATCGGATAGAAGACGATTTAGCTTCGATAGGCCAAAATACGTATTGAAGGTTTTTGGTATTTTTTTCAGCAAAAGATGGTCTTTGTCGGTGGCGAGCAGAAATATAATCTTATATCCCAAGGATGGTTTGTTCTCAATTTTATTAATGGTTTCTAAAACTTCTTTATTAAAACCAACAAATGCAATCTTTGTTTGCAGTCGTCGAGACTTAATTATTGAGAAGAAAACTTGTCGCCCAAGATAGGTCAGGATAAAAACAAAAATAGCCACAAAGACTAAATTTCTTTTGGGGCTAATTTGCGTAGGTATTATATAAAAGAAGCTAATAGCGATTAAAACATTAATTATCGTGGCCCGAAAAAGGCTTTTAATCACTTTTGTTTTGTCTCCGACAATGGCGCCATCGCTTAGCCCTGTTATGTAATAAACAATTAACCAGACAGGAAAGATGATGCTAAACGGGACGATGTGATCCTGCAGGCCACTAGCAAAGCTTTGGGGCATTCTGACAAGCAAAACACAGAAGAGAGCTAAGTAAAATAAAATTAGGTCTCCTAAAATCAAGAATACATTCTTATGTTTTTTAGCTGATTTTGACATTGCCTCCATTCTAAACTGATTTTGAGAAAAATTCAATCATTTTGAACTTGCTTATTGTGTTATGGTACTTTTTTGATAAAATTTAGTTATGCTTGAGATTTTTATGTAACTAAAAAATATGTCTGCTGCTGCTAAATCTCGAAAACACAACAACACAGAAGGAAAGCTTGAAAAGTTTTTATACTTTACAAGTTTAGGCGGATTGGCCGCGTGTCTTTTTACACCCTTAATTCTTAGTGTTTCAACTTATTTTCCCTTCGTGGTGGGCAAGGCGGTGACTTTTCAAATAATTGTAGAAATAGTGCTAGCGCTTTATTTACTCTTGAATTTAATCACCAATAAATACCGTCCTAGATTTAATATTATAAGTTGGTGTATTTTGGCTTATTTTTTGGCGGTCACGCTTTCAAGCATTATTGGCATAGATTTTAAGTTTAGTTTCTGGTCCAATTATGAGCGCATGGATGGGCTATTTAATTTATATCATTTTGGGATTTATTTTTTCCTACTCACAAATCTTTTAAAGCGCAGGAAAGATTGGTTGATATTCTTACGTCTTTTATTGGTCACGTTTATTATCATAGATTTCTTTGGGCTTCTACAAAAACAGGGAATAGGATTTCTTGCTCAATTTTCTGGAGACCGAGCATTCTCAACCCTAGGCAATGCCACGTATTTAGGCATGCAAGCGGTTTTTCAAATTGCTGTAGCGGCATTTCTATTTTTCGCTGATAAGAAATTGTGGTGGCGTGTTTTCTATGTATTAAATGGCTTTCTTGGAGTTGTAGCGATTTTTATTAGTAAGACCAGGGGAGGGTTGTTGTCGTCTTTTGTTGGCGTAATGGTCTTTTTGATATTATCAAGCCTGTTTTCTAAAAAGAGAAAATTGTTTATGGGGCTATTTGGCGGAATAGTGGTGGCGATTGGAATTTTTACATTTATTCTTTCTCATTCTGAGTGGAAAATTACTCAAATGGTTCCAAGTAGGCTTAACCCTCTTTCGGGCACTTTTTCTCTAGAGACTCGTGGTGTTGTCTGGAAAATTACAGCCGAGGCTTGGAAAGAAAAAAAGATTTTAGGATGGGGCAGAAGTTCTAACGGTTTTATATTTGGACCATTTTATAATCCTGAGGCTGCGTCGTTTGAAGATGTTTGGTTTGATAAGCCCCACAACAAGATTTTGGAGGTGGGTGTTGATTCTGGCATTATTGGACTTTTGGCGTATTTGTCTATTTCTGGTGCGGCGATATATGTATTATGGAAAAAGCGCAGCTTGCTGGGTGATGGCACGTACGTCTTAATCGCCCTGTGCGTGGCTTATATTGTTCAAGGGCTTTTCTTATTCGATTTTCAGGCATCATATCTTTGGTGGTATACTATCCTTGGGCTTGTTGCGTTTTTGGCAATCAAGCCAAGGACAGAACGCGAAAGCAGCATTGAAACAAGTCAAATATACATTCTCACAGCAATAGGTCTTATTTTTATTGGATGGGCATTGACTCAAGGAAGTGTCAGACCTTTTCTTGCTGCCCAAAAAGGGATAGAGTCCCTTAAAATGCAGTACAGAGGGGAGCCTTCAGAGAAAGTTTTGACCAAGTATAATTCAGCTCTTGCCTTGGATACTTTTGGTAGCCAGGAAATCATTGCAGAAATGGTCAAGCCGATAGGATCTTTAGAGGGACAATTAGGAGTAGATTATGTTCAACCATATGTTGAATTTGCCGTGAAGGAAGCAGACAAGAATTATGAAAACAGACCCCATGATATTAAAAATGCTCTTATGGCAGCTTCTCTTCATCGTATGAATGCGAGGTTTGACGGGAAAAGCGCAGAAAGGGCTAGGGAAATTTACCTCGATATTATTAAGAGAGCGCCCAATCATATGAGTCCATACATGCAACTGGCCATGGTAGAATATGGGGCGAAGAATTATGATCTTATGCTTCAATATTTTAATCAGGCAATCGCCCTTAATAGAAATTACTACAAATCAATCTTTGAAACAGCACGCATCTATTTTATCGGCGGCATGAGGGAGGAAGGTAGGCGGTTGATGGTTCGGGCGATAAACATTCCTAAATTTCCCTGGACATCTCTTCCGAATGCTAACTTTCTAAACGAAGAAGATGTGAATTGGTTTATTGATATATATAGTAGAGTAGTAGAGATTGACGACAATTGGGACTATCCCCATTTAATTATGGCTGGCCTATATGGGAACCTAAAGGATACTGATTCAATGAAATATCACCTTAAAAAAGCAATAGAAATATCGCCGGGTCAAGAAGCAGGACTAAGAAAAATGTTTGGCTCTTTGCTAGACGATTAACAACTTAATATTTAACAAATTTATTTAAAAGCACAAGAACCTCTCCGACGTAACGTCGAAGAAAACCTTGAATAAATATATGAAACTGATAGACAAAATCGTACAAAAAAAAGTTAAGAAACAAATGAAAGAAATGGGTCTTGATGATGCTAAACTCGATATTGATGTCTCGGGCATTTCGGCTGAAGACATGATGAAGATGGAAAAAAAGTTTAAAGAGTTCATATCAAATCACCCTACGCTCAAAAAACTGAAACTCGATAGCCTGCCAGCACTTCTAAGGCATAAAGACGAATTAAAAACAATCTTTGAAGAGAATAAAGACGAGATTCAAGGCTTAATGGCCCAGATTAAGAAAGAAACAAAGAAGAAGTAAATCAATTATCAATCTTAAATCACGAACACTAGATGTCCAATGAACTTCAAATAACCTGATGACAAAAATTTTGTCATTTGGTCTTATGTTATTTACGCATAAGGGACTGCTCATTTTAATATTTTGTTTGAGCGGATTTTTTATTTTTGGAAACATCATCCAAGCAGCTGAGCCCGGAGATGTGATAATTAACGAAATTGCCTGGATGGGTTCAAGTGCCTCTTCTAAGGACGAATGGGTAGAATTGAAGAATATGACTTCTCAGGATATAGATATTTCAGGATGGATGATTAAGGGAGCAGCTTCTGGGGGTGGCGATCTTATAATTCCAGGGGGCGGTGGCGGACATATTATTTCTGCAAATAATTTTTATTTAATTTCTTACTATTCAATTGCCGATCGCATTGTTGACCCTAAGACCACAGTACTTGATGTAATTGTGGGTTGGCGAGTGAAAAATATGGGAAATATTTCTTTAGCCAACGCCAATAATGGTGATTTAGTCTTGAAAGACGGCGAAGGGAAGATAATTGACACAGCGAAAGGCGATCAATGGGCAGCTGGAACATATACGAGAAGTGAGGGAATCTATTGTTCAATGGAACGTAATACTCCCCCTAATGACGGCTCCTTAGCAGAAAGCTGGCATACAGCTACCGATTCTCAAGGTTTTGTTGCGGGCGCGATTGATAAAGGAAGTCCAGGGGCGGAAAACAGTTCTTATGTGCCACAAGACGAAGAAGATAATCAACAAGAAGAAGGCGGAGACGAACAAAACGGAGAAATTCAAGAAGAAGAACCAAGTGCAGGAACTAGCGCGCCAACTCCAATAAATAAAAATCCCATAGCAATAGCAGGTCAAGATATTATTACCACAGTTGACCAGGCAATAGACTTTGACGCCTCGGAGTCGACAGACGTTGATAGTGATTATTTAATCTACATATGGAATTTTGGTGAAGGAAGTTACAAGGAAGGCCAAATTGTTACTCACTCATACTCTCTGCCCGGAAAATATATTGTTAGCCTTGAAGTCAGTGATGGTGTTGTTGGAAATATTGATACTTTAGTAGTTGAAGTTTACCCAAAATCAATTTCTATATCAGAATTTATGCCCAATCCCGAAGGCAACGACCTAGAGGGTGAGTGGATAGAAATTTCTAATGCATCTAATCGAGTTGTTGATATTTCTAGTTGGCAGATCGATGATGAAGATGGTGGCTCATCTCCATTTATATTTCCTAATAATACCTTTATTTTTCCAAAGTCTTTTATTGTTTTTTTCAGAAGCGTCACAAAAATATCTCTAAATAACACCAATGACGAAGTTAGGCTCCTCTACCCCTCAGGAGAAATTGCCGACAAAGTTATTTACGATAGTACAAAAGAAGGATTGTCGGCCGCCCTTAGGGCAGGTGAAATTCTTTGGACTGAAATACCAACACCGGGTCTTAATAATATTATTTATAATAAAAGCGCTCTGTTATCTCAAAGAAACTTGTATGAGAAAGTTGTTTCTAGCGGAAGAGCAGAAACAAAGAGCATTGCAAGTAGTCAGATAAAAGTCGTTGATAACCCGCCAGCTTTTCAAAGAGATATTATTCAAGAAGAAGCAAAAAAGATAGTTCGTGAGCCGAGAATGGAAGATCTTGATAACATTTTTGAAATAAAAGAAGCATTGGCATTTGAAATCGCCAACGAAGACAGAGAGAATAATTTTGAAACTAAAAATGTTTCGCAAAAGGAAGCAAGAACTGATATAATGAGAACCATTCAAAAAGCAACGAGACAAAGAATATTTAAAGATCCACGTATGATTTTGCTTATAAGTGGCGTGGCTTCCTCTGCTTTGATGGCCTTCTGGGTAGTCGGTTTAGGGAAATATTTTAAGCATTAAGGACCTCTAGATTACCAGAGAACCCTGCCTACCGGCAGGCAGGCTTGACGAAAGAAATGATACTAAAGAACAAACTACTAATCATAATAACGCTTGGATTACTCGCTATGCCTATTGCATTCGCGCACGGGGCAAGCGAAGAATTTTTTGTTGACACATATTATGATTTTTTCAACAGAGACAGGCTGTCAGCCGAGTTAGTTTTGGAATCTAGTAGAGCGCGTTTTTACCTGGAAGATGAATACCTTGAAGGTGTTAGTGCTCAGGAGAGGTCGAGAATAAATTCAGCCATAGGTAGACTGGCTCAAGAATTTGACGGAACAATCTATCCTAAGACAACAGAGCTTTTTGGAAGCATTTGGAACCCTGGAATAGACGATGATCCCAGAGTGACTATATTATTTAGTAGGTTCATCAATGGGGTCGTGGGTTATTTTAATCCGATTGATGAGGTCCTAAAAGAAACAGACAGTTCCTCTAATGAAAGAGAAATGATCTACTTGGCAATAGACTATTTGTTTATTGATAACCTGAAGAGTTATGTTGCCCATGAATTTCAGCACCTTATTTCTCACAATCAGAAAGAAAGAACCCACAAGAAACTTGAAGATATCTGGACGAATGAATTAAGGAGTGAGTATATAGCAACGTACTTAGGATATGATGCCGAAAATTATGAGGGCTCTAATTTGAAACTAAGAGTTGAGAAATTTATTGGCTATCCATCTGATTCTTTGACAGAGTGGTCTAGTAAAACCTACGATTATTCTCCAATCAATCTTTTGGCTCAATATATGGCAGACAACTATGGCAATGAATTTTTTAGAGAACTAATAAAAAGTCCAAATACTGGAATGTTCAGTTTCGCCGATGCCCTAAGAGTTCTTGGCTACGACAAAGATTTTGACGAAATTTTTACTGACTGGATGGTGGCAGTGTATATTAACGAATTTAACAAACCAGGCATATATAGTTATAAAAACCCATTATTGGCAAACCTGAAAGTCGATCCAACTGCTAAATACATAATTTCTGGTCCCACAACAATTCAGCGCAATGGTCTTATAAAAGAATGGTCACCGCTTTGGTATGAAATTGAGCCAACTGAAAGCACAGACAATAAAATAAAGATCAATTTTTCTGGCGAGACGAATAGGGGAGAGTTTAAGGCAAAAATCTTGAAACTTGATTCCTCGGGGAATTATTATGTGGCAAATTGGAATTTTTCTGATGGAAAATCCGGAGAGATAGAAATTAGGCACCTAGGAGGCGGACTCAAGAAAGTCATTATTATGCCATATCTGGCTTATGTGGGTGCTTATTATGATGAAGTGCTGGATTATCAGACTTTTGATTTAAGCATTGAAAGTGAAACTGAGATCGAACCAGTACCCCAAGTCCTAGTTATTGCCCAGGGAGATGAAGCTATAAATGGTGCAATCAATATGAATATAAAAAATGGCGAACTAGTAAGGGCCAAAGGTGATTACAGGGTTTATGTTATTCAAAATGACTATAAGAGACATATTAAATCAGGAAGGATCTTTGATTTTTACGGTCATTTAAATTGGGAAAATATAAAAGAAATTTCTCGAACAGAGTTAGCTCAGTTTAAAGAAAGTAGCCTAATAAGGGCCGTGGGGGATGAGAGGGTATATGAAGTCGATTTAAATGGAGGCAAGCACTGGCTTAATATTTCAGGAGACCAATTTGTGTCATCTGGTCGTGACTGGGAAAGCGTTTATGTAGTCAATGATTACGAGCGCGACTTTTACCAACTGGGTAGCAAAATCACATCTTAATATAAAAAAATTATTTGTAATTAAAATAATGCAAATACACAAAACAACAAAAGGATTCGAACTAACTGGTGCAATCGAAAAATACTTAGACAAAAAACTGAATGTCATAAAAAAATTGATTGATTATGCCCCTGGGAAACATGAAACCTGGATTGAGCTGGCCAAGACAACGCAACATCACAATAAGGGGAATTATTTTGAATCAAAAATAGATATTGCTCTCAAGAATCGCACTATCCATGCGCAAGAAAGGGGTGAAAGCCTATATGAGGCAATAGACAAGATGGAGGCGCGAGTTATTAGAGAGCTAAAGCATTACAAAGATAAATTCTCAGCCAAGGAAAGAAGGCAAGCAAGAAAATGGAAAGCTCTAACCCATTTTTCTTCAGCAGTATTTTCAAGAAAAAAAGGTGGGCGTAATAGAGACGAAGGAATGTAAGAAGAACAACAATCTAACTCAAACATTTTAATGGCTCATATCTTCCGTCAAGATGCTTCTAGAGTATCTTCGTCGCCGATATGAGCCACGAACTTTGTTCCTGGCTGATATTTTGGTTGGGACTATTCCCCGGGATTAAGAAATACATTTGGACAAGACGCTTTCCGCAGTATTGTCATCTGAGATAGGCCGCTCATAGGAGCGGCTTTTTTCTTGACAAAATACATATTTATGATAGAATATGATTAGTTTATAAGGAGGTTGAAATGTTTGAACGACCAACTGTTGTAATGGTTTTTCATGG
>Ga0222658_1001417_pt1 | contig 10495 bp, 14 predicted proteins | sample AntAcemetagen476_FD_179830 | JGI IMG/M metagenome (GOLD analysis project Ga0222658, IMG submission 179830) | Saline water microbial communities from Ace Lake, Antarctica - #476 | ecosystem: Environmental > Aquatic > Non-marine Saline and Alkaline > Saline | place: Antarctica: Ace Lake... | reverse complement strand
TATCATTATTAAATTCTGTATTGTATGGTAATTTTATTGTTATCAACCTATTAAATTATATTTTATATAATTATATATAGTAAATAAAAAATACCATTTTTTTCCATTTTCAATAAATAATTTTAATATATAAAAGAAAAACATTTTAATTGAAACATTTAAAATTATTCGAAATAACTAATCCTTACCGTAATTCCGATTTAAGGAAACAATATGGGTTTAGACCAAAATATAAAATGGGAGTTATTGCTATTAGATTTGAAACCAATGACAATGGAAAAATTATAAATGATAATGGTGAAATAATGTTAAATCTACATGAAAATTCAGATTTTATTAATTGGTTCGAGAATAAGTATAATATAAAAATGAATAATAGTATTGTAAATATACCAAATGATTTAAACAATGATCCTTACTACCATTACTTCAAATGCAAACAAGGTGAAGAAGAAAAAAAAATTAAAGAAATATCTAAAAGTAAATTTGTAATTGATGCCGATTTTGTTGATTTAAGAGAAATTGATGATGTAAATATAATGCAAGGTGTTGTAGAAAATTTAAAATCATTAATGGATTACTATCAAGGACACAGTGATAAAGAAATACAAAAAAGAATTGAAGAGTCAATTGAAGATTTGAAAAAAATATTAAAATAAAAATGATAAAAAATTATAACATATTTTTATTTGAAAATTTCTTAGAAGAAATTGAAAATATGCCATTAGTAGCAGACGCAGAAATATTAGAAAGCATTGTAGTTGATTCTGATATGTTGATGAATACAGTAAATGCCGAACCGGTGGATTTTGTAGGAGAACCTTTCAACTTCGATATTAGAAAATATGATGATAATTATACATTAGAACAATTAAGAGATAATGCAGATTTCAATGAAAATTTAGCAAAGAAAGAGTTATTTATAAGTGAATTACAAAATACTAAAGATTATGATACATATATAATTGATGATATCAAATATCTATTAATTCATAAGAGGAAAAATAGAAAAATGGATAAATTGGAAAAATTGGATGACCCTCTTTATGTTATATTTCAAACCAAAGACATCAACGGTGAGTGGAATAGAGATAAAATAAAAATCTATAAAATAAATGGAAACTTCAGTAATTTTTATGAAAAATTAAGTTCTAAAACAATTGAACTTGTTAAAGGTGATAAAAAATATATTTATATTAGTAACGGACAAAATTGGATATTGAAAAACATTGAAAATAAAGATGAGATTTTCAAGGATATTTTATCAAATGATGATATAAAGGTTATTTTAAAGGAAAATGGTATAACTATTACTATTGTATCTTAATTAGGGTATTATTTTATTCTATTTCCATAATAATTCTCCCCACAGCTTCATCTACTGGTATTTTACTATTCCAAAACGGTATTACATATTTATCAATAAATTCATCACTATTTATAAATTTATCTAAATATTTTTTATCATCAATAGCCAACCGATCTCCATACAACAACTTAACAATTTTCCCTGTGTATTCTGAATAGGTTAATTTCTTTGTTTTATCTTTATGTGCATTAAGATGATGATCATCGTGAATAATATTAACAACTTCTTTTAGTGACATATTATCTTCCCACCCTTTAATTACATATTCACCAAAATGATAACTTCCAACAAATTCATCCCAATATTTTTTATCCCCCTTTTTATATAACAATTTTGCAATATTATTTTTATAATCATAATAATCACTATCTAAATCATTATCATCAAGGGAGTGGGTTGATGATTTAGATTTAATTTGTTGTTCTATTTCCCCATATTTATCTTTTAAAAACTTATGCACTTCCATATATTCTTCAGTATCATTATATTCTCTTACACTATTCATAACTTTATGTGATAAATCTGTAAGTTTATTACTAAATTTAATTTCTTTAATTTCTATAATATCATCAGTTTTAGAGTTTTCCATATAAATTAACAATTTATTACGATTTTTCAATCTATATAACAACAATTCTAATATTAAATTTTTACTACCATATAAATTAACAAACGACATAAATATATTTTTCTTACCATAATCATCTATACCTGTACCTATAAATATCCAATCCATGTCCCCCACTGTGGTTTCATTGATCATTCTTTCTAATATAACCTTATTTTTCATAGATTTATTTTCAGACATACCCCTATATATTAAATATTAAACTCATTAAATATATCATTCTTTGATGGAATAATCAAATTAACATAAATAATTAAATATTCCAATTTACTCCACTTTTGAATATCTTCTACCCCCAATTTACTATTCAATTTATCACTAGAATATACTTTATACTCATTATTTTTATCAAACCAAAATATAAATTCAAAATATTCACCATCTATTATCCACGACAATAATATAGCAATACCTCCATGTACTTTTCCAATATAATCAATTACCGATATATTCATAAAATAAGATTGTTTATTTTTTATATATAAAAAGAAAAAGGGTCTTTCAAATGGCAAAAAATAGTGATCATACAGATTTTTATATAAAAGGAAATACACATCCCAATTTTGAAAAAAATAGATTAATTGAAGAAGAACTAATAAATGTTATTATACAAAAATTAGAAATGTTAATTTTTTCAAATAAAGGAGATTTATATGGAGATCCAATTTTGGGTTCAGATTTAGAATATTATTTATGGTCAACATCTGTACCATCATATGAAATAAAGAAAAAAATGAATAATCAAATATCATTATATATACCAGAATTAATAACAATTGGTTATTCACTAAGTGTAGATATATACGAAGGAACACTAAAAGACATAATGTACCTAAGATTCGGTATCAACAATTACAATATAAATTTTATTATGGACTAAAAAAAATATAAATATTATGAATTTTTTCAATTGCAAAAAACACAACATACTAATTGTCGATGACATACCCGATAACGTTACTTTATTAGAAGGTATGTTAAAAAAAATTCGTGGATTAAAAATCTACAAATCATATGACCCATTGGAAGCAGAAAAATTAATTGAAACTATTGATTTTTCATTATTCTTATTGGATATACAAATGAATAATATGGATGGTTATGAATTAGCCACTAAAATAAAATATGGTAAATATGGTAAAAATATAGATACTCCAATTATTTTTATAACTGCTATTTACGAAACAAATGAAGACAAAATGAAAGGATATAATATAGGTTCAATTGATTACATCATAAAACCCATAGATAAAAGTATAAGAAAAAAGGTTAAAAGTTATCTTAATAAAAAAGATAAAAACAATACTAAATTCTTCTCAGAAGAAAGAATGAATAACATTAAAAATTCAATGACTATATAATGCCAGATATTGTAGAAAGTAATGTAATAACTACCAAAAAGGTAAATGAAATTAAAGAAAAGGAAAAATATGCTCTAAAATTAAAAAGAACAGAAATTCTTTGGCATAGTAGAAATAGAGGGGTTAGAAAAGGTGGTATTTCATTCGCAATGACCAAAGCGGAAAGAGAAGAATATATTAAATGTAAATTAAGTGTGTTTTATTTCGCTCAAAAATATTGTAAAATTAAAAGAGAAGATGGTACAATTGGTGAAATAACATTAAGAAGATATCAAAAAGAAATAATAAAATTATTTAATGATAATAGATATTCAATATTAATGGCAAGTCGTCAAACAGGTAAAACCATATCAGCGGCTATTTATATTTTATGGTATATTTTATTCAATTCAAATAAAGGAGTAATGATTGTTGCAAACAAATCAAAAACAACAAAAGAAATTATAAATAAAATAAAAGGAATTTACAAACTTCTACCATTTTTCTTAAAAGAAGGAGCCACAAACTGGAATGAAACTTCAATTTCACTTGAAAATGGTTCAAGAATACAAACAGAATCAAGAACATCAGAACCAGCTATTGGTTTTACTATTGATTTGCTTTATCTTGATGAATTTGCAAAAGTACCTGATACCATCATAAGAAAATATTATGCTGAGGTTGTTCCTGTTGTATCTTCTATTGATGATTCTAAAATCATTATAACATCAACACCTGACGGATTCAATTTATTCTGGGAATTAATAACAGGTGCAGAAAAACCTGAAGACGATGATGATAATAATGGTTATAAATCTAGAAGAGTATATTGGTATGAAAAAATTGGACGAAGAGATACTAAAGTATTATTAAATAAATCAAAAATTAAAAAATATTCACGATATGGTATAACTGGAACATTTATTAAAAATCATATAAAATCTTTAGGATATAAACTATATGAAGAAACTATAAATAATGTTGTTACTGTATTTATCAAATTTTATAAAGATCAAAAAGAAACTATACCACACCAAAAGGCAACAGTTAGTGATATTAGAAAACTTATGATACCACTTAATGATGGCAAACATATTCCATTATCAGAATTATGTAAAATTAGTACATGGGAAGAAGAACAAACAAAACTTATTGGTGGTGAAAGTTTCTTCAAACAAGAATATGGATTAGAATTCTTAACAGATGATAAAACTTTATTTGATACAATCAAATTTCAGCAAATGACTAAAAATATCAAACAGTATGAACATATTGAAATTGATGATTTTAGTAGAAAATTACCTATGCCTTATAATAACTTAAAATTTATACAAGATTGTCCTGAAATATTTGAAATGGGAAATCAAAAAGATTATCACATATTTATAGGGATAGATTTAGCAGAAGGATTAGGATTGGATTATAGTGTTATAAACATATTTAGACTATTACCAAAAAATAAAGAATGGATTGAAAATAATAAAGAATCTTTACATAACCTTTATGATTTTTTCAAATTAGAACAAATTGGTATATGGAGATCAAATATTTATAAAATAAGTGAGCTTGCTCATATCCTTTATATGATAATATTTGAATTCTTTGACTCTGAAAAAGTTAAATGTATAGTCGAAATGAATAAAAATTTAGGAAATCTATTATTCCAATCGATGCCATATGTTTTTGAAGGCGAAAATGATTATGGTGATTATGTCTTTTTAAGATTTAAACACAATCAAAAAGACAAAATGGTTAAAAAGGGATTATTAATAGGTAGAGATAAAAAATACAACATAAAAGAATTTCAAGACAATATGATTAAGGATAATTTATCACTTAGTAATGATTCCAATATAATAGAATTAAAATCATTTGCCAAAAAAGAAACACCATCTGGTGATGTAACATATAAATCACAATCAGGACACGATGATATGGTAATGAGTTTAGTAAATTTAACTGCAGCATTTGATCATCCAGCTTATAAAGAATCAATTGAAAATTACATTGATAATGGATTACCAGATGAATATAAACCTTTAATATTGGGTTATGAAGATAGAAGAGATAATGGAACTATAAACATATTAAGTGAATCTTATAAAAAAATATACAACAAATCTATTAAAATGGACGAAAATAATAATCTAAGAATAGATGCAAATAAATCTTTTAATTTAAATATTAAAAATATCGATAATTGGTATAAAAAATAGAAACATTTAATAATTTTTATTATATTTATAAAAAAGGATTATAACTCATGAAAAAAAACATTAAAATACTTATTTGCTGTCATCCAGATAATATAGACCAAGATGGTAGAATACCTATAAAAACTATGGGAATGATACAAAATTGGATTATTGAACGTAATTTAGATTATATATTTACAAGGACTGAATTATTTTCAGAAGATAAAAACAATTTTGATAAAATTTTATATATCAATCCAACTAAAGATAAATCAATAAACGAATTTAAATTTATTAAAACCGAAAATAAATGTGAACTTTTTATTCGTGGATATGAATGGGAAAATGGTAGAAATTTATCTGATAATGCCAAACTCAATATTGAACAAGCATACCAATACCTAACAAGAAGAATATGTGAATGGGTTTCAATTAAAAAGAATTTACCAATAAGTTTCATATAAATTTTTATATAATCAAAAATTATATTATTTTTATAAAAAATATAAAACATGATTATAAATTACAATGAATTCAATAATATAAATGATTTAATGAATGCATTACTTGATAAAGTATCACATGATGGATTCGATAAATTGAACGAAAATGAAAAAGAATTACTAAATAAAATTTCCAATGGTGATGAAATTGATTTGAATAAACTAAAAAAAGATAATCAACCAACAAAAAACACTGGGATTTTAAGTCAATCTGATAGTGGTTTCAAACTCGTTGGTGGTAGTGGTAAAATACCAGAATTTAAATCCACTACAAAATTCAATATTGGTGATGAAGTTTACCCATTATCCAAAACAGGAAATAGTTTACCATTACATGCCACACAATATCTAAATACAAAAGAAAAATTCACAGTTTTAAAACTCAATTCAAGTGGAAAAATAGATATTGGATGTCATAAACATACAGATCAAGGCAAAAAAAGAGTTTTCTATTATTCAACAAATAGATTCACATCAATCGATCCATCAACTGAAATAGACGATTTTAATGATAATGATTGGAACGATAATGATGATACCCATTGGGATAATGATAATAAAGAAGATAATGCCCCTATTGACTATCACTTCGCTGTTAGTAATTATGAAGAAGGTGGTATTTGTGTATATTTAACAGCCGTTTCATACTATAGAAGAGAAGAATGTCTTGATGATAGATTAGGTGGACACAACATATCAGATAATATTAAAAATTCTTTTCGTAGAATAGGTATTCAAACTGGTGAGGATCAGGATTCAACTTGGTCTCCTAAAAGAAACAACAATAAAACAATTGATGAAATCATTCAAGGATTTATCGATGAAGGATTTTCAAATAATAGAGAATTTAGAAATTGGTTAGAAAATGACGATTTAGATATTCCACCCGATGAACCAAACCTTGATGGAATAAAAGATTCACTTACTTTATACATAATTAATACGCCATATGAAGAATGGGGATTAGAACCAGATGAAACAACACCAATATCTTGTGCAATTTTACACAATGGTGAATTAATGGATATGGAAATATCCAGATTTCCAAGAGTGGAATTAGAATTACAAAATAATCATTTACTTGAAGAAGGTGAAGGACACTTATCATATGGTGGAAATTTAACAAAAGAACAATTAATTGATACCCTTAGAAACTTGGGATATAATGTTACAGATAATTTTTAAAATAAAAGGGTGGAATTAACCACCCTTTTATTTTATACATGTTCTTGACTAAAAAATATTTCATGAGATGATTTCACTTCTTCTTTTTGTTCTTTTACTATATTAAGTGCTCTTACCAATCTTGTAATTCCCAATCCAAATCCCCATCTTTCAATCATAGGTAAATTGAGAAATTCTTCTAATTCTTCTTTCACTCTTTCTTTTCCAAATTTATCATATAATAATCCTGAAAATTCACCTTCACTAATTGTATGAAAATTATCTCTCATTATATCTGGATCACATTCTCTTTCAGCACAACCAAAAGTTTCCTGACCACACACAACAAAATCTACCTTTCTTGATAATTTTTCACCATTTTTATTAAACCCATCGTCTTTCATATTGAAAAATGGACTTGTTCTTTCTGGAAAATATGTTATTGCAACAACATTTCCATACTCTTCCCACATTTCCATTTCATGTTCTGATGTTAAATCTTCTACATCATAATGTTCACACAATTCATCATATGTAAAAATTGGTATATCTTTTATACTTTTAACCAACCCCAAATAAACACAACATTCACTAATTGTTTCTATTAAATGATCAAAATCTCCTTTGTGTTCTGCTTCAAACATTGGAAACGTCTTCATATGACGACCAGGTATTGGATTTGGTTCATCTCTATATGATGCAGTTATACAAAATAACCCATCCACATTTTTAGTTACCATTAATTCTTCTTCTAAATTCATTTGGTTTGTTTGTGGTAAAGGCCAAAGATTATTATCAAATTCAAATGTTTTAACTGTTGATGGATCTTCACAAGCTGCCAAAATAGTCAATTTTGGTTGTGGGAATGTTTCAATAAATCCATTTTGCATAAAAAAACCTCTTAACTTTGAAATTGTTTTGTTAAAGTCTTGAGGATCAATGTAATTCCTTCTGTAATTTACGTTCTTCATAAAAATTTTTTTTTAAGGGCATCATCTGCTCAAAAAAAAGTTAAATTATTACGTCAAGAGTTATATAGTAATTTTGAAAGTTAGTTTTTTATATATAATAAGAAAATATTTAACTATGATATATTTGAAATTATATGAAAATTTTGATTTTAATGAAAATGATTTCGATTTCGAAGAAGAAAATATTGGAATTAAAATTTCTAAATTATATTTTAATTTTTATAAACCCACCAATAATAAAATATGTTTAACATACACAGATGGAATACCTGATTCTAATGGTGAAAATACTAATTATCCCACTATATCTAACATTGATAAATATTTAACTGATATTATTGGTCACGATAAATTAAATAATGATAAATATCATTATTTAGATGGTTCACATTGGTCAATTGATGAAATTAATATAGATAAAATCCAAAAATCTATAGAAAATGATGGTGGGACTGTGTTATTTGACGACTTTTTTTAGATAGATTAATTACTATTATTTCGTGTTGGAAGAGTTGGTGAATTTTTATTAAAATTATTCACACTTGGTGCTCCAAAAATAACTGTAAATAATGTATTTAATTGTGATTGTTGAACAGATGTTAATGTAACAATTTCTGGTAAATCTTTTGATGACATAATGTAAATTTTATCACCATTTTCATCTATACTTTGGATAATTTCAACCAACTCCTTATCTTTCAATGATTGTATTTCATCACCCATACTAGACATTCGAATTTCTTGCCACGTAAAAACCCCCGAAAAAAGACTAATTAAAGCCACAACGATCCATATTAAAAAACTCATTTTAATTTGTACAACATTATCTTCTGATAAAACAGTCATAATTTCTTATTTAATTTTTATATCATTAAATTCAAACGATATTTCCACTGGATTTCTTGTATAAAAATAAGTAACAATAGTTGAACTTTCACCTACTATTATAAAATCAACATAAAAACTTTTAATCCATTCATATCCATTATACCAATAAACATAAACACCATTCAATTCCACATTATGCATTTGATTATTAACTATACTATTTGACGCAACCCATATCTTATTTAAATATCCACTACCTGTTTCTTCTACTGTTTTTGTAACAATAAATGAAGGTACATATACATCATGTACATTATCACTAATTTCAAAATCACCATTAACCAATTTATCAACTTGTGTCCATTCATAAATTAAATCAACAGAAACATTATCATATCCTTGAGAAAACATTGGCAATGAAACCAATAAAACAATTAACAATAAAAACATTTTTTTCATAATATAGAATCCTTTCTTTTATATATTAAAATAAAGATTTCTAAAATAATTCAAACAACCCACCTTATTTTATATATATTAATTGAATAACTATTTTGGGTTTCGATAGTTTTGAGTAGGAATGACCTGCTTTAGAATTGTGATGAGCAATAATAAAACTAACGATAACACAAACAAAAAAAACAAAAATTTATTATGAAAAAAGGATTAACAGAAATCGTTACTATCATTGACAAATCTGGTTCAATGAGTAGATTACAATCAAAAACAATCGAGGGATATAATGAATTCCTCAACGAACAAAAAGAAATTGAAGGAGATGCAAATTTTTCTTTAGTTTTATTTAGTTCACCTGGTAAAGAAGAAATTGTCTTCGATAGTGTAGATGTTCAAGAAATTTCAGAACTAACAACTGAAAACTACAAACCTGGTGGTGTAACAGCACTTTATGATTGTATTGGTAAAACAATCAAAGCTTTGAAAAAAAGAATTAAAAACTTAGACAAAGGTGAAATACCTGAAAAAGTGCTATTTGTTATTATAACTGATGGTGAAGAAAATTCAAGTAGAACTTTCGGTAAAGACGAAGTTTTTAAAATGATTACTAAAAGAGAAAATAAAAATGATTGGTCATTTATCTATTTAGGTGCTAATCAAGATGCTTTTGGTGAAGGTAGTAAAATGGGTATGAAAAAAGGTAAAACTTTAGATTATGCAGCAACAGATAGTGGTATGGATTTCGCTTATGCAAATGTTAGTAACTACACTAGTTCTTTCAGAAAATCTCGTTCTGTAAAAGCAACCAAAACTTTAAATTTTGATAATGTAGAAAATGATTCAAAAATTGGAAATACCGATTCAAGTAAATAATTTTAACGATGGTAAAATATTATCATTAACTGTTGAAATTAATAAAATAATAGCTAATTTTTTATTAGACACAGGGGCTTCATCTAGTGTTATTGATTTAAGAAAAATTGATAAATTCACTTCAGTTAAGCCCCTAAAGTCTTTAAGTGTATCTAGTCTTAATAAAGA
>Ga0222658_1001414_pt1 | contig 10506 bp, 27 predicted proteins | sample AntAcemetagen476_FD_179830 | JGI IMG/M metagenome (GOLD analysis project Ga0222658, IMG submission 179830) | Saline water microbial communities from Ace Lake, Antarctica - #476 | ecosystem: Environmental > Aquatic > Non-marine Saline and Alkaline > Saline | place: Antarctica: Ace Lake... | reverse complement strand
GTTTACTAACATTTATTACCTCCAATTATTTATTTTTTTATATCTCTATATCTATTATATACTTATTTTGTCATTTTTGTCAAGTAAATTCATTTTTTTCTTGATTTTTATCAATGTTTCAACATAAATCACACATGCCCATTGCTTACTAACTTTATATTTTTTCCCTATCTCTTTGAAAGATAAAGACTTATAGTAATATAAATAAAGTATATCCAATTCTTTGGGAGTGCAAATTTTTTTCAATGTGTCAAAAAATAATTGAGGAGTAGGGGTTTTTATCATGTCTACTATATCAATAGTATTTAATACTTCTTCTAAAGAGCGTGCTGTAAATTTATTTCTATACTGAAAATTTTTAATTAATATCTTTTTAAATTCAAAACTCACAGATTTATTAATTAATTTCAATAAATCTTCTTTAGGTAATGTTTTATATTTATTATATTTTTGAATAGCTTTTACAAGTAATTCTTGCTGTATATCATCTTTATCCATCATACGAAATATTAAATACTCTCTATGTGTTCGTATAAACTTGTCAGTTCTAACTTTAATTCTTTCTATTAACTCCAAGGTAAGATTATGATTCATCTTATTTTATCCTTATAAAGTTTTTTAATTATTTCTATATCTGGGTCGTAATATATTAAAGTGCTTTGTAAACTTTGATGACCTAATAACTTCTGTGCAACTCTTATATCTATGCCATTTTTAGCTAACATATTAGCAAATGAATGTCTCAAGTTATGTAAAGTAAAGTTTTTATGTTCAGGAGAAAAATCTTTTAATTGTTTCACTAAATGTTGTAATATTCCTATTGTAATATTAAAAGCGTTTTTATCTTCTTCTTCAATGCTAAAATAATCTTGTAATATTTTAGACAATTTTCTAGGAAAAATAACTACTCTTTCTTTCTTACTTTTAGTAGGTACTCTAATTATTGCACTACACTCTTTTAAATCAATGTCTTGTCTTTTTATGTTTAATAACTCATTTTTTCTTATTCCAGTATAAAACAAAAACCAGATTAATGCTTTAAGTTTATATGGGTCAACATGATAACAAAAACTTTGTCCCATTTCTACAATTTCCTCTAATTCTTCTTTTGAAAAAAAGTCTTGTATTTTTCTTTCTACAGGTAATAATGTGATACTATTGATTATATTTACTGTAATTTCTTCTACTTTTTGGTATTCTAACAAAAATTTATAAAAACACCTCAACGCCTTAATGTAATTATTTAAAGTCCCATTGACAAGACCTTTATTTTTTGTGTATAGTAAAAAAGTGTGTATTGTTTCTACAGTAATTTCTAAGTAATTGATTTTATTATTATAACAATATTCAATATAGTTTTTAATAATACCTATGTAGATTTTACTATAATCCTTAAAGTCCAAGTATTTTGTAAATTTTTCTAGGTTTTCCATTTTTTTGTCTCTCCTATTAGAGTATATTTACGAAGTAAATATAGACTAATATAGTAATACTACATACTAATAACTATATGCTAAAAGCTTAGATAGTCATATATATTTATATATACTCCTCAAATAATTTTCCAATCATAGATTCTTTTAACATAGAAGTTTTTTTACAAACTTCACATTTACAAGTATCTTGTTTTTTATCAAATTTTAATTTACTATTTTCACAGAATTTACATTGTAATTCAAATCTATGTTGTATTAACAATCCATCATCTATCCATACTCCAACTGTTAAATATTCAGGGAAATCTTTATGATAATTTACTTCATACTTTACAATTTCTCCCATTTCTAATAATTCTTCAAAATTTACTCGATGTAAGCGAATTTTTTCATTCTCACTCATATTTTCACTCCCTTTAATTGTTTTAATATTTCTTTTTCTAATTGCTCTATCAAATCATCACTTTGTTTAATATTATAGTACTCTAACAATTCTACTGCGTTTCTAATACTATATAATTCTAAAATTTCTAATTTATTGAAGTCAATCATTTTCTCCTCCCTCTTTTCTTACATTATATCACGAATTACGAATATCTCAAAATTAACAACCTTCTGAACTGTAAAAAGATTTTTTACCTAGAGCTTTATACATTTTATATAAACAATCTCCTAATTGCATTGGATAATCATCATTATTGTATAAATCACTCATTGATTTAAATTTAACTTCATTATCATCAGAAGTTAATATTTTCTTACCTTTAAATCCATCTAAATTAATGTCATCTTCTGTATTATCTTCTCCAGAAAAAATTACAAACTCTTTGCCTGCTAATTTTGCTTCTTTCTTTGAATATCCATCTTTCAACATAAATTTTATATATTCATGACAAGATTTAATATATTTTTCAAAATCTTTCTTTTCAACTATTGCTACAAAACTACTACTACTTGAGTTACTTACAAATCCTTGTCTTACTTTCATTAATATCCTCCTTATTCTAATATTGTTCCTGTATATAATTTTGGTTCACTGTCTACACCTAAATCTTTGATTATTTTTTTTGCATTTTTCATATCATTATTTAACTCTGTTAAAGATATTTCAGATGTAGAAACCTCCCCATCACATCCTGTTTCTATTATTATTTTGCCAACATATAAAATATTATTTTCACTGTCAAAAATAACTTTACCTGAATTATACATTTCGTCAAAAAAAGTATCGTGAATATCATTCTTATTCATATTTGAAGTATCAATATGTAAGAATTTTTCTAGCATTTCTTTTTTGTTAATTTTTTTTATACTTAATTTAAACCCAATAATTACAAAACTAGAACTACTGCTATTAGATACAAATCCATTTCTTATTTTCATCTTTTTCTCCTTTTATTCGTTCCAAGTAATTCCATCCATCATTTTTAAAATTAATTCTCTAGTTGCTTCGATATCACTAAAAGCGTCATGTGACTGTATTTCAATACCATAGTGATTACATGCTGTCTCTAATTTATAATTAGCTAGACTTATTTTACCTGCATATCTTTTTATAAATAACAAAGCCATAGCATCTATAAAGTGATAATCAAAATAAGAACCATAGTATTTGTCTCCATTCTTCATAAAAAAGTTTTGTAGAAACTCAATATCAAACTTTACATTAAATCCTGCTGGAATAAATTTATCGTTTCTATCATACTTGTTAATATACTTGTTTAAAATACCAATTATTTGATTATACACTGTTTGTGGAGAATTGAAAGTTTTCATTTGCTCTACACTTATTTGATGTGTTGCAAGTGCTGAAGCTTCTATGTTATTATAATCAAAAGGTTGAACATTAATACTTCCTTTTTCTCTAATTTGATTGTCAATTTCAATTATATAACCTAACTGTATAATATCATTTTTTTGAGGATTTAATCCAGTTGTCTCAGTGTCACAGTAAAATACTTTCATTTTGTCTCCTTTTTATTTTTCTATACTCTTCTCTGTATAAAGTAATAATTAGCCCATTTAAAAAATCAAACATTTCATTATTTTCTATAATACCTACAACGTCTTTAAATAATTTTTGATAATAATTTCTTCTTTCTATCATTAAAATTTCTTGTAATGTTTTATCAGTTAACAATCTTAATTGTTGTAAGTCATTGATATATCTAGTTATATGTTTACAAACTTTTGATTTTAATTTTTTATTTCCATCTCTATCTAACATCTCTATAAGTATGTGAGACATTTTAAAATTGCCAAAAGTATCTTTATCCATTTAATCTAAATCTTCCCATTCTATAATAGCTTTAAGTGGAATATCTAAATTCTTTTTAATCCACTCTAACAAATATCCATTATCCATAAAAGTAAAAGCACGAATAAAATTTTTATCTTCATCAATACTCCAATGGTCAGAACATCCTCCTTCATTATAATCTTTATCATTATATTCTACAATCTGTCTAATTTGGTCTGGAGTAATATATCTTTTATCAAGTATAAAACTTGCACTACTACTATTAGATACAAAACTTGTTCTTATTTTCATTATTTCTCTTTTTGTTTAATAACTACAATAAATTTCCTCTATTGGGTCAATTTTGTTCTTTTCATAAAATGATGTAGCAGTTTCATTTTCCCTTATTACAAATACTTTAGCTGTTATATCTGTAATTTTTTTATTCTCGTTATCTCCAGTACAACTACAACCACTTAAATAGCACCAAATAAGTTCCCCTTCCTTGGTTACACCTAAACATTCTTTATTTTCTTCATAACCCTCACTTTGATTCATTTCTGCTATAATCACAAATAAACCATTATCATTTTTTGATTTAGGTAAATCTTCATATTGTTTAACTACTTCTCTAATTCTTCTCTTTAAACTATTCATTTTTTCATCTCCTATTAACAGTTACTATAATCACTAACTCTACATTTTATATTATTTTCTCGTAACAAATCATAAATTTTTTTAAGCACTTCTCCCATATCATTCTCATCATTTCACACTAACACAAAACTACTACTTGAACTATTACTTACAAATTTTAGTCTTATTTTCATTTTTACCAATCTCCCCAACTAGCAGAAATCCACATTCCATCTCCAGTTACTGTAGGAAGCGAGTCATTTAGATTCTTGTTCTTTTTTTTCGGTTTATTAATTTTTTTGTCCATGTGTATTTCAATAGTTTTCTTTTTTGAAGGAGTGGTATAATCTCTAGTTAATCTTTTTATATTTTCTACTTCTTTTTCATCTTTCCAACCACTTATAATCCCATCATCAATTAGTTTACCATGTTTATCAAATTTTAAATAACCATTGGTATAATCAACATGAGAATCTGGAACTTCAATTTTTACATAAACAGTATAATCACCATTATCATTTTTTTCTGCTGTAAATGTATTTATACTCATTATAGAACAATTTTTTCTTTTATATAAGTCAATATAACTTCTTGTCCATTTTTTTAAATTTTTTGAGGTAGTAAAAGACATTATTCTCTCTCTAAATAATACAATGCTAATTCATATTTATCTCTATGATGTCCTTTTTTTAAATCTTCTAAATTATCTATTAAATCTTGTACTTTTACTTGACAAGCTTCAATACTCATTCTTTTAATATTATGAATATATCCAGCATAAGATTCATTTTCATAATGAGTTAGAGTTTTTAATGGATGTATTATTTCTATGGGGAAATATTCAAGTAAATCTAATACTGATACATTAGAATCCTCTACTACATCATGTAAAATAGCTATTATTTTTAATTTATAATCTTTAAAAGAGTTAGCTATTCTTATTGGATGAATAATATAATCATCTCCATTCCAACGCTTTTGTCCTTCATGAGCTTTAGTTGCTATTTCTAAAGCTTTTTCATACATTTCTTTATTTATTTTCATCTAAATATCCATTTTCTTTTAACCAGATTAACATTTCACTTATTACATCTGCTAAAGTTTTATTTTCTTCTTGAGTTTCACAATTAAGTAATATCATTTCTCCATTTCCAGTGTATCTATCGTAATGAATAAACCAACCCACATCATCGCTTCTTCTAATGCTTAATGTGTAAACTATATTATTTTTACTGCAAACATATTTTGGTAACATTTCTAACGCTTCAGCGACTGTATAAGCAGGCACTTCGTTTATAATTGTCATAAATCCAACATTTTCAAGGGTCCACCACTTTGTACCACCCCTACTACTTTTAGATACTTCATACCAATGTCTAGAACTATTTTGAGGAAATTTTAAATCTCTCATTTTTTTGGACAATTCTAGACCCACTACTTGGTTTCTTTCCGACAAAATCATAAAGCCTCCTCAATTTGTTTTTTTGTATCTCTTTTTCTTTTTGCCCTTTTAACTTTCTTTTTATCTTTCTCAACTACTTTAGTAGCTAATTTTCTTCTATCAAATCTTTGATGATGTACTACTATTATTCTTCCATCATCAGTTTTATATTTTTTAACCATTTTAATATATTTTATTAGTAAAAATAGAGTCATTAGTTGGTTTCATACCTATTTCTCCTCTTGGAATAGTTAAATTGCCACAGCCACAAATTGAGCATCTTCCAGAGCGTATACTACGTCCTTTAAGTATTTTAACATAATCAACAACACGACAATTTTTACATCTCGCTTTAATAGTATAAAAATCTGTTATTTTTTTTCTCATTTTATTTTTTGATGTTTTTGGCAGGGAGAGGAGGGCTTGAACCTCCCACATTGGGATTAACAATCCCACGTTCTACCTACTGAACTATCTCCCTATTTAATTTTCTCAAATACATGCCAGATTAAAGCTCCATTATTCATTTGAAAAGCTCCTAAATGTTTTAAATTAGCAATTGTATTAATTTCATGACCTGTTCCAAATACTCTAAAATATCTTTTTTCTAAATCTGTATTTTCTTCTACTAGTACCCACATAGTAGGTTTTTTATCTTGTATTTTAATATCTAAAACTAAACTATCTTTTGGTAACTCCATAGTAAATTTATCTTCTATCTGTATATGATATTTCCAAATACTGTACATTTAAATCCTCCTTTAATTAAACTTCATCAATATCTTCCCCATCATCATTATACCATTCACTCCATTCCTCGTTTTCAAATATTTCTAATCCTGAAACATTAGAATAATCTGGTTTAATTTTATATTCTAATTGAAATAAATCATAAGTAGCAAGTGTGTTTAAAATTAATTTCGCTTCTTTAATAGATGATACATAAATATAAAAAGCGTGCATTGGAACTTGTGGTATATGCCACACTCTTAACTGTTTTTCTTTAATCTCTTTTGGTTTATTTACATTTTGATATTTCATATTTCACCTCATTTTATTAAAGTGGAGAGAGGCAGGATTCGAACTTGCTTTGAGACCTTCAGTTAATGACAACAGTCTCACGTTTATACTTACTAGGTAAAGTGTTTACTCTTTTTGCCATTTTTAACGATGCTTTCACCAGAGCATCACTCTCTCCATATTAATTATCATAAATCTTTAGTTTCTAACTTTGTCTTTTTCTTATCTACTTCTCTTTGTTTTTTTAGTTGAGCAGGAGTAGATTGAATTTTAGTGAGAATTGATGAAATTGCATTTACTGATTCATTATTTTTTACAGTCTTACTAATATCAGTTTTGAATGAAGAGAATGAATCAATAGCATTATTATTTAAAGTGTCTAATTCTCTTAACAAGTCTTCTAGTTCACAGTTAATATTTACTGTCTCTTTCTTAATAATGTTTAAAGTTTTTAACTGTAGATGAGCATTTCCAGCTAACTTTGTTTTAGCCAAAAGTATAGCTTTTTGGATGTTAGCTTTATTTAATGTAATTAACATATGAGCTTTTATTTTTTGAGCTGTTCCTGAAATAGGTTCTAATTCAGCAAGTCCTTTTTCTTTAATAGATACTAAAGACATTTTGAATTTTTCTCTGTCTTCTAAAGGTATGCCATCTAAATTATCTATTTCACTATTTTCATGGTCAAACATTTCTCCTCTCAAATTCTCTACAGTATCTCTTACTTCTTGTTCTACATACCCTAACTCAGTATATTTTTTAGCTACTATCTCTGTGTTAGTTACTAATGATTCTGTTAACGCCTCCAACTTGTCAATCTTTCCTTTAGCAGTCCCTCGCCTTAGAAATTTGACAACTCTTCTCACACGCACTAAATTACTCATTACTTAATCCTCCTTTTATTTGTTTTTAATCGTCATCTCTAGTAATACCAAATTCTTCTAGTATATCTGCCAGTTTACTTCTGATTTTACTACTATTCATTCCCAATACCCATCCTACAATCAGTAATATCAATCCTCCTAACATTTTACACCTCCATTATGTGTTTTTATACTTTTATTTTTGTCCTTCCCTATTACACTTACCATTTTTTTTATTATTTGTTCTTAATAGTTTAATAGATTTTTTAATAATTTTCTTTTTTATAACTTTCCCTACATCTCTTAAACTAACATCTACTATACTCTTTTTTGTATTTGTGGTAACATTAGTTTTTTTATCTGTTTTTTGTTTTTCTTTCTTTTTATTATCTAATCTCTTTTTTAGTTTTCTAATAGCATTTATATGACTAGCTATATCATAACCAACTTTCGCTTTCCAAAACATATTCATATTACACCTCGCTTTTTGCTTTTTTTAATAATTTATCTAAATTATCTCTTTCTTTTTTTGCACCTATTCCAACACCTAATCTTTTATCTAACACACTTATTCTTTGTTCTATTGTTAAAGTACTATATCTCTCTTGTCTCGTTTCTGCTTCTTCTTGTTTAATTCTTTTATCTTTCATTCTTTCTCCTTTATTGTATTATACTATTATAACATGAAAAACGAATATCTCAAAGCTTTATTTTATTCGTCTTCATTTTTTTCTACACTAATTTTAAAATTATATTTATTACAATCATCATCCTCTATAATTAAATCTTTATAACCTTCTCTCTCAAATTGTTTTTTAAATTGCTCTACTTCCCAATCAAATATATTTCTAAGTAATACTTCTTTCATTTTATACCTCCTTAAATTCTAAGTTAAATGCTTGACAATACCTACAGTTATTACAATCTACATTGTTAATTACTTTATCTCTAAATTTTACTGTTTCAGGATGATACCAAACATCATTTAAAAAATCTTTTTGTTCTAATAATTTAATCCCTTTATAATCGTCTGTAGCTTCAGTAAAACTACAGGGGTAGCTTACCCCTTGGGTATTGATATAATAGCTAAAGAGAGTGCTCTCACAGGGTTCTACAAGCATTTCTATAGCACTATAGTCAGGTCTATCTGCAATAGCTTTTAGAAACATAGGAGCAGAACAACTATCAAACCCTATTCTAGCACTATTTTCAAAAGCATAATCTACCAATTCTTTATACTTTTTAAATGATTGTACTTGAGTAAATACATTCCTTTGCCCTTTTGGCTTTAACCATAGAAATACTATTGCGTTTAACTTATTTAATCTTTTATCTGTTTTACTTTTATCTATTAAATCAAAACATTCATCTATCGTCTGTTGTGCTAAAAGTTTGTGAATGTTTACTTGCTTTAATCCTCTATTAGTTAATTCACTTACAGCATTAAAACAAGTGTTATCATCATAACAACTTACAGCTACAGCTCCACATAATTTTACTAACATATCATAATGGTAATCGTTCATCTCCTCACCATTAATAGTAATATTAGGAACTACATTATTGTCTCTACAATATTGCATTATTTTATACAGTTCGGGATTACCTATTATTGAACCCAAACCAAAAGCTATCTGTGTCAATGATTTAGGAAACATATTAAATAGCTCTTGAAATGTTTCAAAATTCATATACTCACCCTTTTCAGTATTAGTTTTGTAACAAAAAGAACATTTTTTAGAACATATAGTAGATATTTCTATATCTAATATCTCAGGTCCATATTTGGAATAAGAAGGGTCATCATTAAATGTTTTACCCCATCTCATAAAATTCCCATCAGTATAATTGAATATATAATTATATTCTGAAGAATTTAATATTTTAACTCTCTCACCTTTTTTATTTTCTTTTTCTAATATTTTCATATTACCATTTTTTATCGTTTTCTTCTTTCCAGTCTCTCCCTGTAGCTTTTAATATTTTAACTGTTTCTTCCAGTACTTTTTTAAACCCTATAGATAGTAACCCAAATATTATAAATCCTGGATAAGTTACCCAATATCCAACAATACTTGCTTTTACTATATTGCTTTCTCTTACTACTTCATCTTTAAACATTATACACCTCCTTTTTAATTATCCAATACATTGTTTCTTTCATTCTGTTTCCCTTTTATCACACTCTGACAATTGATAATAGTCACTCTCCCAAGAATTTAATTGTCCGATAATAAGTTCTTTATTAAACTTTTTACAAAATACCTCAAACTCTCTAACTTCTGTTTCTTCACAAAACTTACATGTAGAATATTTTTCTTTCATGTTATTTCTCCTCCAAATATTGTTTGATTGATTTGGCTCTAATAAAATTATCTACAAAAGTATTTCTACTATCTAAAGATTGTAATAATGTAAATATCTTTCCATCATTAATTCTCTCTAATATATCTATTACGTTTTGGTTGAAGTCGTAGTTTTCTAAAAATTTTTCAATAACTTCTTCCTTATATCTAATATGATAATCAATCCAAATACATTGAGCTATACCTTGATTCTCTTCTTCCAACCTATGTATTATTTGGGGAATATCCATAAAAAATCTCCTAATAAAAATACACATATGCTAAATCCCAACATCACAAAAAGTAATACTGTAACTATTGCTATAATTATAGCCTTTATTTCTGGTTCATTTAAAAATTCTATTATCTTCATTTCTTATCTCCTGTTTAGGTTAGAGATTGCTTCTGCGATTGTATCTAATATTGGTTCAAGACTATTCTTACCATAGTTATGGTAACTATTCACTTTTAGTGAACATTTATTCATTCTCCTCTCCTCATCCCCCCTACTGTATAAAAATCTTCA